>Ga0105250_10000010_pt1 | contig 298384 bp, 264 predicted proteins | sample KBSS54metaG_FD_80425 | JGI IMG/M metagenome (GOLD analysis project Ga0105250, IMG submission 80425) | Switchgrass rhizosphere microbial communities from Kellogg Biological Station, Michigan, USA - KBS S5-4 metaG | ecosystem: Host-associated > Plants > Roots > Rhizosphere > Soil | place...
GAAGCCATATGCCATCAATGGATTGAGATAACTCATCAACAAAATCGGCGCCTCAGGTTTCTGTGTCGCGCTCTTTAACGTGTCCAAAATCCATTGCAGCGAGACGCCCTGTGCCAATGCAACGCGACTCGACCGTTGAATGGTCAACCCATCGGCCATCGGATCGGAAAATGGCACGCCGATTTCCACCACATCCGCCACGGCGGCCACTTTATTCAGCAAGGCATGAAAATGATCCGGCTCAGGAAAACCACCGGTAAGAAACGCCACGATGGCCGGACGCCCGGCAGCAGTGGCATTACGAATGGAAGTGGCAATGTGTTCGCGTGGCAGCATGTTGTTCATTACAAATTCATAAACCGTAGAGCAAGCGGGGCTCGATGAATCGAACACCTACAATGACGTGGCGCGCCAGTTCATGAATGTGGCCGCGCCTAGCAGAGAGTCAAATCTTTCCCAACAAAATCGTACGTTGCAGCGTTGGCATGTCTTTATCGCCGCGGCCCGATAGGCCGATGAGTATTTTTTTTCCCGGATTATGCTTCGCCCAGCGACGCGCACCGGCCAAGGCATGCGACGACTCGATGGCGGGCAGAATGCCTTCCGAGGCACAACACTCTTCCAATGCATTCAATGCATCATCATCCTCGATGCCGTCATAACGCACGCGGCCAACGAGTTGCAGCAAGGCATGTTCAGGACCCACGCCGGGATAATCGAGACCTGCCGACACCGAATGTGTTTCTTGAATTTGTCCGTGCTCGTCTTGCAGCAACATCGAGTAACAACCTTGCAGCACACCGGGACGTCCATAAGCCAACGATGCGGCGTTCTGACCCAGACCCGTGCCGATGCCGCCGGCTTCGATGCCGATCAATTCAACTTGGGTGTCTTTCACGAAGGGATGAAACAAACCAATGGCGTTTGAGCCGCCGCCCACACAGGCAATCGCCACATCGGGTAAGCCACCGGCTTTGGCCAGCATCTGTTCGCGCGCTTCACGGCCGATGATGGCTTGAAACTCACGCACAAGATACGGATACGGATGCGGACCAATCGCCGAACCCAGGCAGTAGTAAGTGCCATTCGGATCGGTCACCCAATCACGCAACGCTTCATCGACGGCAGCCCGCAAGGTCTTATCGCCGCTGGTCACCGGCGTGACCGTTGCGCCAAGTAACTTCATGCGTCCGACATTCGGCGCTTGTCGCTCCATGTCCACCGCGCCCATGTACACAGTGCAGGGCAAACCCACACGTGCGCAGGCCGCAGCGGAAGCAACGCCGTGTTGGCCTGCGCCGGTTTCAGCAATCACCCGCTTCGCGCCCAGTTTTTTCGCGAGCAACACTTGACCGATGGAGTTGTTGATCTTGTGCGCGCCAGTGTGCGCAAGATCTTCGCGCTTGAAGTACACCTCGCATCCCCAACGCTTTGACAACGTGCGTGCATGGGTGAGCGCTGTCGGCCGGCCGACCCAGTCGCGCAACTCGGCGAGGTACTCGGCCTGGAATTCCGCATCGTGCAGATAACGTTTCACACCCGCTTCAAGACGATTGAGTGCCGGCACCAAGGTCTCGGGGATATAGCGACCGCCAAACGGACCGAAGCGGCCGCGCTCGTCGGGATACTTGTCGTTCATGACATTGGCCAGCAGCGTTTGCTTATCCAAGGTGTCGTTCAAACTTTTCATTGCTCCACTCTCGTCATGTAGGTCGGGTTTCAACCCGACGTTCTGGGCCGGATATACAACCCGGCCTACAACGCAGCTCTCGCGGCTTGCACAAACTCAATCATCTTCAGCGGATCTTTCACGCCCGGCGATGCTTCCACACCGCTGCTCACATCCACGCCGAATGGCCGCACGGCGCGAATGGCACCGGCAATGTTGGCGGGATTCAGTCCACCGGCAAGAATCAATTCGCCGCTGTGCACTAGGCTTGCCGCTTGACTCCAATCGGCCTTTTCACCGGTGCCGCTCACCGGACCTTCAAACAAAAATCGTATCGGCATGTTGCCCGGCATTGCTTGTCCGGTGCGCATGACGGGCAGCACCATTAACTCACTGGGCAAAGTCAGTTCGGCAAGATCTTGCCAATCGGTTTGCAACACATCGGGCTTGAAGATCTTCAACACTTCATTCACCCATGTTTGCGTGGGATGCAGCATCACCGCAATGCGTTGCACTTTTGCCGGTACGGTTGCAGCCAGTTGCGCGGCTTGCTCGGCGGTTACCTGCCGCTTGGATGGCGCGAACACAAAGCCCACTGCATCCACGCCGGCCGAGATCGCCGTGCGAACGGCCAGCTCGCTGGTCAAGCCACAGATTTTGATCCAGATGCGCGCCATCACTTCTTCGGTGCATCGACGGACACATCCACCGAAAACAATTCGGTGGCTTTGGTGCGCGTGGCCAACGCCGTCTCGCGACCCGCGCTCAATAATTCCTGTGCCAACTTGCGCGGTTCAGGACTGTTCATGAGCGTGGTGCCGATCAATGCCACTTGATAACCCAGTTGCGCGACGCGCTTGGCGTCGGCGGCATTGCCCACCCCGCTTTCAGCGACTTTGAGATAGCCACTGGGCAATAGATCGACCAGTTCAGCGAAGCGATCGAAGTTCACTTTCAAGGTTTGCAGATCGCGGCAATTGATGCCGACCAGAATTTGCTCCGCATGTTGCTTGCGCGTCGCCAGCACTTCGTTGATGACTTTGAGATCATCGGCGTCGAAGGCTTCGATGAGTACAAACATGTGCAGCATCGCGGCGCAATCGAGCAACGAGGTGATGCGACTCGCGTCAAGCATGCGCGCAATCACCAGTACGCCACTCGCGCCGGCCACGCGCGCTTCCATCACTTGATAAGGTTCGACGAGAAAGTCTTTGCGCATGGTGGGCACATTCAATGGCGCCAGGGCTTTGGAAGCTTGTTCGAGATGCGCAAGTTCGCCGCTGAAGCGACTGGGTTCGGTGAGCACCGACACCGCAGCAGCGCCGCCCAAGCCGTAATCGCAGACGCGCGTTTGCACATCGCTGGTGTTGGCGGAGAGATCACCCATGGATGGCGAAGTGAGTTTGCACTCGGCGATCAGATCGAAACCTTCTGCAGACAACTTCAACTTGGGTGCAAGCGGCATGGCGTTGGCGCGCGCCCACAACTCCGCCTCGGGCAAGATTGCCTTGGCTGTTTTGTAGCGCTCGTAACTCGAGCAGGCCATGTCTGTGAGTAATCCGGACATCAAATTTCTCGAAGCAATCCATCACTATCCAAGCAACACCCTCACCCTGTCCTCTCCCTAAGGGAGAGGGAAAGGATAACGGAGGCTGCATTCAGTCCCCCTCTCCCTTAGGGAGAGGACAGGGTGAGGGTTTCTGAAATTCAGAATTCTCACCATCAACGCCTTCATCTCTGCCCAAACGCTGCCAACTTATTCAGCACCTCAGTCGCCCGGCCATCATCAATCGCTGCTGCCGCCATTTGCATGGCTTGCAACGGCGATGCGGCGCGGCCAGTTAATTCCAGCACCAATGCCGCATTCAGCAAAATGGCATGACGATGCGCGCCGTGATCGCGACCGGCGAAGACCTCGCGCAGACAAGCTGCGTTATACGCCGCATCGCCGCCTTTGAGGGCATCGGGGGTGCATCGGGGAATACCGAACTCGGCGGGGTCGCGTTTGCGATGCGTGACCTTGCCGGGACGCACATCGAAACATTCGAACGAGCCGCAGGGCGTGGCTTCATCCCAACCCGGTTCGCCATGCACGACGTAAGCACGCTCGACGGGCAAACCCGACAGTGTTTCCGCCATCAACTTGGCCGTCTCGACATTGAACGCGCCAATCAAATGAAACGGCGGTTCAGCCGGATTGCATAGCGGCCCCAGAATATTGAATACCGTGCGCACGCCCAGCGCCTGTCGAATCGGCGCAACGGCTTTGGTCGCTGCGTGATAGTAAGGCGCGAACAGAAAAGTAAATCCGCAAGCATCCAGAGCTTTGCCGGCGGCCACTTCATCCAGCGGCAATTTCAAACCTAGCTGTTCCAATGTATCGGCGCTGCCGCTGCGGCTCGACACGGCGCGATTGCCATGTTTGACGACGCGAAAATCCAGCGCAGCCAGCAACAACCCTGCACCCGTGGATAGATTGAAACTGCCCGATGAATCGCCGCCGGTGCCGACGATATCCACCAGCGGCGCGCCGGGCGAAATCACTGGGCGCTTGGCAAGTTTGCGCATGGCCTTGGCGAAGCCGCGCACTTCATCGGGCGTCACGCCCTTGCTGCGCAAGGCAGCAAGCAATGCGCCGGACATGGCGGGGGCGATGGATTCATCCGTGAGTGCAACGAGTAACTGCGATGCTTCGGCTTCGCTCAAATTGCGATGCTCAAGCAGTGCTTCCAGCGTGTTACGCAATGTGCTCATGATGCAATCCTTAGCGCAACGCCGAACTCTGCTTGAGAAAGTTGCCCATCAGCGTCGGGCCTTCCGGCGTCAGAATGCTTTCCGGATGAAACTGCACGCCTTCGATCGTGTACTGCTTGTGGCGCACGCCCATGATTTCACCTTCCGGCGTTTTCGCCGTGACTTCCAGTACATCGGGCATCACCTCAGGCTTGGCGATCAATGAGTGATAGCGCCCGGCTTCAAACGGATTGGACATGCCGGTGAGAATGCCCTTGTTGTCATGCGTCACCGGTGAGGTCTTGCCATGCATCAGGCGACCGGCGCGCACCACTTTGCCGCCGAACACTTCTACCAATGATTGATGACCGAGACACACACCCAAGATCGGCAACTTGCCGGCGAAGTGTTTAATGAAGGGCATTGATACGCCGGCATCATGCGGCGTGCCCGGTCCCGGCGAGATGCACAGATGCGTGGCTTGCAATGCTTCGGCTTGGTCAATGGTGATCTGATCGTTGCGATGCACGAGTACTTCCGCACCCAGTACTAAAAACGCTTGCACCAGGTTGTAGGTGAAAGAGTCGTAGTTATCGATTAACAACAGTCTTGGTTTCATGGGTGGTGTGCTCATATCAGAGGCCCTCCTGCGCGAGGGAGAGTGCGCGTCTGAGAATCGCACTCTTGGCCAGCACTTCCTGATATTCCATCTTGGGAATGCTGTCGGCGACGACGCCGGCGCCGGCTTGAAAACTGTAGGTATCGCCGCTGAAGGTCAGCGTACGAATGGTGATGGCTTGATCCATGTCTCCCGTTGAACCGAAGTAACCAATGGTGCCGCCATAAAAACCACGTCGACATGGTTCGAGTTCATCGATGATCTGCATCGCGCGAACTTTCGGCGAACCCACCAAGGTGCCGGCCGGAAACGCGGCGGCAAACAGATCGAAGGCATCTTTATCCGGTGACACTTCACCTTGCACACCACTGACGATGTGCATCACATGACTATAGCGTTCGATGCAGCGATAGGGATTCACATGCACGCTGCCGGCTTTGGCAACACGGCCCAGATCATTGCGGGCGAGATCCACCAGCATCACGTGCTCGGCGTTTTCTTTAGGGTCGGCGAGCAGCTCTTGTTCCAGTGACAGATCGTGCGCTTCATCCTGTCCACGCGGACGGGTGCCGGCGATGGGGCGCAGTTGCGCGTGACCACCATTCAATTTCACCAATGCTTCCGGTGATGAACCGGCAATCACGTGATCGCCGAGATCGCAGTAGTACATGTATGGCGAAGGATTAAGCAGCCGCAACGCGCGATAGGTTTCAAACGGATCGAGATCGCAACGACCGGAGAAGCGCGACGCCAGCACCAACTGATACACGTCGCCGGCGGCAATGTATTCCTGCACACGCTTCACGCCATTGATGTACTCGGCTTCACCCAATGAAGCCACCGGCTCGGAGTAACGCGCAGGCTGGCCGCTGGCCGGCACCGCACCGCGCAGTGCACGTATTACTTCTTTGCGCAGACTTTGGCGCTCAGACTCAGAGCCTGCATGCAGCAACGCCATGCTGCGCGTCAGGTGATCGAACACCAGCATGGACTGCGGCGCGAGATAGTGCGCGTCGGGCGTGCCATCGAGATTCTTGTGACGTGACGGCAGGCGCTCGAAGTAACGCACCAGGTCGTAACTGGAGGCGCCGACCAGACCACCCAGCAAGGGCACACCGGGAATATGCGGCGTCGGCAACGGCGCTTGTTGCAATGCACGGCGCAGGGCATTCAACAATTCGTTCTGATTGCTCGGCACCGGCAATTGCTGCGCGCCGACTTTCAGGCCCTTGGCGTCTAATCGCACTTCGAGGCAATCGCCGAAGCCAATGAATGAATAACGCGCCAGGCGCTCGCCGCCCTCCACGCTTTCCAGCAAAAAACGCGGCCGAAACGGCTTGAGCTTTAAATAAGCCGACACCGGCGTGTCCAGATCGGCAGCAATATCAAATGGCGGTTTCAAGTGAAACTCCTGTTCATGCAATTCGATTCAGTCAAAACTGGCCGAAAAGCAGGCACAAACAAAAAACCCACCCCCGGCGGTCTCGGAGATGGGTTCTGGTGTCGTCAAAAATCGTTAGATCACGCTAAATCACGGGCCCAGCGCCCTGCTCCGTTATGAGCGGCGCCACCACCAGCGGCGTGAGGTTTGGGTGATTTGCGTGCGAGTGATCATGGGCGGCGAGTATTACCGCGCAGGAAGAGAGCGTCAAGCCACGCGGGCCTGATTTGCGTCTCAACGAGTTGGACCGTGGCGCGATTGGGAATTACGCCGCGCAAGGTCGACAATGGCGACCTTGTCATTTCAGGCACACATCATGAAGTCAGCCGCCAATGCTCCCGCCTGCCAGATTTGCCACACCACTCAACGCAGCAAATTGCGGCGTGCCGCCATCATCCGGCCCGCGCTGGCGCAATTGATCCAGCGCGAGACGGAGCACTGGGATGATAACCAGTGGATCTGCGTCGACGACCTGCAACGCTTTCAACAGCAGTACGTGAGCTCGTTGTTGAAAGACGAACAAGGCGAACTCAGCCAGCTCGATCGCGAAGTGCTGGAAGGCTTGCAGAAGCACGAGCTGATGTCGCGTGATCCACAGGAGATCGAGGCCAACCTCACCTTCGGTCAGCGCCTTGCAGATCGCATCGCCTCATTTGGCGGTAGCTGGTCTTTCATCATGATCTTCGCCGTGCTGCTGTTCGGCTGGATGGCGTTAAATTCATGGCTGCTGATGAGCAAGCCGTTCGATCCTTATCCTTACATTCTGTTGAACCTGGTGCTGTCCGCGCTGGCTGCCATACAGGCGCCGCTGATCATGATGAGTCAGAACCGACAGGAAGCGCGCGACCGACTGCATGCTCAACATGACTATCAGGTCAATCTCAAAGCTGAGCTGGAGATTCGCCAGCTGCATCAAAAGATCGATCACCTGTTGACGCATCAATGGGAACGATTGGTGGAGATACAGGAGGTGCAGATGGAGTTGATTAATGAGATGCGGAGCAAGCGATAACCCCTGCATGCCTTGCGACAATTGCAGCGCAGAGATCAATGCGTAAAAAACCATCGCGCAATAAAACCAGCATGCCGGTGAATACGGGCCAGAATCCTAGCGAACAGGAACTTCAGGAAGCCGAAAGAGTGCTCGGCTTGCACCGCTCACAACAGCAAACCCATCCCTCCGCTGTTGCGGCCGATCATGCCAAGCTGTCGCACATCAACACGTACGGCGGCCTGCCGATGTTCTATCTCGATAAACCCTTCACTTGTCGCAAATGTGGCAAGCGTGAAATCTGGAGGGCGAGAGATCAACAGTGGTACTACGAAGAGGCAAAAGGTCACATCGATGCGACTGCAGTTGAATGTCATGCATGCAGGACGCAGCGCAGAAGGTAGGTTGGGCTGATAAGCCCAACATCGATTAACAATCGATAAAGACATGTTGGGCTTTACAGCCCAACCTACGAGAACCTCGGGTCACGCTCACCTGCCTCTCCCTGAGGGAGAGGAATAGAAATGACGCAAGCTTCAGCTCGACTCAATCGTTGCGCGCCTTACTTATCCAGCAAGCTCCGCAACATCCATGCCGTCTTCTCATGCAACTGGATGCGCTGCGTCAGCAAGTCGGCCGTCGCTTCATCGTGTGCGGCTTCTGCTGCCGGGAAAATGCTGCGCGCAGTGCGCACGACGGCTTCCTGACCTTCCACCAGCAACTCGATCATCTCCAGTGCTTTGGGCACGCCGGCGGTCTCCTTGATGGAACTCAGCTTGGCGTATTCACTGTAAGTGCCGGGTGCGGGAAAGCCCAGCGAGCGAATGCGTTCGGCAACCAGATCCACCGCCAGCGCCAGTTCGGTGTACTGGGTTTCGAACATCAGATGCAGGGTCTGAAACATCGGGCCGGTGACGTTCCAGTGAAAGTTATGCGTCTTGAGATACAGGCTGTAAGTGTCCGCCAGCAGCTTGGCCAGGCCGGCGGCAATGTTCTTGCGGTCTGCTTCGTTGATGCCGATATCGATAGTAGTGCTCATCTCGATCACGCTCCTCTTGGCAACCAGTGCTTGCAGTCAGTATGACTCCGCAAACAAGCGTGCTGAAATAGATGTTCACTATGCCTGCGATGCACGCATCAATGCTGTCGGCGAACGCCCCGGCGCGCAGGTGCACGCGGCGCGGGACACTGTCGTTTCCTTTGTGTCACTATTGCGCTCCATGAAGACCACCTGCCTCACTGCGCCATGAAGCTACAACAACTACGTTACCTCGCCGCAGTCGCCCAGAACGGCCTGAACATCACTGCCGCCGCGGAAAAACTGCATACCTCTCAACCTGCGGTCAGCAAGCAGTTGAAGCTGCTGGAAGACGAACTGGGCTTCAACATTTTTGTCCGCAGTGGCCGCACGCTCACCAAGATTACCCCGGCGGGGCAGAAGGTGATCGAACGCGCGCTGCACATCCTGCGTGAAGTGCAGAACATCAAGAGCATTTCGGCCGACTTGAAGGACGAGGATCGCGGCACCTTGTCCATCGGTACCACGCATACCCAGGCGCGCTATGTGCTGCCCAGCGTAATTCAGCAATTCCGTGCCAAGTATCCGAATGTGCACTTGCATCTGCACCAAGGCACATCCGAACAGATCGGTGAGATGGCGGAACTGGACCGCATCGATTTCGCGGTGAACACCGGCTCCATCGAACACTTCCGCAAATTCGTATTGCTGCCCTGCTATCAGTGGTACCGGCAGATCATCGTGCCGCCCAATCATCCGCTGGCGCAGATCAAGAAGCCGACGCTCAAGCAAGTGGCGCAATATCCCATCGTCACCTATGTGTTCAGCTTTACCGGCCCGTCATCGTTGCAACAGATTTTTGCCAAAGCCGGACTCGAACCCAATGTGGCGTTGACTGCGCGCGATGCCGATGTGATCAAGACTTATGTGCGGCTGGGCTTCGGCGTCGGCATCATCGCCGATGTGGCAGTCGATCAAAAAGAAGACCGTGATCTGGTGGCAATCGATGCTTCGCATCTGTTCCCGATTCACACTACCTGGGTGGGCTTTTCGCGCGACGGCGTGCTGCGTCGCTACATGTACGACTTCCTGCAATTGCTGGCGCCGCATCTCAATCGCCGCCTGATCGATCGCGCCAGCAACACGCAATCGCAGGAAGAAGTCGACGCGCTGTTTGCCGATATTCAATTGCCGGTGCGGTAATTGCGCTCGCGATAACGCGCCATATATTCCGTCATATCTTCAGTCGACGCGGTTATGAATTGCTACCGATTCATAACCGCTCCGTTACTGACCTTGTAACCATCTCGCTCCTAGCATGTCGTCATCGCAGTGACATCACGCTGCACCCACGACATCAGGAGTATCGATATGCGCACAGCCACCCTGGCTGCCTTGACTCTGGCTATCACACCGGCAGCAGCAGTGCTGGCCCAGAGTGCCGACGCACCTACCACTGAGGAGCGTCTCGCCGATCAAGAACAACGCATCAAAATTCTCGAGCGCAAACTGGAGCTGGCGAACGAAGCCTCCACCGCTGCGGCCACTTCAACTCCGGTGGTAAAGGCCGGAGGCAGCGGCTTTTCGCTCAATTCGGCTGACGGTAAGAATTCCATCAAGCTGCGCGGCACTCTGAATTTCGACGGTCGTTATTTCGCCGATTACGACGACACCGCCAATCTCACCAATGGCGTGGCCGGCACCAGCGCATACCGATCGGCCAATGGCTTTCTGACGCGCAAGATTCGTCCCGTCATTGAAGGCACGCTGTACAGCATTTATGACTTTCGTTTTCAACCGGAGTTTGCCGGCGGCCGTACTGTGATTCTCGATAGCTACGTCGCCGCGCGTTTCAAGCCATGGGCAGTAGTCACCGCAGGTAAATTCAAGAATCCGGTCGGTCTTGAGCGCTTGCAGACCGAGCAGTTCAACAAGTTCTTGGAACTAGGCTTTCCCAGTTCGCTGGTGCCCAATCGAGATCTCGGCGTGCAGTTCTCGGGCGCGGTGCTTAACGGCGTTGTGAATTACGCCGCTGGTATTTTCGACGGCACGATCGATGGCAACGGTTCGGAAAATAATCCCAATCCCGATGCTGACAGCGATAACAAACGCGAAGTGGCCGCCCGTGTGTTCGTGCTGCCGTTCTCCAACAGCAGCAACTACTACTTGCGTGGGCTTGGCGTTGGCCTTGCCGCCACCACCGGCAGCAAGCGCGGCAATGCCGACGTATCGCTGGCCAGCGGCTCTGCGACTGGCGCTACCACGCAAGTGGTGCCGGTCGTTACCACCAACACTTGGTTGCCTACTTATCGCACCGCTGCACAACAAACATTATTCAGCTATCGCGGCGACAACGCTGTGACGTTGAATCTCAATGAAGCCACCTATGCTGATGGCAGAGCCACGCGCCTATCGCCACAGGCGTATTACTACTACGGCAGCCTGGGTGTAATCACCGAGTACGTCGAATCCAAGCAGGAAGTGAGTCGCCACACCAGCGCCGGCACCAATTCGGCGACGCTGAAAAACAAGGCATGGCAGGTCGCGGCGACCTACTTCCTCACCGGTGAAGATGCGACCTACAACAGCGCCACGCCGCGTAACAATTTCAGCATCGGTCAACCGGGCATCGGCGCCTGGGAAATTGCCGCGCGTTATCAAAAGCTGGATATCGACGACAACGCGTTCGTCGGTGGCTCGGCTTCATTCGCGAATCCTGCTACCGCAGTGAGCGCGGCCACCGGCTACAGCGTCGCCATCAACTGGTATCTCAATCAGAATGTGCGCTGGACGGTTGAATACGACCATACCAGCTTCGACGGTGGCGCCGGCACTGCTGCTGCCATCACGGATCGCAAAGACGAAAATGCTTACGTGACGCGTTTTGCACTGGCGTTCTAAGTCACCACACCATTAACGAATCTATTTGAATTTTGTTGGAGAACACATCATGTCTTTCAATCATTGGCTGAAAGGTAGCGTGCTGGTTGCAGTCAGCGCACTGACACTGCTCGCCGCGCCCGTACAGGCAAAGAACATCGACTTGCTCAACGTTTCATACGATCCGACTCGCGAGTTGTACGAGGATTACAACAAAGCTTTCTCCGCATATTGGGAAAAGAAAACCGGCGACAAGGTCAGCGTCAAACAATCGCACGGCGGCTCAGGCAAACAGGCTCGTTCGGTGATCGATGGCTTGCAAGCCGATGTGGTGACGCTGGCGATGGCGTCGGATATCGATGCCATTGCTGCCAACGCGAAGTTGTTACCCGCCAACTGGATCACACGTATTGCCAACAACTCGTCACCTTACACATCGACGATTGTTTTCCTGGTGCGCAAAGGCAACCCCAAAGGCATCAAAGATTGGAACGATGTCATCAAACCCGGCATATCGGTGGTGACGCCCAATCCGAAAACCTCAGGCGGTGCACGCTGGAATTACCTGGCTGCCTGGGCATACGCGTTGAAACAACCTGGCGGCACTGATGCCTCGGCACAAGCCTTCGTACAGAAGCTGTACAAGAACGTGCCGGTGCTCGATAGCGGCGCGCGCGCTTCAACCACCACCTTCGTGCAACGTGGCATCGGCGATGTGCTGCTGGCCTGGGAAAACGAGGCATTTCTGTCGATCAAGGAATTCGGCGCGGATAAATTCGAGATCGTGATTCCGTCGGTCAGCATTCTTGCCGAGCCATCAGTCGCGGTGATCGACAAGAATGTGTTGCGACATGGCACCCGCGATGTGGCCACTGCGTATCTTGAATATCTGAATTCGGCGGAAGGTCAGGACATCATCGGTCGCAACTTCTATCGACCACGCAGTGCCGACGCACAAGCCAAGTACAGCAAGGTGTTTCCGAAGATTCCAACCTTGGTAACGATTGCAGACTTCGGCGGCTGGCCGACCACCCAGGCGAAGCACTTTGCCGATGGCGGTGTGTTCGACAAGATTACGGCGCAGTAATTGCGAGCAGAGGTATGGCGTTTGTGTGAAGCCACGCCTCGTTGATTCGATGAAGGAGCGATCTCATCAGAATTGACCACTCCTTGTAACATGCGGCGTGTGATTCACACGCTTTGACAAACAAAAAGGCGAACCAATCGGTTCGCCTTTTTGTTTTTAATCATGCGCCTCGCCATGCGTATACCACTTACATTGTTGGTATCACTTATCGCCCTTCAAACGCGATTTCAATTTGTCCCACAAACCCTGCGGCTTGGCCGGCGCATCTTTTCGCTGTGCGGCGTACTTGCTGACTAATGACTTGCTGACCGGCGCGCGTTCAGCAACTTTGTGTTTGTGCGCCATGGCGGGATGCAACGATGCGGGGGCAGAGGGTGCTGCATTGCTGCGACCGCCAGTATCATAGGGATTCACGCCACCGCCGGGCAGGCGATCGGGTTCTTGCACGGTCAGCGGCTTAATCTTTGGGACGGGCTGGGTTTCTTCCAGCGTCAACTTGGCTTCCAGCTTCTTCAAACGTTGCGTGGTGACATTGCGATCGAACACACCGGTCGAGGTCTCCCATTCCCAGATGGGATTACCCTTGGAATCATAGGCAACACGACCGGACTGCTTGGGCGCTCCGGGCGATCGACCTGCGGGTGGTTTGGACTCTTTGTCACTCATGCTCACTGACCTGAAGAACTTGACTATGCCCACTTGAACCGGTGAGGCCAGCGGCAGAATAGCCAAGGCTGTTGGTGGGCACTATAAGCCGCAACCCCAAGAATTCCCGCATATCCGGCGCATCGGTTGCAGTCCTCTGTGACAGCCGACACACTGAAAATTTTACGGCGCTCTCCCGAGCCGATCCGAGACCCATTTTGAAAGCACATCCGCCGCCCTCCGATGCAACTGAATCGCAACTAAAACGCGGGCTGCTGGGTGTGTTTGCGTACAGCCAACGCGCCCTGGAGCTGGTGTGGACCACCAGCAAAACACTGACCCTGGCGCTGGCCATACTGACCCTGGCGGCGGGTGCACTGCCTGCCGGTGTGGCGTACATCGGCGCGCATATTGTCGATGCAGTGGTGGTGGCCATTAACCATCACACCGATGTCGCAGCGAGAAATGCCACGCTTAACTGGGTTCTGGCGGAGGCAGGTGTGGTCATGCTGCTGGCCGGCACGCAACGTGGTTTGTCGCTGTGCCAATCGTTGTTGCGCGCGCAGCTCGGGCAACGCGTCAATGTGATGATTCTTGAAAAAGCATTGACGCTGGATCTCACGCAATTCGAAGACAGCGAGTTCTACGACAAACTCACCCGCGCGCGACGCGAAGCATCGCAGCGGCCATTATCACTGGTCATGCGTACCTTCGGCCTGATCCAGAATCTGATCTCGCTGCTGAGCTATGCCTCGTTATTGGTGCACTTTTCGGTATGGGCGCTGATCATTTTGTTGTGCTCAGGTTTGCCCGCATTTATTGCCGAGACCAAGTTTTCCGGCGATGCGTTTCGCTTGTTTCGCTGGCGTTCGCCGGAAACACGGATGCAGATTTATCTGGAAACGGTCATTGCTCGTGAAGATCACGCCAAAGAGGTGAAGCTGTTCGATCTCGGCCCATTGATGCTGGAAAGGTATCGACAGATTTATCGCAGGTTGTATCGCGAAGATCGCAACCTCACTATTCGTCGCGATACCTGGGGCTTTTTCATGGGTTTGATCGGCACCGGCGCGTTGTATGGCGCGTATGCATGGATTGCACTCACCGCCATTGCGCTGCGCATCACGCTGGGTCAGATGACCATGTACCTGATGTTGTTTCGTCAGGGACAAGCGGCGGTGTCGGCGAGTTTGTCGGCAGTGGGCGGCATGTATGAAGACAATCTGTATCTGTCGACGTTGTATGAATACCTGGAAACACCGACTGTCCCGTCCACTGGCACGCGTACGGTCGGCACTGCCGTTGCCGACGGCATTCGTTTTGAAAACGTCAGCTTTATCTATCCCGGTGCATCGCAGGCTGCGCTGCAGGACATCAATCTGCACATACAGCCCGGACAATCATTAGCACTGGTTGGCGAGAATGGCTCAGGCAAAACCACCTTGATCAAATTGCTGACGCGACTGTACCTACCCAACAGTGGCCGCATCTTGCTGGATGGCGTCGATCTCAAGGATTGGGACGAAGCCACCTTGCGGCGGCGCGTTGGCGTCATTTTTCAGGACTTCGCCCGCTACCAGTTGATGCTGGGCGAAAACATCGGCGTGGGTGACGTGCGGCATTTCGATAACGAACTGGAATGGCGCAAAGCGGCAGAGCAAGGCATGGCGACGCCGTTGATCGAATCCTTGCCCGCCGGTTATCACACGCAACTTGGCAAGTGGTTCAAGGATGGTCGCGAGTTATCCGGCGGCCAGTGGCAGAAGATCGCGCTATCACGCGCCTTCATGCGCACCGATGCCGACATTCTGGTGCTGGATGAGCCCACCGCCGCGATGGATGCAGGCGCGGAAGCCGAAGTATTCGCGCACTTTCAGACACTGACCCGCAACCGCATTGCGATTCTGATCTCGCATCGCTTTTCCACGGTGCGCATGGCCGATCAGATCGCAGTAATTCAACATGGGCGCGTGATCGAACACGGCAACCATCAGCAGCTAATGCAGCAGAACGGTCACTACGCGCATCTGTTTTCGTTGCAGGCGCGCGGCTATCAGTAGCGATCAGTACGGCGGCGCTTCACATCACTGGTGCGCACGAAAGCATGATCAACCGCATCGGATGCCGATCTGCCCTGGTCGTACAGATCACGCCAACTGGGCCAATCGATATCGTCAAGCGTCAAGTGTTCGAGAATATCGGCGTAATCGCGGCGAATCTTGTTCAGCACTTGCTGCTGCCACATCATCCAACTCATCTGGGCCATGGCTGACCTCCGCTTTAGAAATCCCCACTGACTCGATTAAATCCACCCGGTTCAATCGTTCGTATTTATTCTGCCAAGTATGTATGACGATCGCGCGGCAGTTACATTTTTTTATCGTCAAACAAATCCCGCACTGCTGCAGCAGCCTTTTCCTGAGCATCGTTTTGTCGATTGCCGTGTGCGGCGGGCTTACCGAATAGCGCTTCCAGTTGCGCGCGCGCCGCGTCGCTGGCAGCCGTGTCTGCTGGTCGATACGCATCGTCGCGCACGGTGAAGTAATCGCAAAAATTCGCGCGTTGTTTATCGCGCACTTCTTCGGCTATGGGTTCGCGACATTGTTTCGCCACGGTAAGGTCATGAAAGCGGCATAGCTTGCAAACATGCAGGTCGGCACGACACTGCTTGCAGCTATCGAATCGCGATAACGGCGGCGTCAGCTCCGCGAGCGACGCGCCACAGCGCCAACATACGGCAGAATTCGACATCCACGACCTCGTGCTTTGAATTCCGGTTCATCAACGCGACTGGTAGTAATGTGGCTGACAAGGTCGATGCCGCCATCGTGTTGTGCGGTGGTTTGCGCCAAGCGCATTTCATCGACTAGATCGACACCCGCGCCGAGCAATTCCACCATGCCGATGACGCCATGAGCGGCATAGTAAAGCTCGGCAAGCGCTTCCGCGCCTTCATCCAGCTCGGCCCGATTGGCGACGCCGCTGAAGAGACCATTGATGGTCAGCAAGTGAAACCGCACCTGATGATGAGTGGGCGTGAGGCAGCGTTCGGTGGGCTGACATTGATCGACGACCTGTGCGGCGACGTGCAGCATTTTCGCGGCGACCGCGCGCACATCGGGATGCAAGCCACAACCGATGACGCCGCTGCCATCGCTCAAGTAAATGCTCACCGAACCATCCACCAATGCGACCAGCGACACCACGACATCGGCGTCCGCCAACTCCATCATCACGCCCCATACGGAGGGACAGGTCGCGGTCGTTAAACCAATATGCTCAGGGCGGATGGCCAACACACCCTCACGAAGTAACCCGGTCATCGTCGCTGGGTCCAGAGCGTCCATTTTCTTCATGTGGTATTTTTACTAATTGTTGGTGCGACGGCGAGTGTGGCGGCAAGTACATCGCCTCACAAGCACTGACGCACAACCCCGACAGTGATATGCGTGTTTACCGGGAAAATCCGACTTCCAACCCATATAACCTGACATAACGCGGCCGTCGTTTTCGGCAATTTGCGCAACTCAGGCAAAGGACGTGGCTCACGCCACGCTGTTCATGAATTCAGACTCGGCGATGTCGACCTCCGACAGCTCCTCACACTCCAGCACATCAGCGCAGCATTGTGGCAATCCCCGCACCTTGATGCTGGGCGCGCTGGGCGTGGTGTTCGGTGACATCGGCACCAGTCCGCTGTATGCACTGCGAGAGTGCTTTCTGGCTCACCCCGATATCGCCCTAACGCATGACAATATCTTCGGCATCTTATCGCTGGTTTTCTGGTCTCTGATTTTGATCATCGCTGTTAAGTACGTTGGCATCGTGATGCGTGCCGACAATAAAGGCGAAGGCGGAGTGCTCGCGCTGAGCACTCTGTTGGTCAGCGCCTCGAAAAATTGGCGTTTATGGTCGCCGGTCGCTGCGCTCGGAGTATTTGGCGCCGCGCTGTTTTTGGGTGATGGGTTTATCACTCCCGCAATTTCGGTACTCAGCGCGATGGAGGGTATCAGCGTCGTTTCACCGGAGTTCGAGCGCTTGGTGGTCCCCGGCTCAATCCTCGTCCTGACGGTTCTGTTTGTTGTGCAAAAGCATGGCACCGGCGCAATAGGACGTGCGTTCGGGCCCATCATGATGCTTTGGTTTGTCACCTTGGCAGTTTTGGGTCTTGCATCCATTTTAAAAACGCCGGAAGTGTTCAAAGCGCTGAACCCGCTTTGCGCCGTGCAGTTTTTCGTCCACAACGGGTGGACCGGCTTTGTCACCTTGTCATCAGTCTTTCTCGCCATTACCGGTGGCGAGGCGCTGTATGCCGACATGGGTCACTTTGGCCGCATGCCGATTCGTAACGCCTGGTTCACGGTGACGTTACCTGCGTTGATTCTTAATTATCTTGGTCAAGGCGCGTTGTTGCTGCGTTCACCCGAGACAATCGTCAATCCCTTTTATCTGCTTGCGCCGAGCTGGGCGCTGCCCATCATGATCGTGCTGGCCACGGCAGCAACCGTTATTGCTTCGCAGGCACTGATCTCTGGCGTATTTTCGGTTGCACGACAGGCCATAAACCTCGGCTATCTGCCACGTCTAAAAGTACGCCATTCGTCAGAGGATGAGATCGGCCAGGTTTACTTGCCTTCCATCAATTGGCTGTTATTTGTCGGCACCGTGTTGTTGGTCATCGGCTTCCGCTCGTCCGGCGCATTGGCCAATGCCTACGGCATCGCCGTATCGGGCAGCATGGTGATGGTCAGCACCATGCTGATTCTCCTGTTACGTTCGGTGCAGTGGCCGCTGCATAAAACCATCACGGTGACACTGACTTTAACGGCATTCATCGAGTTGTGTTTCTTCATTGCCAACATGATGAAATTTTTCAGCGGTGGCTGGTTGCCGCTGGCGGTAGGTGCCGGCGCCTACCTGTTGATGAGCACTTGGTATGAAGGCCGCAAGACGCTCAACTGGTTACTCACCACGCAACAAATCAGCACCCGCGATTTTCTCGCTTCGCTGGAAAAAGAACCGCCGCGACGTGCCGCCGGCACCGCGGTGTACATGGTCAGCGAAGCCAGCGGCGTGCCACGCACGCTGACGCAGAATCTGCGCTTCAATGGCGTGCTGCATGAGCGCAATCTGCTGTTCACCTTTACCAGCGCCGATGTGCCGACCATTCCCAGCGATGAACGCATCACGGTGCAAACCATCGCGCCCGGTTTGTATCGCGTGGTCGCTCGCTTCGGCTTTATGGAAACGCCCAGCATCATTTCGGCGTTGCGTGCTGCGGAAGACAAGGGACTGGAATACAAACCCGACGAGACCACTTACGTCGTCGGTCGCGAAAATCCCTTGGTAAGCAGTGGTTCGGGCATGCCTATCTGGCGCAAACGTTTGTTCGCCATCATGGGACGCAATGCGCAGCTCGCCGCCATTCACTTCGGCGTGCCGGCGCATCGCGTCATTGAGATCGGCAGTCAGGTCCGGCTGTAGAAATTCGCCGATAGAAGCAGGCCATCTACGGGTTCCGCCGCGACTGCCGCACAGTTTTGCCGGAGTGATTGTGTAGAATGCCGCTCTGCAGCATAAGTGCTGCCGTGACGTCGGTGCTCGGCACCGCCGTTCATTCACTCAGCCATTCAATCAGAGGTTTTCTCATGGGTCTGGATCTCGTAACGCCCGGCGACAAGGCGCCAGAATTTTTCAATGTCATTATCGAGATCCCGATGAATGCCGACCCGATCAAGTACGAGGTCGACAAACAAACCGGCGCCGTATTCGTCGATCGCTTCATGGGTACCGCCATGCACTATCCCTGCAACTATGGCTACGTGCCGCAGACCATTGCTGATGACGGCGACCCGGTAGATGTGCTGGTGATGACGCCCTATCCCCTGTTCCCCGGCGTCGTGGTGCGTTGCCGTCCACTCGGCGTGCTGAAGATGATCGATGAAGCCGGTGGCGATGCCAAAGTACTGGCCGTGCCGGACAACAAGATTCTGCCCATCTACAGCCACTGGAAATCGTATCTGGATATTAACGAACACCGCATCACGCCCATCCAGCACTTCTTCGAACACTACAAGGATCTGGAAAAAGGCAAGTGGGTGAAGGTGGAAGGCTGGGCCGGCGTGGACGATGCCAAGCAAGAAATCAGCGACGGCATTGCGCGGTATAAGAAGTAAGCAGCGCTGTGATATGCATGATGAAAACGCCGCAAATATTGCGGCGTTTTTGTTTGCGTCAGCGGCGACTTGGAGAAGCGGTCACATTCAATTGTTATGGTCGCTCCTGCATCGTTAACGGATGGTCATCCCACCGACTCAATACGTGACCCCGGATTGGTAAACGATTGCGCCAGACCAATAAACGCTGGTTGCTCGGTATTGATCACATATACCGGTACGGCGCGCAGATACTCCACGTAACGTCCCTTGGCTTCAAAACGCTGACGGAACGGTGATTGCGCAAAGTACTCGCCAAGGCGCGGCACGATGCCGCCACCTACATACACCGCATTGGTCGCGCCCAAGGTCAGCACCAGATTGCCGGCCACACTGCCGAGCAGGCCGCAGAACATCTGCAAGGTTTCCACACATTGGGCGTTGCTGTTGTTCACTGCGTGTTGCGTGATCTCAGCAGGTTCACTCAGCGTGGCGGTCACGTTATCCAGCTCGCAGATCGCCGTATATAAATTCAGCAAACCCGGCCCCGACAGCACGCGCTCGGCGGACACATGTTCGAAGCGCCGCCACAATTGTTTGAGCACGGCAATTTCCCGTTCATTGCCCGGCGCGAGACTCACATGCCCACCCTCGCCTTGCAGCGGCAACCAATGTTGCCCGCCATAAACCAGGCCCGACACACCCAGGCCCGTGCCCGCACCCAGTAGCGCAATCGGCATTTCGGACGGATGCCTGGTGCCACCAACCTGACGCAACTCCGCTTCCGGCAAGTAGCGAATCGCCATCGCCAGTGCAGTGAAGTCATTAAGAATGATCAAGCGTCGCCAATGCATCTGCTGACGCAGCGCGCTCACACTGAAGCGCCAGTGGTGATTGGTCATGCTGATCTGATCGCCAAGCAACGGCGCCGCAATCGCCAATGCCGCCTCCTGCACCGGGTGCTGTTCGCCAACTGTGTTCAAGTAATACGCAATGGCCTGATCGATGCTGGCATAGTCGGCGCAGCGCAGTTGCCGTTCATCGCGAATCTGCCGTCCCTCGCAGAGCGCGAAACGCGCATTGGTGCCGCCGATGTCTGCCAGTAAACGCAAGGGTGATTGCATTGGTTATCTCTGCTGTAAGTAAGCGCAATCGATTCGTTCAATCAGATATTCATCACGGCGACCAGAACACATCCACCGGCACGTCCTGTTGATGCAGGACCGCGCGTATGGGCATCAGTTCCACCGCACCGCGTTGTTTGGCGGTTTGATAAACCGACCACTTACCTTCGCCTTGAATGTGCAACACGATACGACGCGCATCGAGTAATGCGGTGAGATTCAAGCTCAAACGTTGTTGCGGTGGAACTGGTGCCTGCATCGCCACACAGGCTGGCGGCTTGGAAGTATCCAGTGCCTGCGTCAGATGCGGAGAATTGGGAAACAACGACGCGGTGTGACCATCGTCGCCCATGCCCAGCAGCACCACATCAAACGGCCGCGCCATACGCGCCAGCGAACGCCACGCCCATTCGACACCGGCCTCTGGCGTCTCTGCCGCATTCTTCAGGCTTACAAACTGCGCTGCGGCGGCGCGCTGTTGCAGTAACTCGGTACGCACCAGCCGCTCATTGCTGGCCGCATCATGCGCATCAACCCAACGCTCATCGGCCAGCGTAATCCAGACCTTGTCCCATGGCAGCGTCTCGCCGGCCAATTGATTAAACAACGTAACCGGCGTGCGGCCTCCCGATACCACCATGCTTGCAGTACCGCGTGCGGCAATCGCTTCCTGCAGATCAACCTGTATCTCGCCCGCCAACGCGCGGGCCAACGCATGGGCATCGAGAAAGCGATGCTCGTGGGGATGGTGCATGGTAGTTGCTCGACACTTGGATGTAACAGCCGGTGCCGATCTTAGTGCCTACCGCGACGCTATGCACGCGAGCCATGGAATGCATCGATGTATCGCTCGCCACCGTGTCATGAAGCTTGTTCTGAATATCGATGCGGCCGCAATGTAATGCGACCTTAACTCACTATTCACGCTGGCTGCACACCATTACCAGCGATGACCATTCCGTCTCACAAATTGTATTGCATCACTTCATATCCCCTCTCCCTAAGGGAGAGGGCCAGGGTGAGGGTGCTCTTAACACATGGCTGAGCTGATCAGAGCGCTCACTCCAAGTAAATCGATTCGCTATCTGATCGATTAAGGAGCGTTGCAACGCCATGCGGCGCTCATTGCGCCCCACGATGAAGCTCATGCAATGAATGTGGCTTGCGACGGCGAATTGCCGTAGGCAAGGGTTCGTCAGAAACCTACAATGGCCCTCGTTCTCTTGCAGAACCCGTGTGCTGCAACACAGGTGCTATACCTTAGCTCCGTCACTTCACTGAGACATCCCCATGCCCGCGTATACACCGCTGCATCCCCGCATTGCCGAAGTCACTGCGCGGATAACGGCGCGCAGCCGGGATGCACGTCAGACTTATCTGCTACGCATACACGCCGCACGCGGACAGGGTCCGGCGCGTGCACACCTGGCGTGTACCAATCTTGCTCATGGTTTTGCAGCGGCGGACGCACCCGATAAGCCGCAACTGAAGTCCGGCAGTTGGCCCAACATTGCGATTGTTTCCGCCTACAACGACATGCTGTCGGCGCATCGTCCGTTCGAGCGTTATCCTGAATTGATCAAGCTTGCCGCGCGTTCCGCAGGTGCGGTGGCGCAATTCGCCGGTGGCGTGCCTGCAATGTGCGATGGCGTAACGCAAGGACAACCCGGCATGGAACTATCGCTGTTTAGTCGCGATGTCATCGCCATGAGCACCGCCATCGCGTTATCACACAACATGTTCGATGCGGCCTTGTGCCTGGGTGTGTGCGACAAGATCGTGCCGGGATTGTTTATCGGCGCGTTGTCGTTCGGTCACTTGCCGATCATCTTTGTACCGGCTGGTTCGATGCCATTGGGTCTGCCCAACAAGGAGAAAGCGAAGATCCGCCAACTGTTTGCCGAAGGCAAAGCGGGTCGCGATGCCTTGCTGGAATCGGAGGCGCAGAGTTATCACAGCGAAGGCACGTGCACGTTTTATGGCACCGCCAACAGCAATCAGATGTTGATGGAGATTATGGGCATGCATCTGCCCGGCAGCGCGTTCGTGCCGCCGAACACCGCCTTGCGCGATGCATTGACCAGCGCCACCGCACAGCGTGTGGCAACGATGACGGCGCTGGGTGATCACTATGCGCCCATGGCGGAAGTCATCGATGTTAAAGCCATCATCAACGGCATCATCGGCCTGTTGGCCACCGGCGGTTCCACCAATCACACGTTGCATCTGGTCGCCATGGCGAAGGCGGCGGGTGTGTTGATCAATTGGGATGACTTCAGCGAACTCTCCGATGTCATTCCATTACTGGCGCGCATCTATCCCAACGGCAGCGCCGACGTGAATCACTTTCATGCCGCTGGCGGCATGGGCTTTCTGATTCGCGAGCTGTTACAAGCCGGGCTGTTGCATGGCGATGTGCAGACGGTCATGGGTCCGGGCCTGCGGCACTTTGTACAAGAACCATTTTTAATCGATGGTCGGTTGGCATGGCGTGACGCACCTGCTGTCAGTGGCGACACCGCCGTGTTGCGTCCGGCCAGCAGTCCATTCAGCAGCGATGGCGGTCTGAAATTGCTCAAGGGCAACATGGGCCGCGCAGTGATCAAGACCTCCGCGGTTGCGCCGGAACATCGTGTGGTCACCGCACCCGCGCTGGTGTTCGACGATCAACTCGAGGTGGTCAAGGCATTCAAGCAAGGCAAACTGGAACGCGACTTCATTGCGGTAGTGCGTTATCAGGGTCCGCGCGCCAATGGCATGCCTGAGTTGCATCAACTCACGCCGGCCTTGAGTTCACTACAAAGCCGCGGCTTCAAAGTCGCGTTGGTTACGGATGGCCGCATGTCGGGCGCATCGGGTACCGTGCCTGCTGCCATACATGTCACGCCGGAATGTGTGAACAACGGTCCATTGCGTCATGTGCGCGATGGCGATTTGATCCATCTGGACAGTTATCGCGGCATACTCGAAGCACGCGTCGTCAGTGAAGTGTGGCTGGCTCGACACGAAGCCACACCCGATCTCAATCGCAATACATTCGGTATGGGCCGTGAATTGTTCGGCAGCCTGCGCGGCAATGCGTGTGATGCGGAAGGGGGGGCGAGTACTTTTGGGTTTTGATCGTGCGCGCTTATGCATGGTTGAAATCCGGCTCTTTGTAGGAGCGGCCCATGACTCACACGAACTATCATTCTTTAACCTCACTTTCTTTCACTCAAATCTAAACCTATCGAGCCATCATGCACATTCGCGACATCATGAAAGTAGCGCCGGTCATCCCGGTGTTGATCATTGACGACTTGGCGCACGCCGCCCCATTGGCGCAAGCACTGTGTGCCGGCGGCTTGAAAGTATTGGAAGTCACATTGCGTACACCCGTGGCATTAGCGGCGATCGAAGCAATGCGCAAAGTCGCACCCGATGCTATCATCGGCGTGGGTACACTCAGCAAGCCGGAAGACTTTCAACAAGCCGAACGCGCCGGTGCCATGTTCGGCGTATCGCCGGGGCTGACTGCGGAGTTAGCACATGCATCGCGCACGGTGAACTTTCCTTTATTGCCTGGCGTGATGACGGCTTCCGAAGTCATCGCCGCACGCTTGCAAGGTTTCGATGCACTGAAATTGTTCCCTGCCATGCAGGCTGGCGGCATCGGCATGCTTAAAGCATTGGCATCACCTTTCAGTGATGTGCTGTTCTGCCCCACTGGCGGCATCACGCGTGAAACTGCGCCGGAGTTCTTATCGTTGCCGAACGTGGCCTGCGTGGGCGGCTCATGGGTAGCGCCAGCGAAGCTGATGGCTGCCGGTGATTGGCAAGGCATTACCAAACTTGCCGCCGATGCAGCGGGCTTAGCCCGCAATTCCTTCTGACATAAGTTTCAACCGACAAAGATTATTCATTGACGGTGTGATGCAACTCACATCGTATAGATCAGCGTTATTGCCTTGCCAATAGCGCTGCGCAAAATTATTCAGCCGACGTCAACCCGTTGCCTCCACGTCCGTTGTTGCTGCTATCCGGATAACAAACCGACTGGCAACCCACTTCGACTGGAGAACGAGCAATGAACAACCCGCGCCCCACATCAATCAAGAGTATTCGTACCCTGCTTGCCACCGCCGCACTGACCGCACCATTGGTACTTGGTCTGTCGAGCCATGCTGCAATGGCCGGCGAACGCAGCGTGCTTCGCACCGGTGCGAACGGCAATGCCATGCAACGCACGGCTTTGCGCACGCATCAAAGCGGCACAGTGACCAGCAACACCACGCGCACCAATGCCAACGGCGATGTCACTACACGCACCAGCACCGGCGTACTCGATAAAGAGGCCGGCACATGGACACGCAGCGCCACGACGACCGGTCCTAACGGTAAAACCAGCTCGCTCAATGCCGAAGTCGCCAAGACCGACGACGGTTATACACGCGACGCAATACGCGTGGGTCCGAACGGCAAGACTTCAACCACGCATACTGATGTCGTGAAAACTGACGACGGCCGCAGCATCGACACCACCTTCACAGGTCCGAATGGCAAAGTCAGCACGCGCTCAACCGATGTTGTGAATAGCACCACCGGCACGGAACGCAGCACCGTGGTGACTGGCCCTAACGGCAAATCCGTCACGGCAGATACGGTGATCACACGTACTGCAGATGGCGCCACCAGCGACACGGTGGTTACCGGACCCAATGGCAAAACGATCACGCGTGATGGCGCAACTAGCTACGACCCTGACACCAAGACATTGAGCCGCACGGCAACAACCACAGGGCCCAATGGCAAGAGCAGCACTTTCGAGGCCACCACCACCCGCACCGATGACGGCTATGTGCGCGATGCATCGCGCACCGGCCCCAACGGCAAAACAGTCAGCAGCCACACCGACGCCAACTACGATGTCGACACCAAGACCGCAACACGCAGCAGCACCGTGGTCGGTGCCGATGGCAACACCAGCACGTCGGTCACCACCAAAACGTTTACGCCGGCACCGTAATGCTTAACGCCTGAGACAAAGGCTTCAACGACCTGCCCTCACCATGCCCGCAGCATCGCTGCGTGTCCTGGTGAGGGCAATCTGATGACTGCAGCTTGATAACTTAATTACCTCTTCACTCGACAATTATTCATCCATATACACTTCATATCTATAACGAGCACATCATGCGCGCTTCTACTACGTTATTACTTCGCACCTTCATCGCCGTCACACTTGCAGCCACTAGCATGCAAGCGCACGCAGACAGCGACGATAGCTATGTATCGGCAATGCGCTACGTGTCGCTCGATGCGCAAGGTGACAACAACGATTCACGGCAGTACTCGGGTACCGGCAGCTTTACGATCGGTAAGTATTTCTGGCTGGACGGGACAATAGGCAAACTTAAGGATGGAAGCACTGATGGTCTCGGTGACTTGACCAACTATGGCATCGGTGCAGGGGTGAGAGGCGAGCATCTGCAATTTACTGCGAACTACACGCACTATAAGAACGATGCCAACTACACGCAGCGGGACGTCACCGCAGCAATGGACTGGATTGATAAGCGCTATGCATTTGGACTGGATGCATTTCATCGCTCCACCGACGACATTAGAAGCAAGGCTGTGACCAGCACCTTTCCCGTATTGGGCTTCACTACCATCCAGGCGACCGCCGAACAGAATCTGACCGGCAAAGGCTTTGGTGCACATGCCAACGTTAACATTACCGATCAACTTAGCGTGTCTCTGGGCGGCATGGGTTACAGCTACGACAATGATATTCGCGCGTCCACCAACGTTAGTGCATCGCAAGCACCCGGCTTCGCACAGGCTCTGCAACGCGCCTTGACCACCCTGTTGCAACAACGAATTGATTCCTTGTCGAGCGGCAGCGTGACCAGAAACGTAACACCACTCGACAGCACTTATAACGCGGGTATTAGCTATCAATTCAGCATCGCGTCGGTATCCGCTCAATATGTGCGCGATAAAATTTTGGGCAGCGACAGCATTACCAACTCCTATACTTTGGGCGCGTGCGTTTTTGCCGGTGATCATTGGGTCTTGTCACCAATTATCGGTGAGTCGAGAAGCGGCACGGCTGGCAACACCACCTTTGGCGGCCTGTCGGTGAGCTATAACTGGTAGCACTCGTCTAGCCCATTCGCCCGTAGGTCGGGCTTTACGCCCGACTTTAACTATGTCGGGTATAAAACCCGACCTACCCGCATCCCTTGCCGTAACGGATGCTTACCGCCTTTCATCTGCGTAAGATACCCGCCTTAACTTTTTTCGAGGTTGGGTAGTCATGAGCCTGTCGTTGCGTGAGCAATTGCTGCAAGCCGGTCTGGTGGGGTCCAAGCAGGTCAAACAGACCGAGCAGCAGAAAAAACAACAAGCAAGACAACAACAAAAGCAACAGCCACGGCCACAGCCGGCTGCGCCCACTGCACAGCAGATCGCGCAACAACAAGCGCAGGCTGCAAAAATTGCACGCGACAAGGAATTGAATCGCGAGCGGCAGGAGCAACGCGAACGCCAGGCCAAGCTGGCCGAGATTCGCCAGATTGTCGATCAGCATCGCATCCCGCGCATCGAAAGCGACGACTATTTCAATTTCGTCCACAAGAACAAAGTGCATCGCATCGCTGTCGACGCCAGCTTGCGCGAACGCATTACCAGCGGTCAGGTCGTCATTGTTCGCTACGGAAAGTTTTACGCGCCGGTATTGCCTGAGATCGCCGAACGTGTGCGCGAGCGTGACGCGGGCTCGGTGGTGGATCTGAATGCACAGCTAATCGCCGAGACGCCGGCGGAAGATGATCCTTACAAGGACTTTGTGGTGCCGGACGATTTGAAGTGGTGATGGTGTCGTTCTGATTCATGACATCGGTAAGACACAAGATGCTTCGACAGGCTCAGCGACCGGAGAGCCAACTCCGGTCGCTGAGCCTGTCGAAGCGTCTTGAAGTCGGTTAACACCAGCACATTCTTAAGGTGAAACCCGCCACCAAACACGGCCTTGCCCGCGTGCTCTCCAAACTGGGTATTTGTTCGCGCACCCAAGCCGCGTCAATGATCGTTGCCGGACGCGTGTGCGTAAACGATCGCGAACAACGCAATCCAGAATTTCCCACTGATGCCACGCGTGATCGCCTCAGCATCGATGGTGTAGTCGTTGCAGCAGCGCAACGCGTGTACATCGCGCTCAACAAACCACGCGGCCTGATCGTCAGCGCGGCGGATGAACGTGGCCGCGACACGATTTATTCGTTGCTTGAACACGCCAAGTTGCCATGGCTGGCGCCGGTGGGTCGTCTCGACAAAGCCAGCGAAGGCTTATTGCTGCTCAGCAATGATCCGGAATGGGCCGCGGGCATCACCGATCCGGCAAGCAGCCTGCATAAAACTTATCACGTGCAAGTAAACGCCATTCCCGATGCGACAGCACTCAATACATTGCTCACTGGCATCGATGAAGCCGGCGAGCATTTGGCTGCGGTGAGCGCGACGCTGTTACGCAGCGGTGAAAAAAATGCCTGGCTGGAAATCGTGCTGGATGAAGGCCGCAATCGTCATATCCGTCGCTTGTTGAATGCCTCGGGTTATGAGGTGCTGCGGCTGGTGCGCATTGCGATTGGTTCTGTGGTGTTGGGTGAGTTGGCGAAGGGAAATTTTCGTGCGCTGACTGACAGTGAAGTGCAGGCGTTGCGCAAACGCCATTAACTCTGGACACATAGGAGCGGCCCATGGCCGCGAATGATCGCGGCCATGGGCCGCTCCTACATTCTGAATAGTATCAATCGCGATCAACCCCTCTCGATGCGCAGATACGGAACTAGCCACATCAGCGCTACATCGGCAGGCCTTCACGCCGACTTATTTAAAACTCGGCATCGCTGCCATCGTTGATACCTTCGAACAACGCCGTGCTGAGATAGCGTTCGGCAGTGTCGGGTAACATGGCGAGGATGACAGAACCCTGCGGTGCGCTCTGCGCCACCTTCAATGCGGCTGCAAACGTACCGCCGGAAGAGATGCCGCAGAAGATGCCTTCCTTGGTTGCCAGTGCACGCGCGGTTTGAATGGCCTCGTCGTCGGTCACGGGCAAGATGTCATCGGGTACGCTGCGATCCAGCACCGCGGGTACAAAGTCAGGCGTCCAGCCCTGAATTTTGTGCGGCTTGAACTCAGCGCCTTTCAACAGCGATGCCGCGGCAGGCTCGGTGGCAATGATCTTGATGTCGGGACGCGCTTTTTTGAGCATTTGTCCCGCACCAGTCAGCGTGCCGCCGGTGCCCCAACCCGTCACCCAGAAATCAAGTCGCTTGCCGGCGAAATCACTGAGAATTTCCGGACCCGTGGTGTTGCGGTGATATTCGGGGTTGGCGGGATTTTCAAATTGGCTGGCCCAGAACCAGCCGTTTTTCTCGGCGAGCTCCTTGGCTTTTTTCACCATGCCGCTACCGCGCTCGGCGGCCGGCGTCAGCACCACCTTCGCGCCCAGCGCACGCATGATCTTGCGTCGCTCCACTGAAAAGGTTTCGACCATAGTGGCAACAAAGGGATAACCTTTGGCCGCGCATACCATGGCCAACGCGATGCCGGTGTTACCGGAAGTGGCTTCAACAACGGTCTGACCCGGCTTAAGCACACCACGTCGTTCAGCGTCTTCGATAATCGCAATCGCCAGACGATCCTTCACCGACGACAGCGGATTGAAGAACTCGCACTTGGCATACATGGCGACATGCGTAGGCGCAAGACGATTGATGCGCACGACAGGCGTGCGACCGATGGTGCCGAGAATGCTGTCGTGAATCATGAATCTTCTCCTGCAAGGTAGGCGACCAGTCGTGGCGACTGATACTAAGGATACCCAGTATCACTCGCTGCGATTCGGCAGACGAGTGTATTTACATCACATGAGACGGCGTATGGTATTACATCCGGAAGCGTCCACAGCCATTCGCAGCGTTGCGGTAAAGACTGCTCTGGTCGCGAGCCGTCATGTTCACTATGCTTGGCGTACCCTCCGACACACGGTAGCACCGTAATGGCCAGCCATTCACGTCTCGGCCAACAAATCGCCGAGGTCACCACCACCCTCAATCGAATCGGCGCAGAGTACGCCTTGGTTGGCGGACTGGCGCTGGCGCCTTACAAGATTATCCGCGCCACACAAGATGTCGATTTGCTGGTAGACGCAAGCCGTGCCGATGACATTGATAACGAGTTGCTCAGTCTCGGTTACCAATGCATACATCGCAGCACTGATGCAGCTAACTATCAGCGTGGTAGTGAACGCGTGGATTTGCTGTACGCCAATCGGCCGATCGCTCGACGCCTGCTGACGGCTGCAACAACACTGCACACTTCACTGGGCGAACTGCGCGTGATCAGCAAAGAAGGTTTGATCGGCTTCAAACTACAGGGATGGGTTAATAATCCACGCCGCACTCAGGATATTGAAGACATTCGCGCCTTACTGCGCGCCAACGCCGGGCAACTGGACATGCTTGAAGTCCGCAGCTACTTCCAGCTCTTTGAACACGAGGCATTGCTCGATGAACTTCTCACCCAACTCGGCTGAACCGTTCGCCGCGCAAGGCGGCATGACCGTGCCAGCACAAGCAGCGGCTGATCCTTTCGCTGAACTGGATGATTTAATGGTAGTCATCGAGGCGTTGTGCACAGAGTGGCCATCACGAGAGATCTTCGTCGATGGCGGAAAAATGCTGTTATAGATAGTAGCGCGTCGCAACAACAATTTAGGGAAGTTCTAATTAAGGTCTGATTTATTCCTGTTCGCATTGAGCCCTTCGGCGAACTCAGGACAGGCCCGTCGAAACGTTCTTTGATTTTTGAAGAACCCTTCGACACGCTGAGCTGCTCAGGACGAACGGAATAAATCAGACCTTCCTTAATTGTCATTTCGACCGAGGGAGAGATCTTCTTTGGTTGGATACACTTGCTATCAGTCACTCGGCAGATTTCTCCCGGAGTTTATCCTGAGTCTGTCGAAGGAGTCGAAATGACAGCCAGTTGATTAATTAGAGATTCCTTAGCCATCGTATTCCATCAGTGATCTCGTTCACGCAACCATTGCGCAATCGTGTCAGGCACGATGACTTGCGCCTTGCCGCTGACGTACAAACCGATGTGGCCGCCGTTGACGGCTAGCTCCGCATAATCTTTCGAGCTCACGTACTGTTGCAGGCAACGCGATGCGGCGGGCGGCACCAGATGATCTTCGGTGGCGTATACGTTGAGTATGGGCTGCTTGATGGTATCGAGTTTCACCATGCGTCCACCGATCTGCAGCTCGTCTTTGATGAGCCGGTTCTGTTGATACAACAGCGTAACGAACTCTTCGAAGGCGGCGCCGGGTTGATCGGGGCTGTCGAAGATCCACTTTTCCATACGCAGAAAATTTTCCAGCTTGTCGCGGTCGCCGACCGTGTCGAGCAAGGTCATGTACTTCTGACTCAACAAGCGGAACGGCATGAGCGTCGCAAATCCGACATTCAGCCAGTCGCCCGGCACATTGCCATGCGCCGCCACCAATGCTTTTACATCGAGCTGGCGCACCCATTGCGACAACATGTCATCGGCGGTGTGAAAATCCACCGGGGTGACCATAGTGATCAGATTGCGCACGCGCTGTGGATGCAGTGAGGTGAAACACAAACTCAATGCGCCGCCCTGGCACACACCGACCAGATTCACCTGCGTTTCGCCGCGCAACTTGCACACCGCGTCGACACAGTGCAGCAGATAGCGATTCACGTAATCGTTGAGGTCGAGAAAGCGATCGGCGCCACCTGGCGTGCCCCAGTCGATCAGAAACACATCCACACCGTGTTCAAGCAGGCGGCGAATCAACGAGCGATCCGGCTGCAAATCCATCATGTAGGGACGATTGATCATGGCGTAGCAGATCAACACCGCCGGTCCACGCGGCGATGCTGCGTTCACGGCGCGATAGCGATACAGGGTCAGCTTGTCTTCGCAATACACCGCGTCTTTGGGCGCAGTGCCAATCTCCACACTGCGAATGCTGGCGAGATTGCCCAGCAACTCCGTGGCGCGTTGCTGCAGTTGTGCGACATCGAGGCGCAACCACTCGGGATCGAGTTTGAAATCGTTCATGCGTTGCGCCTCATGACTGATCACGCTTGCGCGTTGCGCTCGATTTCGCAGCGGGCCTGGCATTCGCTGCATTTACCTCCGCCAATCGCTGTTCCAGCTCCGCCACCCGCGCCGTCAATGCGCGTAGACGCAGATGCACGCTGTTCAGCTCGCTGCGGGTGGGTAGATCGTTTGCTTGCAACCAGCCTTCCAGCAACGCTTGTTGCGCGAGCTTCAACTGGCTGAGCGCATTGACACACGCCGCCTGCATCGCAGTGAACGCCGGGTTACGCGCCTGAATGGCGAACGCCTGCTCACCGCATTCAATCCAAAGATCGTACAACTCACGCATGCGCGTGATGGGCTGGCCTTGCGCGGCGCGCGCTTGTACTTGTTCCGGCACGGCTTGCAATGAAGCTGCCACCACCTGACCATAAGCTTGCAACAAGGTCGCGAGTTGCAACTGATATGCACCCTGCGCTTTGAGATAGCGCTGCCAGACGAGTTGTTGCGAACGCGCCGGACCGACGGGAAACATGTCGAGCATTTGCCGCAGCGGATTTGTGGCGCCACTGGCGGCATCGGTATTGAACAGTCCCAGTTCGCCGGCATTGGCCATGCAGGATTGCAGCAGCACTTGAAAGCTCTGCGCGACATTGATCGCTTCCGGCGATAGGTCTGCAGGATTGAGATACTTTCGCAAGGTCTCCATGGCCACGCGCATGCCGTCGACACGCTGCTCGACAGCGATCGATTGCCAACGACCCAGCCAGCCCTGCTGGGTTTCCAGCCAGGCATCTATCCAATTGTTGTTCTGCGCTTGCGCCACATCGAACTCACTATAAGAACGCCGCACTCGACTGTTCCGGTCCGACAAGATAACCATAGACGCAGCCGGATGCACGCCGCTTGGCATCACAGGTACGGCTCCCGGCTGGCATATCACTGCTGCTACACTCGATAGAATTATGAAAATTGCTTTCGTTGCTTCTGAAATCACACCCTTCGCCAAATCCGGCGGCCTGGCCGATGTGGCAGCCGCCTTGCCGCGTGCGCTGTACGAGCTGGGGCACGATGTGCGCGTATTCATGCCGCTGTATGCCAGCGTACGCGACAAGGGATTTGCCTTGCAGAAGGTGTCGGGCATTCAGGATGTGCCGCTGCTGTTGGGTGAGCATCCGTATCAGTTCTCGGTATACAGCAGCATACTGCCGGATAGCGACTTGCCGGTGTATCTGATCGATTGCCCGGCGCTGTTCGCGCGCAGCACGCTGTATACCACCGACAGCGATGAACATCGGCGCTTCATCTTGTTGCAACGCGCCGCGCTGGAGTCGTTGCAGCGCATGCAGTTCGCGCCCGAGATCCTGCATTGCAACGATTGGCATACCGGCTTGTTGCCGCTGATGATCAAGACCAGCTATCGCTGGGATCGCCTGTTTCAACAAACCAAATCACTGCTCAGCATTCACAACATCGGCTATCAGGGCATCTTCAGCGCCATCACCCGCGGCGATATCGGCATCGGCGACATCGTCAGTCATGTGCGCAGTGAAGATCTGGTTGCCGGCCAGATCAATTGGCTGAAAGAAGGCTTGTTTCATGCCGATGCCGTCAGCACCGTGAGCCCCACTTACGCGCGTGAGATCTGCACGCCGCAAGGCGGTTATGGTCTGGAAAATGTATTGCTGGGGCGCAGTGATGGCGTCACCGGCATTCTCAACGGCGTCGATTACGAAAGCTGGAATCCCGCTACCGATAAGACCCTGCCGGCGCGTTACGACGCCGCCAATCTGCAAGGCAAGCAGCAATGCAAGTTGGTGTTGTTGCAGCAAGCACAACTGTCGTTACCCGGCGAGACACCGGTGATCGGCATCGTGTCACGGCTGGCCATGCAAAAAGGCATCGACATCTTGATCGACAGTCTGCCGGAACTGCTCACCACTCGCGACTTTGCGCTGTGCGTGCTTGGCAATGGCGAGCAGCCTTATGTGGATTTCTTCAATACGCTGATGCAGGACTTTCCCGATCGCGTGTATTTTCGTAATGGCTACGATGAAGCATTGGCGCATCTCATCGAAGCCGGCAGTGACATGTTCCTGATGCCGTCGCTGTACGAGCCTTGCGGCTTGAATCAGTTGTATAGCTTGAAGTACGGCACCATTCCCATCGTGCGCAAGACCGGCGGCCTTGCCGACTCGGTGCAGATGTGGGACGGCAATGCAGGCGATGGCATCGTCTTCAACGACTACGATGCACCAGCAGTGATTTGGGCCGTGAACACGGCGCTGGATTTATTCAAGGATAAATCAGCCTGGCCACAGATGATCCGCAATGCAATGAGCCGGAATTTTTCCTGGCCGCATCAGGCACAGGAGTATGTGCAGTTGTATGAACGGATGATGCGTAGTTAGTAAAGCAGCAAATAGCGCTTTCTTTGTAGTCGGGTTAGCTGTCTTCAGCGTTTACCCGACTTCTCCCGCTCTTACTCTCGCTGTCGGGTTGAAACCCGACCTACAAAAGCCGCAGCGCCTAGCGCTTCACACCCAAATCCACCATCCCCTGCTCGCTAAACGGAATCTTGCGCAGCATTCCCTTGGTCAATTGCACATGGCCGACAAAGTTGTACTGCACTTGTCCGTCATCGTTTGAATTCATCTTGCTCAACAAACGAGCCACGCTGCTCATGAAGTTGGTGCGCACCACGGTATCGAATTCAGCTTCGCCGCGCGCAGGCACGATGAAGGGTTGATCGCTGATGCCTTCGGCAAAACTGTCGCCTTGTAAAAATAATTCGTATTCGATGGACTTGATGGGCAGCTCGCGATCGTTGGGATTCTGCACATGCAACCGAATGCGGAACTGCTGACTGAATACATCCGCCGATACCATGCCGACATTGACGATGGACAACTTGGGTGCCTGCAGCTTGGTGCTGACGCACGCACTCAACAGCAACGACAAGCAGATAGCGAGTACCCGGGTTATCGCGCCCCTAGTGATGGTGCCACTGAATTTCATGATGCAGCCTTGGCGCTGGAAAGGTCGCGATTCTACGAGGTTCGCCAGCGCGAAGGGAATCCATGCACACATCACGATTCACCCGCAGCATGGCTCGCCTACAACTTCTCCAGCATGGCGCGCGTCACCAGCAAAATGCCTTTTTCGCTGACATAGAAACGCCTGGCGTCCTCTTCGCGATTCACGCCAATCTGCGTTCCCGCGGGCACCACGCCGCCGGTATCGATGATCGCATTCTTGATCACGCAGTCCGGGCCGATGCGCACATCGGGAAACAACAGCGACTTTTCGATGTAGCTGCGCTCGTTGACCCGCACATTGGTGAACAACAATGACTCCACCACTTCCGCGCCGGAGATGATGCAGCCGCCGGACACCATGGAGTCCACCGCCATGCCGCGTCGGCCATTTTCATTGAATACAAATTTGGCCGGCGGTTGCTGACGCTGAAAGGTCCAGATCGGCCACTGCGAATCGTAGATGTTCAGTTCGGGATTGACCGACACCAGTTCCATGTTGGCTTCGTAGAACGCATCCACCGTGCCCACATCGCGCCAGTATTGTTGTGCGCGGGTTTTAACATCGCGGAACGGATACGCCATCACATTCAACTTGCCGATGGACTGCGGAATGATGTTCTTGCCGAAGTCATGCGCGCTGTCCGGGTCGGCGGCATCTGCTTCCAGCAACTTGTACAGCAGTCGCGCGTTGAACACGTAGATGCCCATCGAGCCCATTGCCAGATGTTCGCGTCCGGGTATGCCATCGGGATTGGCCGGCTTCTCCGAAAATTTCAGCACACGATTCTGTTCGTCGATAGTCATCACACCAAAGCCGGTGGCTTCCTGGCGCGTCACTTCCACCACGCCCACCGTGATGTCGGCGCGATTTTCGACATGCGCCGCGAGCATCGGACCATAGTCCATCTTGTAGATGTGATCACCGGCCAGCACCAGCACCAGCCGCGGATGATGCAATTTCATGATGGTGAGGTTCTGGTACAGGGCATCGGCCGTGCCCTGATACCACTCCGGGCCGAGCTGTTGCTGCGCCGGAATGATCTCGATGAATTCGCCGAACTCACCGCGCAGGAAATTCCAGCCGCGCTGCATGTGACGAATCAATGAATGCGCCTTGTACTGGGTCAGCACCGACACACGCCGAATGCCGGAGTTGACGCAATTGGACAAGACGAAATCGATGATGCGAAATTTGCCGCCGAATTGCGTTGCCGGCTTACAGCGGTTGGCAGTGAGATGCTTGAGTCGCTCGCCGCGGCCGCCTGCCATGATCACCGCCAGCGTGCTTTGCGTCAGACGACTCACATAACGGCGCGGTGAACCTTGTTTGCGTACCTGCGCGCGTCTCTGTTCGGGCAATAACTGGTCCATCGACAACCTCACTTGTTCAACGAATGGCCAGCGGCCATGCATACGGTTCAATCCGAAGCCCAATACCTCTACACTGCGGCCGTTCAATTATTAGCCAAAGCTATCAACCAATCGAGCCATCTCAGCGCATGGTCCATTGTCCCGCACACTTGTTGCACACGCATTCGCGTGCTCGCACTGTAGCGCAACAGCGCATGCACCTGCCACGCATGCTTGCAGCGACACTCTGTGTTTGCCTCGCACCAGCAACATTCAGCTTGCTTGCCAGCAGCGATAAGCCAGTGCATGCGCGATCCAGCGCTGCGCCAAAAGTAACTGCCGAAGCGACATCGAAAGTGGCACCCCACACGGCCGGTGATCTGCAAATTCAATGCCTGCCTGAAGGTGGCGCTTATTTGCGCGCACGCCTGAGTGGCGCGATTGACGCCGAACTATCTTGGAACGATCGGTCTTTAAGTTGCGCTGGGTCAGTGCGTCCTGATAACGAAGGCATCCGCCTACGCTTTGCCGCGACACAAGGCACACAAAGACTGGTGCTGCTGTTCGGTATCGGCGGTTTGAAAGAAGGCCAATCAGGAAAGGTCTTGCCCGCCAACCTCACCATCATTCGCGAAGGCAGTGGTGAGTTTTACGGTACACAGGGCGATAACAAATGCACGATCGATGAAATCACCCAGCAACCGCTGCATGGCGTACCGTTGAAACAACGCGCGTATCGGATCGTCGCGCGTGGCTTCTGTACGCAGCCGGCGCGTGCATTGAACGGCGATGGCGCCATACTGGTCACGCGCTTCGATTTTTCCGGACGTGCCGATTTTGTTTCCGATGAAGATGCCCTGGAAGCAACGAGCGGCGCAGCAAGCGGCGCATCGACCAGTTCATCAAGCACTTCCCACTCCACCTTGCCCACCACGTAAGCGCCACATGAACCTGAAAAACTCTCGCTTGAGAATGGGCTTGATGCTGACCTTGGTGTTGCTACTGACGATGCAGGCCGCTTTATTGCCGGCATTTGCGACGGAGCCTGTGCCACCGGTCAACCTGGAGCCGTTGAGTAATTTTCCGCAAACCACCTTGCACATTCTGACGCCCGATGCGCGACAACATGCTTTCGACATCTGGGTGGCCGATAGTCCGGCGCATCGCGAGCAGGGTTTGATGTTCGTCAAGGAGCTGACAGACAACACCGGCATGTTGTTCGTATTCGACCGGCCGCAGTATGTGCAGATGTGGATGAAGAACACGCTGATTCCGCTCGACATGGTGTTCATCGATGCCGATGGCCGTATCGACAGCATTGCCGTAAACGCCAAACCGATGTCGCTGAAAATTATCGAGTCACGCAATCGCGTGTTGGGCGTGCTGGAACTGGCCGGCGGCCGCACTGCTAAACTCGGCATTCACGCCGGCGATATCGTGCAGCATCCGTTCTTTGCGTCGATGGGTGGCAGTCGTTGATCACACGCCTGCCGACAAACATTAGAAAGGCTGGCGATAACCCACAAACCATCTCGCACCATCCACATTGTGGAATTGCTGATGATAGAAAGTCTGTCTGGTCACAGCATACTCAGTGTCGATGGGTGGCATGCGATTGAACAGGTTATCGATACCCACCTGTATGCTTGAATGGATCGGCAATGTGTACACCACATTGGCATTGACCGTGGTGAATGAACCCAGATGTTTTTCGGTGGTGGTGTCGAACGGCGCGAAGCCACCGATGTAGTTGATAAAGACATTGGCGGCCCAGGCATTGCGCGTCCAACCCAGATCGAGACCTCCTTTCAACCGCACGGCTTCACCTAACGTGCCGACCCGCAGCACATCGACAGGGTCACGCGTTGCTGATTCGCGCATTTCGACATTGAATAGATAGCTGGCTTTAACGCCTGATGAAAAACGACCCCAAGCGGTATTCCATTTATAGTCCAGCGCACCATCGACACCCGATACTTTCTTGTAGGCAATGTTGATCGGTTGCAACGCCAGGCAAACTTCGGCGGAAGGACAGGTGTCAGGATTGGGCTGCACGATAGCCTCTGCAAAGCTGCCGTTTCGTGCATATTCGTCCAGCACGTACTGGCCGTCCGGTGTCTGCACCAGCTGCTTCAGCTTGATCGCGTAAAAATCGAGACTCCCTGACCATTGCTCAGTGGGCTTCCAGAAAAAACCCACATCGACATTGGTGCCACGCTCTTCTTTGAGATGGACATTTGCGCTGGTGCGTTGACCCACATTCACGGGCGTTACGCAACTGGCAACACGCGCATCACCGCGACCCGATCCACCGTCGGCAATACATTTCGGCGTGTCGATGAAAGCTGCAAAGCCGGCAGAAAAGCCGCCATAAAGACGTTGCAGATCCGGCGCTCTGAAACTGCGCCCGGCGCTGGCACGCATCAACAACGTCGATGTGGGTCGATACTCGATGGTGAGACGCGGACTGATAGCACCGTTTACATCAGAGCGATCATGGTAACCATCGTAACGACCCGCAAGCTTGATCAGCAGTTGGCTTAACACCGGCAACTGTAATTCCAGGCCTGCGGCACTATGACCACGCTCGCCTTGCGCGGCGCTGGCCGAACGAACGCCGACATTTCCCGCAAGCAATTCGGCATCGGGATTGTCGGAATATTTTTCGGTGAAGTATTCCAGCACGCCGGCAAATTTGGCTTCGCCACCAGGCAGCGCAAACAGATCACCAGTTAATTGTGTGTCAACGCCCCGTAAAGTCGATTCGCTCAAAGACACCGGATCGTATTCAAGCTGCGCCACCGCTTGCGGCGACAGAGGCTTGGATAGATCGAGATAGTCATTGATGCCATCACCATCGAGATCCATCCGGCCATTCAATGCGTCGTTCATACGCGTACTGAGCACCTGACCGGTGAGCCTCTGTTGCAAACGCAATCTCGCCGCCTGCACACCTACTTGCCAATCGAGGTGATCGATAATGCTGCCCTTCACTCCCGTGTACATGTTATAGGCGCGGTTTTCGGCAATAGTCTGTTGCGGACCAAATTCCATCATGCGCCGCACCATAAACACCGTATCGCCAGTAGGATTGTTGGGCATACCGGGAAACAGCAACACTCCCAGTCGACCACCGTCAAGCGTGTTGTAATCCAGTGGTTCGATTTGCGACGTTGTTTTTGCATTACGCAGATTGAGCATGGCAAACCAGTCAACCGCATCGTTAATGCGCTGGTCCAACTTGGCAGTTGCCGATAGCGATTTGATATCCGGCCATGCCTGTCGATAGGCCGCACGATTAAACAAACAGATGCCATCAGCGTTTAAGCCAGGACTGCCATTCGAGGTATCGCAGAAAGATGTTGGATAGATTCCGCCGGCACCGACGAACGTGCCCAAGTATCCATAGCTACTGTAGCCGCCCGGCCCGCTGCCATTGACGCCACCGAGTCGATCGGAGCGCGTACGTTCGCGTTGCGAGTACGACAATGGGCTGTTGTGGTAGTACTCGACAAACAATGCCGCGCTACCGCTGTCGGATTCGGCGCCGGTACTTAACTGAATACGTTTTTCTGCGCCACCGCCTTGCGTGGTATCGCTATAACGCAGATTCACTTCGTTGTCGGCACGCCGCTTGAGCACAATGTTCACCACGCCGCTCATCGCGTCCGAACCGTAGACGGCGGAGGCACCTTCGCTGGATATCTCGATGCGATCGACGGCACCAGCAGGGATGCTGCTGATATCGACAAAGCTATCGGTGCCGTTCCACCCAATGGGAAACATCGGCAAGCGATGTCCATCCATCAGGATCAACGCGCGCCCCACACCCATGTCACGCAAGTTTAAGCCGGCCGCGGACGCAGTGAACGACAAACCAATCTGCTGGCTGATGCTGCCGCCCGAATTGGCTGCTATATCATTCAATGCCTGTTGAACGGTCGCATAACCACGCTGTTCCATTTGCTCGCCGGTAATCACCGTGACGGTAATCGCCTGATCCTGCTTCTGCGGAATGCGTGAGCCCACCACCACGACTTCTTCCAGATCGGATTGCGCCATGACGCAGGTTGTGGTGAACGTGCTGATGCAGCCCAGCATCAACTTGAGTGCTGCGGGTCGCGAGCGGGTCGGCATGATCCATTCCTCTGTAATTCTTAGTGGTACGGGTAATGAAGTCAGTCCACGCGACCATGCGAGATTACGCCGAAAGCGCTTCGGTAATCAGACTGCGCTATGTAAAGAATAGCAATGATGAGGCGCAGGGCAAAGATGCAAGGGTTGGGGAAAACCACTTGATTTGATACGTCGGTAATCGCAACTGATTCAATTCAGTGCATCGATACTGAAGCGATGAGTCGAGGGACTGGCCGGAGGAAACTCAGGTGGTAGATATTGCCGTCAGCAGTGAAACGATGGTGTGGCTGTGCCACCGCTGCACAACCTAAGGTCATGGCCCAAGGTTATGGCTGCGAAGTGTCACCTGCGCAATGAGTGCACAGGTGCAGATGAGTAACGCGTCTTAACGCTTGCCGAACAGGCGAGCGAACCAGTTTGGCTTCAGACCGTCGACATGCAGATCATTCACCTTGGGCAACACCAGATCGGATAGATCCACCTTTAACAGGCTTTCTTCACGGCTGGAATCGAAACGCGCTCTGCCGCTGACGGGACGTTCTGTCTGGGGAGCCGCATTGGCAACAGTCGCAGTGGCTGGACGCATCGAAATTTCCTCTGCAGTAATTTGAACAAGCGTAATGACCGTGTACCAGCGTAGGGGAATGCGAATGGCGCGCGCGTGGATCACTTCACGACTGCAGCGGGCCGATTTTCTGCGCCAAAGTGTTATGTTCTACGACTGTCGGCACATTGCTACGTTCGGCATGCAACCTGGCATCGGTCATCATGCAATCGCATCATTCATCGAGTAAACGCGGCGAAAACGCGTCATGACGGGGCATGCATGAAGACCTCAATCGTCACATCGTTTTTGTTACTACTGTTCTGCTTGAGTGGTTGCTCGCGCTCGGGAAATCACGCCGGTGATAGCCACATCACCGGCAATCTCAGTTATGGCGAGCCGGTTACGCTGGCCGCGGGCAGTCACGTTGAGCTGCGTTTGACCGACGTATCCAGCGATGGCCCGGCGCTGGAAATCGCCAAGACCGTCGCGGCGATACATGCATTGCCCTATGCCTATTCGCTCGACTACGACGCCGCCAAGATCGACCCGCAACATCGTTACACCATCGATGCGCGCATCATCAGTAACGGCGTACCGCGCTTTTCCACCGATACGGCGTATGCAGTATTGACGCAAGGCCACGGTGCGCAGCGCGACATCACCGTGATCGCCAATGGCAGCAATGCCGCGACGACTGCGCCCGCAACCGCCGCGCCACTCACTACTGCAGCCGCGCAGCCGGAGATGTTTCAGAACGAATTACGCAGCGGCGCACAAGTCAGTTTGTACAAAGCCGCATTGCGCGATGGACATATCGAGTGGTTGGAAGAAGATCGCAGCAACGGCACGCCCGCGCCGCTGCATGCCCGTTACGAATTCAAAGGCGCCTTGGTCACGCATTACTCGGACAGCGAGGCGCTGGAAGTGAGCTTCGACGAGCATGGCCGGCCTACCAGCATCAGCAAGCAACGCAGGTCGCTACCGCTCGCTACGCAGATGGAAACCGTCAATGCGATTCGCAACCGGGCGGCACTGTTACGCAGCCATGCATTGGCGACCAGCGATGCGCGCGCGCATCGCCTTGCCACCGGCGGTTGAAAGTTGAACGGTTGAAGCTAGGCGGTACCAACCAGATGGCAGCACTCAACGCTGGTGGACAACCCGCTCAGGTCGTCCGATAGCTGGTCATGACCGCATCCATCGGCACGCTGAAAGTCACGATCAAACCGCCATCAATGGCATTGCGTGCATTGACCTCGCCACCGTGACTGACCATCACTCGCCAGGTAATTGCCAGACCCAGACCATAGCCACCGGTGTCGCGTTCGCGCGCTTGTTGCTGCACACGATAAAACGGCTCGAACAAGCGCGACAGCTCCGCTTCGGGCACGCCCGGACCATGATCGCGCACGATGAGAACAGCGGTGCGATCCTGCTGTTGTAACGTCACCTCCACTGCCGTGCCCACTGCAGTAAAACGCACCGCGTTACGCACCACGTTTTCGATCGCGCTATGCAACATCCCTTCGACGCCCTGAATTTTCAGTGGGCCGGGGTCGATGAAGGTAATCCGCTTGCCCTGCGCCGTGGCTTCGATGCGCGCATCTTCCACCACACCACCGACCACGGCAGCAAGATCGAGCCACTCATGTTGCACGTTGAAGCCCGGCTGACTGCTGTCCAGCTGCGCCACCCACAGAATGTAGCCGATCAATTCGTCGAGCCGCTCGGCTTCACGCTCGATGCGATCGTGTTCGCGTTCCAGATTGGCGCCTTCACGGCGCGCCAGGCCCAGCGCCAGACGCAACCTGGCCAGTGGAGTACGTAACTCATGCGACACGTCGCGCAGCAGGCGTTCCTTGGAATCGATCAAGCCGCGCAAACGATCGGCCATTTGATCGAAGTCGTGCGCCAGCACGCTGAGCTCATCCTTGCGCGTGGTGAATTCATCACCGACACGCGCATCGAGGTTGCCATTGGCCAGCGCCCGTGCGCTGACCTGCAATTTTTTAACAGGTCGGGTGATGGTACGCGCCAGGTACCAGCTCACCCAGCCACTGATGGCCAGCACGATAAACGACTGCAACAGTTGCACGTCCACCGTGCCCAACACTTCGCGTGACCACGCCGGTGCTTGTGCAAACATGAGCGTATACACGGCGCCGTTGGCGGCCGTTACTTGCGGCGCACTGTGAAACGGATCGGCGCCGGGCGTTACGCCGTTGTCGGCGCGCTTGTTCAAATAGCCTTCCTGCACCATGTAAGCGATGCGACGCTTCATGAAGTCCGGCATCTCTTGCAGCGTGAGTTCCTTGCCGCTCGCATCCACCACGAACACATCCAATCCAGGGTGGGCGTTCTGCATTTTTTTCGCCCACTTCTTCAGCCCTTCCACGCCATTGCTGAGTAACTGTTGCTCAGCGGAGAGAGCCAGCTCACCCGGCAACAAGCGCTGCAGATCGCTGGTGCGCTTCCAGATGTAAGTGGTCGCCACGCCCGCCGTCGCCACCAGGCTCAGCACCATCGCCAGCCACACGTACAGAAAGATGCGTGCAAACAGACTCTTCACATGCGCCCCGCGTTACCGCAACGCTCAACTCGCGATTAAAGATCCTGTGGAGATGGATCAGATTGCGCCGTCAACACATAACCCGTGCCGCGAATGCTGCGGATCTCCGGCAACCCAGGTTCACCCAGCCCCAACTTGCGGCGCAGATTGCTGACATGCGTGTCGATGCTGCGGTCATACGGAGTGAGCTTGCGACCCAGCACCCGCTCGGTAAGCACATCGCGCGACTGCACCTGACCAGGCGCACGCATCAACATTTCCAGCACGCGAAATTCAGTGCCGGTGAGACGAATCTGTTTGCCGTCCAGCGCCACGCCGAAGGTGGCGGGATCGAGACGCAACTGCCCCACCGATACCGGCGATGACGGCGAATCCGGTTCGCGCGCCGTAGTGAAACGACGCAGCACCGCGCGGATGCGCGCCACCAACTCGCGTGGATTGAATGGCTTGGGCAGGTAATCGTCGGCACCCAACTCCAGACCGACAATGCGATCCACATCCGTGCCATGCGCAGTGAGCATGATCACCGGCACCGACAAGGTCTGACGCAGATTGCGCAGCACATCGAAACCATTCAACGACGGCAGCATGACATCGAGAATCACCAGATCGTACTTGCCGGCGTTCAGCCGCGTCAGCGCGGTGTTGCCATCGTGTGCCGCTTCGGTGGTGAAGCCTTCCGCGCCCAGATATTCGGTCAGCATCTGCGCCAGCTCGCGATCGTCATCGACAATGAGTACCGATAGTGCTGTGTTGCTCATGATGTTCTGCCTTGTTTGAAGGGCTTTATATGAAGTTCCGGCGAGGCCACTGTTGCGATTCAGGATGAGCGTGCAGCGGCAATCGGCATTTGAGCGCCTTATAGGTATTAAGCCAATTGTCTTATCCGCATCTTGACCGCAATTGGCAAATCTTTACAGCGGGATGTCAAGCAATGGCGGTCACCAGCCGTTCGCGCCATTCTGGCTTGAGGGATTACTCCCCTGATTGCGCCAGAGACTCAACAACAGAAAACCCGCCAGCATGCCGCCGAGATGTGCAAAGTGAGCAACACCCTGCTGTGTGCCGAACACGCCCATAGCCAATTCGATCAAGCCATACAAGGTGACGAATACCCAGGCGCGCATGGGAATCGGCGGCAACAGCAGCATGATGCGCCGTTGTGGAAAAAACATGCCGAAGGCCAGCAATAAACCGAACACGCCACCCGACGCGCCCACCGTCGGTCCCACTGCGCCACTGAGAAAACGCGTCACCAGCAATTGCATTACCGCCGCGCCGATCACGCAGACAAAGTAGTAAAGCAGGTAGCGGCGCGCGCCCAGCACGCGCTCGATTTCCGAGCCGAACATATACAGCGCAAACATGTTGAAGAAAATGTGCGCGATGTTATTCGGGTCGTGCAGAAATGCGTAAGTGACCACCTGCCAGTAACGAAACAGCGGCGTATCCCAGGGCCATAACGCAAACCAGCCGACATTGTCGCCGTGACTCAGCCACTGCAGCAAGTAGATGCCGACATTGGCCACTATCAGCGCGCGCGTGATCGGCAGCAACGGCACCATCGATTACACCAACACCCGTTCAATGCCGCCATTGTTGGCGCGCTGCACATAGTCGACCAGCCAGTTCTCACCCAGTACATGCTTGGCGATTTCGACCACGATGTAATCGGCTTCGGTACCGGCATCGTCGTTGTAACGCTTCAAGCCCTGCATGCAGGAGGGACACGAGGTGAGAATCTTTACCTCGCCGGTAAAACCATCACTGCGCAGCTTGTCGACGCCGCTGCGCATTTCGCGTTCTTTGCGGAAGCGCACCTGCGTCGACACATCCGGACGTGTGATGGCCAGCGTGCCCGACTCGCCGCAGCAACGATCGTTCTTTTCGATCTTGCCGTTGATCTTGTCGTTCATCAGTGTGTTCACCACTTTGAGCGGGTCGTAGCTCTTCATCGGTGTGTGGCAGGGATCGTGATACATGTAACGCGTACCGGTCACGCCTTCGAGATGCACACCTTTTTCCATCAGATATTCGTGAATATCGATGATGCGGCAGCCGGGGAAGATCTCTTCAAATTTGTAATCCTGTAGTTGGTCGTAGCACGTGCCGCAGCTCACCACCACAGTTTGAATATCGAGGTAGTTGAGCGTGTTGGCGACGCGATGGAACAACACGCGATTGTCGGTAACGATTTTATCTGCCTTGTCGGATTGACCAGCGCCACGCTGCGGATAACCACAGCACAGATAACCCGGCGGCAACACGGTCTGCACACCGACATGCCACAGCATGGCCTGTGTTGCCAACCCTACTTGCGAGAACAGACGTTCGGAACCGCAACCGGGGAAATAAAACACCGCTTCGTTCTCGGCCGAGCCACGTTTCGGATCGCGAATGATCGGCACGTAGTTGGCATCTTCAATATCGAGCAGAGCACGCGCAGTTCGCTTCGGCAAATTGCCTGGCATTTTTTTATTGACGAAGTGAATCACCTGCTCGGTGATCTTGGGGCGGCCACCCGTGGTCGCCGGCGGACGCCTGGTCTGCTGCTTCGCAAATGCCTTGAACACCGTGTTACCGAGGCGCTGCGCTTTATAACCCCAATCCATCATCAGCTTGCGGCTGATCTTGATCGTCTCGGGATTGGTGGCGTTCAAGAAGAACATCGATGCCGCAGTGCCGGGATTGAAACGCTTCTTGCCCATACGACGCAACAGATCGCGCATCGCCATCGACACATCACCGAAGTCGATGTCCACCGGACAGGGCGTTTCGCACTTGTGGCACACGGTGCAGTGATCGGCCACATCACTGAACTCATCCCAGTGTTGAATGGATACACCGCGACGAGTTTGTTCTTCGTAGAGGAACGCTTCGATCAACAACGACGTAGCGAGAATCTTGTTACGCGGCGAATACAGCAAATTGGCGCGCGGCGAATGCGTGGCGCACACCGGCTTGCACTTACCACAACGCAAGCAGTCTTTGATCGCATCGGAAATCGAACTGATATCCGACTGCTGCATGATCAACGATTCATGGCCCATCAAGTTGAAGCTGGGCGTGTAGGCGTGACGCAGATCGGCACCGGGCAACAACTTGCCTTTGTTGAAGCGGCCATCAGGATCGATGCGCTGTTTGTACTCGCGGAAGTTGGCAGTTTCTGCGTCGGTGAGAAATTCCAGCTTGGTGATGCCGATGCCGTGCTCGCCGGAAATCACGCCGTCGAGTTCACGCGCAATGCCCATAATGCGTTCCACCGCATGCGTGGCGGTCTTGAGCATCTCGTAGTTATCGGAGTTCACTGGAATATTGGTATGCACATTGCCGTCGCCGGCATGCATGTGCAGCGCTACCCAGACGCGGCCGCGCAATACGCGCTGGTGAATCTCCTGACATTCAGCCAGCACCGGCGCGAAGGCCGCGCCGGAGAAAATATGCCGCAACTGATTGCGCACTTCCTGCTTCCAGCTGATGCGGATGCTGCGATCTTGCACCACATCGAAAATCCGCAGCTTGGGATTCACTGCCAGACGCTGTTCGAAATCTTTTTGCAATGCTGCATAGCCGAGTTCGTTGAGCAATGACAGCGCACCGTTCAAACCATCGTCGAGATGTTGCGCGAGATACGACCAGCGCTTGCGCACGCGCGCCAGCAATTCCAATGCTTCGATAGGACGTTCGCCGAGAATTTCGGCTGCGGGAATGCGGCTCAATTCCGGATCGTCGGGCGCAGCGAGTTTCAGTTCGCCGCCCAGATACGCTTGCAAGGCATCGAGCAATTCCAGTTTGTTCTTGAACGATAGCTCGATGTTGATGCGTTCAATGGCATCGGTGTATTCACCCATGCGCTGCAACGGAATTACCACGTCTTCGTTGATCTTGAAGGCGTTGGTGTGTTTGGCGATGGCCGCGGTGCGTGAGCGATCGGCCCAGAATTTTTTGCGCGCATCGGCGTTCACGGCAATGAAGCCTTCACCCGTGCGGCCGTTCGCCATGCGCACTACTTCTGAAGTAGATAAGCCCACCGCCGCTTCATCATCACCGACGATGTCACCGATCAACACCATCTTCGGCAAGGTGCCACGCTTCGACTTGGTGGTGTACCCCACGGCGCGCAGATAACGTTCATCAAGATGTTCAAGACCGGCCAACAACACGCCGGTGCGTTCTTGATTGCTGTCGAGGTAATTCTTGATCTCAACAATCGATGGAATGGCGTCGCGGGCTTGACCGAAAAATTCCAGACACACCGTGCGCGTATGCTTGGGCATGCGATGCACCACCCAGCGCGCCGAAGTGATCAAGCCATCGCAACCTTCTTTCTGCACACCGGGCAAGCCGCCTAAGAATTTATCGGTGACGTCCTTGCCCAAGCCCGCTTTGCGAAAGTCTTTACCGGCGATATCGAGACGTTCGGTGCGCAGCGTGCGGGCGCGATCCGGATGTTCGCGACCATCTTTCCAGGTGAGCTCAAAGCTGGCGACTTCGGCATCGTGAATCTTGCCGAGGTTGTGACCGAAGCGTTCCACTTCCAGCCAGTTGCCTTCGGGATCGACCATGCGCCACCACGCGAGATTATCGACTGCGGTGCCCCACAACACCGCCTTCTTGCCGCCGGCGTTCATGGCGATGTTGCCACCCACGCACGATGCATCGGCTGAGGTCGGATCGACAGCAAACACAAAGCCGGCGCGTTCAGCCGCATCGGCAACACGACGCGTCACCACGCCGGCTTCAGTGAAGATAGTCGCAACCGGATGCGGTACATCGGGCAGACGAATCATGTCCACCGGCGTGATGGTTTCTAACTTCTCCGTGTTGATCACCGCCGAGAACGGCGTGAGCGGAATGGCACCGCCGGTATAACCGGTACCGCCACCACGCGGAATCACCGTTAAACCCAGCTCAAAACAGCTACGCACCAGTTGTGGAATCTCGGCTTCGCTATCCGGCATCAACACCACAAACGGAAACTCGACGCGCCAGTCGGTGGCATCGGTGACATGCGAAGTGCGGGCATAGGCATCGAAGCACACATTGTCCTTGTTGGTGTAACGCGTCAGCAGCCTGCGTGCCTTGGCGCGCAATTGCTCCATCTTGCTGAAGCCGGCTTCGAACTGCTGCACGCATTGCTGTGCGGCGTTGAGCAACTCACCCACCTTGCGATCACGCTCGGCATCCACCGCATCGCGCCGCTTGTCGATTTCACGCAGACGGTGCCGCAATGCATCGATCAACAAACGCCGACGCTTGGGATTGTCGAGCAGATCGTCCTGCAGATAGGGGTTGCGCAGCACCACCCAGATATCGCCCAGCACTTCATACAACATGCGCGCTGAGCGACCGGTGCGACGCTCTTCGCGCAGCTCGTGCAGCACCTGCCACAGCGGCTCGCCGAGCAGGCGAATAACGATTTCGCGATCCGAGAACGAGGTGTAGTTGTAGGGGATTTCACGCAGCCGGGCATGGGGCTCGAAATTGACCCGGGCTGGTTCTAACTCGTTGTCAGCAAAGGGAAGCGGCAGGGAAGCGTTCATCTAGTGGAGGATTACCTGATCGGTACGCGGCAGCGAATGGGCAGCCATTGTAAACGTTGTGGCGCGGGGGTTGGTGCTGATGCGCAAAATGAGGGCGCAAAATCAATGTACAAGCGCTGGCGCTATCAGCGGACGTTATGGACGCGAACAGCCAAGTTCACACAGAACATCGGCTTCATTTGCGCATCGTGGCGCTGAACCTGCATTGCATCGCGACCGCTGCCAACGCTGGCCCGGTCGGATTGTAAAAATTCTGTGCACTTACTGTATGCGATCAGCTACTTGACGGTCGCTACGCTGTATCGAAATGGCGATTCAGGGTTCATTCATATGCCGGCTCCTAACGTCGTGCTCAAGCATCGTTAAAAGATTGGCTCCAGCGCAGTTTGAAGCGAATTGTTGATACGAGCCACCTCAGTGGGTTGTATGGAGGACGAGTCATGAAAATCCGTATGTTGATCGGTTCGTTGTTGGCCGCTGGCATGTTGATGGCGGCAACGGCAAATGCACACGACCATGGGCGTGATCGCGGCGATTCATATCGTCATGGTGATCGCTACGATCATGATCGTGGTTGGCACGGCGACCGGCATGAGCGCGGTGACTGGGGCCATCGCTATCCCTATCATTATCGTTCATGGGAACGAGGCCCTTGGGGCCATGATCGTTACTACTATCCGCGCCCGTACTACCGGCCTTATTACTACTATCCGCGCCGTTCTTACTACGAATATCCTTATGGCTATCGCGGCTACGATGATGGCCTCAGCGGTTCCTTTACGGTAACGGTGCCATTGCTTTAGGGCACAGGCCCCCACCCTGCCCTCCCCCGCAAGCGGGGGAGGGTTGAGAATAAGCATCGGCAGATGCCAACTCGCATCTGATTCCCCTCTCAGCGAAGCGGCGAAGAATTCAGCAACCATCGATTGATCCAAACTCCGCCTCTGATCCCGTCCTCCGCTTGCGGGGGAGGGTTAGGGTGGGGGCCTCTTTGTCTTAGCGCGCCTCGCTCAACTCACAAACTTATATCCCACACCACGCACCGTCAGCAGGTGTTGCGGTTTGCCCGCTTCAGTTTCGATGTAGCGGCGTAGGCGAACGATAAAGTTATCGATGGCGCGCGTATCCATATCCACCGGTAGATTCCACACATCCTTGAGAATCTGTTGGCGTGAGACCGGCAAGCCTTGATGGCGAATCAGATACCGCAACAGGTCGGCTTCCATCACCGTTAACTTGCAGATGCCCGTGGGTGTGCGCAACTCAAGCGCACGGAAATCTACGGTGCGATGGTTGAAATGAAACTCCAATGGCCCCTCATCGGCAGTGGCAACACTGGCCGTTTTATCGCCAAGCCATTCGCGACGACGCAACAAACCGTGAATGCGCGCCAGCAGAATCTTCAGGTCAAACGGTTTGGCCAGATAATCGTCAGCGCCGCTGGCAAAGCCCTGCAATACATCTTCGGGACGATGCAGCGCGGTGAGCATCAATACCGGCACAAAGTTTTTGGCGCGACGCAATTCATTCACTACCGCAAAACCATTCATGCCTGGCAGCATCACATCCAGCACCACCACATCGATATTTGGTTGTTCACGCAACCGGCTCAGCGCCGCTTCGCCGTTATCGCACACCAGCACGGCATGACCTTCCGCCTCAAGATTAAAACGCAATCCTTGCGCCAGATGCGCTTCATCCTCGACCAGCATGATGCGGCTCACGCAGGCGCCCATCGCGGCAGGTGCAGTGTCATGAGTGTGCCGCTGCCGTCGCCGGCACTGTGCGCCTCGATATCGCCACGATGCTTTTTGAGTATGGAGCGCGCGATAAACAATCCCAGACCGGTGCCGTTAGTCTTGCGCGCCGCGCCGGTGCGATAAAAACGCTTGAAAACCCGCTGCAAATCTTCACGCGGAATACCCACGCCCTTGTCGCTGATGCATACCAGCAACTCATCGCTCTGCGCATTCTTGGTTGACTTGCCATGAGCAGCGCGCATCGATAACTGCGTGTCGATGTCGATCAACTGTGGCGAATACTTCACCGCATTGTCGAGCAGATTGCCGATGACGGTACGCAGCTCTTCTGCATCGCCCATCACCAGCGCCGGAGTATCGCCCAGGCTTGATTGCACATCGCGCAGTTGCTCAGTGTCGAGCTGATGGCGTTGTCGCGCCATCTCGATGCAATCCTGCAACAGCCAGTGCAAGTCAACCGGCGCCCAGTTGCGCGCCCGCCGCTTCTGCACGGTCTCCGCCGCACGTAACACCTGCTCCACCGTGGCGTTGAGACGCTCGGTATCCTTGTGCATGATGCGATAGAAATCCTGTCGCTGCGGCTCGGTGACGTGACGCGATTGCAGCGTTTCAAGATACAGACGAATCGATGCGATGGGCGTCTTCAATTCATGCGTGACGGCATTGATGAAACTGTCGTGCTGCTCATTGCGACGAATTTCTCGCACCAGAAAAATGGTGTTGACGATTAACCCGGCAATCACCAGCGCAAACAGCACCATGCCGGTCACCAGCGAGGCAATGCTCTCCCAGCGAAGAATCCAGGTGACATTCAAGGCAATCGCAATCGCCACCAGCGAGCAGCCGAGAACAATGAAAAACGCAATGGTTTTACTGCGACTGGTGATCTGCATGATGTCGGCAGTGTAGCGCGAGCGAGATATGTCAGCGCCATCAATCGATTGTAGGAGCGGGCCATGCCCGCGAATAATTGAATCGCGGGCATGGCCCGCTCCTACACTATCCGGATCGTCAGTTCACCGGATCAACCGCCGCCAATGTCACTTGCTCTGCTTGAATCTCATAACGCGGCAACCGAATGTTCCGAACCAGACCGACCCAGCTCAGCATCTTGATGCAATACCAATTGATATCGATTTCCCACCAGCGCAGACCATGACGCGCCGATTGCGCGTGCGCATGATGGTTGTTGTGCCAGCCTTCACCGAAGGTCACCAATGCCACCCAGAAATTATTGGTGGAATCATCACCCGTGGCAAAGCGCTGCGAACCCCATAGATGATTCACCGAATTCACCAACCAGGTGCAGTGCAGGCCAACCGTCACGCGCAGGAAGATGGCCCAGAACACCATCGGCCAACCCCAGATCGCGAGAATGGTGAGGCCCAGCGTGGTCAACGGCACCCAATGATACTTGCTGATCCACACGTGAAATTTGTCGTTGATGAGATCCGGCACCAGCGGCGCTAGTTCTTGCGTGGATTGCGCCATGGCTTTGCCATCCAGTATCCAACCCATGTGCGACCACCACTTGCCATCGCGCGGCGAATGCGGATCGCCCTCGACATCGGTGAACTTGTGATGCCGACGATGCATCGCCACCCAGAAAATCGGCCCGCCTTCCAGCGCTAGCGTGGCAAATATCGTCAACAGATATTCAAGCCATTTGGGCGCTTTGTAGGAACGATGCGTCAGCAAGCGGTGATATCCCATGCCGATGCCCAGCCCGCCCGATATCCACCACAATAAGGCCGCCGCAGCCACGCCCGACCAACTGAAATAAAACAACGCCAGCACTGCGCCAACGTGAAACGCCGCCATGAAGAATTGCGTGATCAGATTGGAGTCGAAAAGGCGAATTTTTAATTGAGTGAGTGTCGACACGATCGCTTCCTGGTTGGCAGTGGTATGCAAGCACGTGGTTTGTCATTGTGGCCGTTGAAAACCATAACAAGGTTGCCGCACCAGCGCTGTAATAGTTTTGTAATTGCTGCGCGCCGCATCGCGAGGTTTTGCGAAGCGAATTGTCAGCATCGGTAAATTGCGTGAAGATGCCGCTTGCCTGTTACGTATGCATGACCCCAGCAAACGGCTTTTATCGTGAACCCAACGCATCCCATTCCACCCCTGCTGCAACCCTGGACTGGCGCTCATGGCGGCGTGCCGCCGTTTGCAGCAGTGACTGTCGAGCAATTCATTCCTGCGCTTGAAGCGGGCATGGCCGAACAGTTGGTGCAGATTGATGCCATCGCCACCAATCCAGCGCCGGCCACCTTCGACAACACGCTTGCAGCGATGGAAGCCGCGGGCGCGTCGCTGGATCGAGTGCTCGCGATCTACCACATTTACAGCGGTACGATGAGCGACGCCGCGATGCAGGAAGTCGAGCGGCAGATGGAGCCCAAGCTCGCTGCTTTTCACGATGCCATCACGCAGAACAAAGCACTGTTCGCACGCGTCGCTGCGATATATGCACAGCGCGAACATAGTGGTCTTACGCCGGAACAACAACGTCTCACCTGGGTGCAGTACCGCAACTTCACGCGTGCCGGCGCGCAACTGGATGAGGCGGCGAAAACACGTTTGTCGGCGATCAATCAATCGCTGGCATTGCTGTTCACCGAATTCAGTCAACGCATTCTTAAAGACGAAGGCGATCAGTATGTGGTGTTGACACAAGAAGACGATCTTGCCGGCCTGCCCGCATCGGAACGTGCTGCTGCGGCTGCTGAAGCTGCCGAACGGGGCTTGCGCGGCAAATGGGTGATCGCCAACACGCGTTCCAGCGTTGAGCCGTTTCTGACTTACTCGACACGTCGTGATTTGCGCGAGCGCGTGTGGCGCAACTTCATCATGCGTGGTGACGGTGGTGGCGCCACCGATACAAAAAAATTGATCGGCGAAATTCTGCAACTGCGCGCCGAGCGTGCCCGCCTGCTTGGCTTTGCCACGCATGCACACTGGAATCTGGAAGATTCAATGGCCAAAACACCCGATAACGCCACCAAGTTGTTGCATGCATTGTGGCAACCAGCCGTCGCGCGCGTGCGTGAAGAAGTGGCCGACATGCAGCAGCTTGCAAATAAAGACGGCATCAAAGTAGCGGCGTGGGACTATCGCTACTATGCAGAGCAAGTTCGCAAGCAACGCTACGACCTCGATGCCAATGAGCTGAAACCGTATCTGCAACTGGAAAAATTGCGCGAAGGCATGTTCTTCGTTGCCGATAAATTATTCGGCTTGAAGTTCGTCGCTGTGAACGATGTGCCGGTGTATCACCCCGACGTGCGCGTGTGGCTGGTGCAGAACGCACAAGGTCAGCAAGTTGGCTTGTGGTATTTCGATCCTTATGCCCGTCGCGGCAAACAATCCGGCGCGTGGATGAGCGAGTATCGCAGTCAGCAAAATTTTGCCGGCCGCGTCACGCCCATTGTTTCCAACAATGCGAATTTTTCAAAGGGACTGCCGAATGAGCCGGTATTGATCAACTGGGACGATGCAGTAACTTTGTTTCATGAATTCGGTCATGCGCTGCATGGCTTGTTATCGAGTGTGAGTTATCCCACGCTGGCCGGCACCAACGTGGCACGCGACTTCGTCGAGTTTCCCTCGCAGTTGCTGGAACATTGGTTGCTTGCCCCGGAAGTGTTGAATCGCTATGCGCTGCATTATCAAACCGGCGCGCCGATGCCACAGGCGCTTATCGACAAGATCGAACGCGCGCGCAACTTCAATCAAGGTTTCAGCACGCTGGAGTTTCTTGCCAGCGCCCTAATCGATATGGAACTGCATCTTGCCGGTGATGCCCCGATCGATGCCGCCGAGTTCGAACAACGCACCCTGCAAAGGCTGGGCATGCCCGCAGAAATCGTCATGCGTCACCGCACGCCGCAATTCAGCCACGTGTTTTCCAGCGACGGTTATGCAGCCGGCTATTACAGCTATTTATGGGCCGACACGTTGGTGGCCGACGCCTGGGAAGCATTTGTCGATAGCGGTGATGTGTTCGACTCACAACTCGCAAAGCGCCTGCGCGATTTCGTGTTCACCATCGGCAATCAACATGAGCCCGATGCCGCGTATCGCAACTTCAGAGGGCGTGATCCCGATGTGCAGGCGTTGTTGCGTAAGCGGGGATTTGCCAGCGCGTAACCCGCGGTTGCTGCGCGCGGCAACAAACACCCCGACTCGCCATGAGTCGGGGCGCTGCACTCATACGCGACGCAACTTTATATACACATCGTAAATGCCATCGTCGTCGCCGCCGTCGAAATGCAGCGGCGGAAATACATAGGGATTAACGGCTGTCGTCAGCGAATCTGCTTGCGCTTCGGTTAATGACAGTGCAATCGATTTACCGATCTGATCGTCGGCGCCGATGAGATCCACCAGATAACTCACGCCAATACCCACCACGGCAACACCGGCAACTATCCAACCGGCAACGCCGCCCGCAGACGCTGCGGTGGTCGCTACGGACGTTAATGCTTTACGAATGGCATCGGTGGTCTCGCTGACATCGCCGGTATCGTGCTCGAAGCAGGTTGCCGTAATCAGCACCGATGAAGCGATGTCACGCGGTCCGGTAAAACCAAACAAGCGCAAGTTCTCTTCACCCTTCTCTGGCCTGGTATCGCCATCGTCCACGTCCTCATAGACGGGACTATGAAACCCTTGTGCCGTGGTGCCTGTCTCAGCCATTTCTTCGGTGATGACCGCAAACACCACATACGGCTCATCGCTGCCCCACCACTCCGGATCGCTTTCATCGACGCAATACAGTTTGGAGTAGCTCAGTTCATATCGATTGGGCTTGGGCGGCGGCGGTGTGTTGCCGCCGGTTGAACCACCGCGTCCATCACAACAACCGCAGGGTTTGGTGGTGGGTTTGCCTGCTACACCAATGACATTGATGGCCTCGCTGACATTGCGACCGACCAGATGCGTTGCCCGATCAACGATGCCGGCGACGGCCAGTGAATCCAGTGGCTGCTCGACCTTCATATCAAGATACTGCGGCGAGAATACGCGTCGCTTTAATTCACGCGGAATTTCACGGTGACGTTCGACTGCCGTCTTTATCAGTGACTTTGCACCCGGCACCTTATCAAGCGCCCGAGCCAGCCGATCATCCAGATCGGTACGCGCGCTCTTGGTATCGGTAACGTAGCGCTCCAGCAGGTGCATCATCGCCGGCACAAATTCATATGCCTCGGCGTTCACTGCGTACTTCCGCAACTTTTCTTCAAGCGTCCGATGCGAGCGCTTCTTGCCTGCGCTTCGCTCCCATTTGCATGTCGCCTTACGCCCGAATACTGATTCGCGCTGTTTCGAACTCGATCGTTTGTCGCTCATAACTATCTCCTGGTTAACGTGGTTACGCCACTTGCCGTTACGCAAATACGGTGCCGTGGAGAAGTTAGTACTGCACTGCCAGCACGTCCTGAAGCACGCCTTAAGCGTTATGAATTTTATAAGCCTCACTTGGCGCAGTCGCGCCGATCGGCATGCAAGCATAAATGCAACGCACGCAAACATTCAGAACGATTCAGTCGGCCTTCAAGACACCGGCGTTAGCGCCTCACACACTGCATCCGACAGTGAATCAATGTGCGCGACAAATTCATGTCGCAACACAAACACTGCTGTCATTGCGTTGTTAGTTCAACTTTATGAGGAGTGGAAAAATGGACAAATCATCTTCTGGGCGCACAGTGCCGCTGTACATCCAGGTGGAGCTGGTAGACAGCGCCGGCGCCGACAAAAACCCCGATTTATATGCGTACGTGTTTTCATCGCAAGCGCAGTTGCTGGCAACTGCCCCCGTCGATGCAAAAGGCGCGGCTGTCATCAACGTGCCGGCCACCGATACTGTTGCCCGCCTGCGCGTAGTGATCGGTCCCAAGCTGGATGGCAATGCACCTACCGTGAGTGAACTGACGCGACGCGGTGCGCAGGAAGTGCATCTGCGACAAGACGCCAAGACGCAGCGTCTGGAGGCGCAGCTATCGATCTATTCGAACATCTGGAAAACCTGGTGGTGGAATCGCTGCCTGGTGCGCGGCAACTTGAATAAGCGCGTACTGGTCGGCGGACAGTACGTTGACTATCCGGTGTGCAATGCCGAGGTGGAAGTGTATGAAGTCGATCCACTATTCATCATCATTCCCACTCTTCCTGATCTCATCATCGATCGCCTGCGCGACATCATCATCGATCCGCGTCCATTACCCCTGCCGATTCCCGAGCCCGGACCCGATCCGGCGCCGTTCGCACGCGCTGCCATGCTGCAACCACACACCGCGACAGATCATCGCCTCACCGCAGACAGCGCAAGCATGCTCCGCGCATTGTCGAGCGCCGGCAACTTGCGCTACAGCGCGCAAGTCGGCAGCAAGCTGCAGTTCCAGCAAGCGTTGATCGACAACGCCGCATTGATTCGTCCGTTGTTGTGCTGGCTGTATCCGCGCTTTGTCACCAAGCAATTGATTGCAACGACGCACACCGACGAGTGCGGTCATTTTCAAACCACGTTCTATAAAAGCTTCCTGAATCCAGACCAGCCCGACTTGTATTTCAAAGCCAAGCAAAAATTGTTTGGCTTCCTGGATGTTTATATTTACGCACCCACACCGATCGCCTGTTACACATGGTGGAACTATGTGTGCGGCACCACGGTGAACTTGTATACGTCAAGCCCATGGGCACACACCTGCTCGCCATGTCCGCCGGTGATTGGTCCGCCCGGAAAAAATCGTTGGGTGGCGTTCATGTCCATCGGTGCGCATGGCCTCAACAATATTTATGGCACGGCACAGGATCTTGCCGGCGCAACCAACGCGACCAACATCGGCTTGACACAGAGTGGCGCGCCATGGGGAGGCATGCTGTTGCCACGCCTGGAGTTCTCCAACGATCTTGAAGCCGCAGGCGTGCGTTACTACCAACTGTCGTGGCGTAAAGGTAACAGCGGCAGTTTCCTGCCATTGACCGGTCAGGTGCATCACTACTATCGACACGATGTGCTCACGCCAACCGGCAACTTGCCGACCTGGTCACCGGAATTGCTCGGGCCATTCAATGTGAACGATGGCATGGGTCATGTGGTGCCGAATCTGTTCAAGATTCCCTTTGCTTCGGTTGCGCCTGCGGGCGTATGGGATACACCACCCGACATCAACGAGATCAAAGAGCACTTTGCCAGCGCGAAATTTCCGACACAGGACAGCGCGCCCGGCATGAGTTACGACGGCAACGGCAATTTGCTGGGCACGGATACCAGCGGCAAATATCAGTTGAAGGTTGATCTGTTCAACGGCAATGGTCAGCCCATCAACATCAGCACCACCGGCATCGTTTACGCAGTGCCGACCGATCCCGATTCCACCGGCGCCATCAGCACTGTCGATGCCGGCACGCTGGGCCTGGTCAGCGGCAACAGCATGATCATCACGCTGCATGTAGATAACAACCGCTGCTTTGCCGATATCAGTGCTCCGACGATTGGCGCGGTAGGCGCCGACCCGTGTTGCGGCGTCTTGAAGTATCACGACTCGGATTCCGTAGCGCTCAGCCTGCGCGCGCAGCATCCGCATGGCTTTGCACGCTATAGCTTCTCGATAGTGCGCGGCACTGCCACAGTGGTATCCATTCCTTCAACACCCGTCAGCAGCGCAACCATCACTGATGTCGAGACGGTCGACTACTTGCTCAATACCAATCTCCCTGTCGGCTGTGCAATTGATGGCTGCCCGGTGGCCGGCTTCAGCGAAAATCTTTACGTCGACTCGCTAGCCACCGACGGTTGGAGCAGTGAACTTGGCTACGACGCAAGCGCGGTGCGCGCCTTCGTGTTAGCCAAGAGCTGAGCCATCGGCCCTGATCGCCGCGATAACATAGTGTTTCGCGGCGTTCTTGCAGTGGCTGCATCGGCATTGTCAGTGATGAGTTAGTCATGTGCATAGTTTTGCCATGACGCCAAAACTATGTCGAATGATGCGGGACAGTCGTGCCGCGATACTTTTGTCAAACTGGTATGTCTATGAAGACAAAGGACCATCGTCTTGTTGCTGAAAGTTTTATCGCGATTTTTAAAAATCACATTGTGCCCTAAGCTGCCGGTCGCCTCGCCGGAAAGCTGTCATTCAAAATGGCAAAGCAGACACTCAACTGAATACCCGCTAACCCGCGACCCGGCAATGTTTTCTGGCGATGTTTCTATCGCGAATTACGCCCTGGCATAACTGCGATCAAGAAGCTCACGCTCCTTTCGTTCAATGACGCCGGCATTGCCCTGACTACAAAAAAGAGGGAAGAGCATCACCGGGCCGTCGGATCGCAGACGCCATCACTACAACGGAGGAACTGTAGAGGGCACCACCCGCGGCTTCGCAAGCTTGTCGTATGCGTAGGCGGTGTGAAGCAACAGCGCTTCAGTCCAGGGACGGCTCATGATTTCCACGCCAATCGGCAGTCCTTCACTATTGAGACCCGCAGGTACGACAATCGATGGAAACCCGATGAAGGTCGACATGAGGCGGTTGCTGCCTGCGGTCTGCCCGGGAAGTTTAGGCGGCGCGCGATCGAATGGCGCATATATCAGACCGTCGAGCTCGTTCTCTGCCATCACTTGCAAGATAAGGTCGCGCAACTCATTTCGAACGCGCATCGCCTCCGCGAACTTTGGATCGGTCTTCGGGTGTTGGCCCAGGTTGTTCTTGATGCTCTGCCGCGAGGGCGTGATTCGCGGATCTACAACGATTGAAGCCCAGGTGGTAAACGGCGGGTTCTTCAGCTGAGCCAGATAGAGATCCGTCGCGTCCTCGGTCTCACCACCATAGTTCGCAGCGAGCACCAGCTGCAGCAGGCCTGGACTCTCGACGTTGTCGACGATGCTGGCTCCGGCTTGCTTTAGGCCTTCAGCGGTCTTCGTCACCATGCCACGAATTTCCATATAGTCCGCGGCCGCGGTATCAGTACCATTCGTCAAAGGTGATCGAATGATGCCAAAGCGCAGGCCGGCAATGGATTTACTGCCAAGGGCAGTCGTATAGGTCTTGGGCACATTGCCGACCGCACGCGCCGTCCGCGCATCTCGTTTGTCGTAACCGGCGATGACATCCATGACGATCGCTGCGTCCTCGACCGTCCTGCTGATGGGGCCAAGCGTGTCGCGAGTGGGAGCTTGCGGCATGACACCATAGAGCGAGATCAAACCGGTCGTCGGCCGCAATCCATAAAGACTGCCATGTGACGCCGGTCCTCGCAGCGATCCAGCCGTATCTTCGCCAATGCCTATGACCGCAAAGTTGGCCGCGATAGCAACGCCAGTGCCGCAAGATGATCCGCTAGCGTAGTAGAGAGGGTTGTATGCGTTGTGGCAGTCGCCGAACGCTGATCCGGAACCTCCCGCGGCAAACTCGCCTAAGTTGGTCTTGCCGACGATGATGGCGCCCGCATCGAGAAGACGATCCACTACCGCGGCGTTTCTCTCGGACTGGAATGTCTTGAAAAGCACGGAGCCGTAAGTGGTCGGCAGGAACTTGGTTTCAATCTGATCCTTGACCACAGTCGGGATGCAGGAGAGCTTCTTGAGCGGCGCACCTGCTGCAAGCTGACGATCCACAGCCGCAGCTTCATCGAGCGCCTGGGGATTGACGTTCTGAATCGAATTCAACACCGGCCCTTTCTGATCGTAGGCATCGATGCGCGCGAGATAAGATTGAATGACTGCAACGCACGTGGTCTTCCTGGACTTGAGCGCCGCGTGAATGCCACCAATCGTCTGCTCCATCGGGTTGAATGACTGTTCAGCTCGTGAGGACTGTGCGAAAGCCAACGTCACGATGAAACCTGCGGTTAGTGCCTTATTGATGCCACGGCTTCCGAATATCGACATGGATGACGCCCCATAGAAAACGAAGTAGAGCGGTCGAGCTATGTCGCAGCGGATTTCGCTTGTCCATCGTCGTCCGTATACCTAGTGACGCCAAAAATGAGGTACGCCCCCGGTGCTCTGCGAGCCCAAACAACGCCGGGTCGCTGTAGCGGGTCGGCACATGAGTAGGGGATGGGCATCAGCTGTACGATTGCGAGATATAAACACCAACCCATTGCCATGCACTTACTAATCACAGATACCGAAATACCGAAACCCGGCACTGTTCTCTACACTGTTCTCTAGGTTGAAGCGCATAACGCCGCGTTCAGCGGCGCGAGTCTTCGAGCGTTCACGTGAAGCAGCTGGTTAGCGCTCATTCCGGATCTACTATGAGCGTCGACAGCTGCACAGCCAACTGAAGATACCGTTCTGCTTCGTCTCGGCTGATGCTGAAATCTGGTAGGTGGGCTGCCTTGTTCCTTAATTCGCGCAGTGCTGACACGACCTTGAGACTGTCGGCCGGTATTTTCTTTTCTCTAATTAGCCAATCAACGAATAACATCGGATTCACTCTTGGAACTGCTGCGCCTTGGACGAACCCAGATTTACCTGCTGCGCCTTCTACTAAAAGCCAAGCTTCCAAGATTGCCGCGCGGGGAGAAGTATCTGCTATGCGTTGAAGCTGCTCCAACTTCGACAGAAGCTCTGGCTTTGGGAGGGCTGGTGTTTGTTGCTTTGAGATTGATTCGGCAGTGGCCTCAGCGTTTTTTAACTCTCTCTCGAAGGTGGCCTCCACATCTTTGTATTTCAAATGTGACATTCGAGATACAAGACCCCTGATCTCGCTGCGGAACATATAAGAGATCCAGATGGCTGCAATCGGCCATGCAAGTGCTGAAATCAATGCTACGAGGTCAGTCATGTTTCTTTATAACGCTAACGTAGAAGTAACCGGCCTGCGCGGCTTTTCGCGCAGGTCCGGTTGACTGCCGGGTTGGGGCTAGGCGACATGAGACTTGGACTGCCTGGAAAAATGTTGGGCGGTATCTCCGACGTAGTGGATGAGGCTTTGCTGCGTCTCGTTGTAAAGATTCACATAGAAGGAGTTAGTTACTTCATCAGCGGCAAGATTTCGGACGATGCCGGTCATGTACTTGAAGTCGGCAGAACTCCTATCAACGGCTTCTTTGATGAAGGTGTGGTACGAATTGTTTTCGTCGAACTCATCAACATGTGGAAGAGAGAACGAGGCATTGATATTGGCTATTGCGGTGTAATACCACAGGCAAATGTACCCGCTGACAATTTCCCTTCTCATGACTGCTTGCGTGGAGTCTTGGGCGGGAACTTTGAACTGAAGAAAGATTGCGGGAAGCTCTTTGAGGGCGCTGGACAGGGCATTGGCAACCTGGGAGGAGCCATCTTCCCTCGGAGTGGTGACGTATTTGGTGAGGCGATCAAGGGTTCTGCCATTGATGGATTGCAGAGTTTCAACCTGAGCTTTAATGGCAGAGAGTGCAGTTTCGACGCGAGATTCGGTGTTCTTGCCTTGCGAGTAGAAATAGACAGCTTGCCAGACGGCAACGATGGCAAGGATGATTGAGGCGATGCTAGCGGCAAGGTTGAAAGTGTCAGCGTCCATATGCACTCCAAATGTGATGAGAGCCCCAACTAGAAGTAGCCCTTGCTGATATTCGACCTAATTGTCGCTTTATAAAGCGGCTTCATGCTGTATGGACAGTTTCTGTTTTCCATTTTTCCTTTCTCAGTTAGCAGGTTGCCGTTGTTGTAGTTGAAAATAAAACAAAAAGCAAAAGCGGCTTGCGAATGACCGCTCCTGGCCATAGCAGCCCTTCAAACGGATTAGCGCAGACGAGCAGCGAACGGCGTTACGACAAAACTATGCCCGATTAGAGCGGCACGACTATCCATATCTGACTATGAGTGAAAGCGAGCGAGCGCATAACGCCGTTGTTTCAGAACAATTCATGGCGCTTTAAGGACCGGCCACAACACAAGTGCCACAGTGGCGCTCGCGTTCGCGCTTTCAGGAACTTAACTCAGGAGTCGAGACCATGAATGACAGCATCAATAGTTTGTCGCGCTTTGATTTCCGCAAGGATCTCGCACGATTCGATCGCAACATTTTTCTGTATCCGGAATGTCAGCCAAAGATTCTGGTTGTCACCGATAGCTTGAGCTTCAGCAGCGGCGCGTCTTTCGGGTTGACGCAGTTCATCGCATCGCTGACCAGCGGCACGATTCACGGCATGACACCCAAGGTCATCAAGGCATCGCGCGGCGGCGCGTTGCCCGGCGCCGATATCCCCAACTTCAAATTCGATGATCCCGCACAAGGCTTGCTCAAATCGCGTTATGACGTGGTGTTCATCTTTGGTTTCGATAGCGAATCGGGCGGCGCACCCGGCGTCGGCAATCAATTGCCGCAAAATGAAATCGACAGCATCGCGCGCTTCATGCAAGCCGGTGGCGGCGTGTTCGCCACCGGCGATCATCAAAGCCTCGGCGCTGCAATCAGTCGCGATATTCCGCGCGTGCGTTCGATGCGCTTCTGGAAGGAATCGGAAACACCCAACATCGCCGACGCGCATCGCCTGTCGACCAACGTGTCGGGTCTAAATGAAGCCGAAGACTTTGCCGATCAATCGGATCGCTTGCCGCAAACCTTGTATCCAAACTTTCGCACCCTGGCCGGTAACGGCTTGGGCGTCATCGGCAAACCCGCATTGGCGCATCCGCTGTTGCAACTGCCTGCAACCATCAGCGTCGCGCATCGCGTTATCGAAGTATTTCCCGATCATCCACACGAAGGCGAATGTCACTTACCCGCCTCGCTCACCACCAAATTCACCTTGGATGGCGCGCAGGTAAACGAATGGCCGGATGCAACGGCCGGTGGCGCACTAGCGCCGGAAATCGTCGCGATGACCATGTCGCACGGCAGCGGCTTTGCGTCGCCGCCGAAAACCGCGCTGCAGCCGCGCGCGTTCGTATCCATTTGCGGCTATGACGGCCAACGCGCCAATGTCGGCCGCGTGGTGACTGATTCAACGTGGCATCACTTCGTCAACATCAACCTGGATGGCTCGGGCTCGGGTCTGAATGCCTTGCAGCTTCCCGGCACGCCGCCTGTCGACAGCGACGCATTGAGACGCATCCGTCAGTACTACCGCAACATCGCTGCCTGGCTCATGCCGAAAACAGTGCGTCGTTGTCGCTTGTTCCCGATCATCATCGATGAACTGCGTGCGTATCCGCTCTATGAAGAACTGCAGTTGCCGATTCCCAATCCGCCCGACCCTGCGCCGTTCGTCGATATCGGCGAACAACTGCTGGCGTCGTTGTCGCGCCATCGCCCCGCGTGGGAAACGGATGCAGTGCTACAAGATGCGTTATCGCTGGCGGTGGGAGAGGCCACCGCAGAACGACTACTACATAGCGGCTGGCAAGCCGGCTTGCGCAGCGCCCGCGAACTCGCTGCCGGCGCAGTGGGCGCGATGCTGGTTAGTACGCTGCAGACCTTGCGTGCCATCAAGGATGTAAAAGAAATCGTTGCGCATAAAACCTTCGAAGCGAGCGCATTTAAAGCCGCCAATACCGTGGTGCGACAACTGATCGCCGGACATCGCGCGCAACTGCAACAGATCGATGTGTTACTCGGACGCGCTTTGGAAACACAATCTGGTTGAGCAAGAAGTGGAGTATGCGCGTGCTGCCAGGGTGGCCGGTGCGCGCTGCGCCAGGGACGGCGCCTTCTACTTGCATGAGCTACGAGGCAGTAGCGTCACGCATTCGACGAGCGGCATCAGTCGCTGAATTGCAAGTAAGCCAGTCAGCGTTTGGCCAGCTTTCAGAACGTTTAAGGCTCGCTTAAAGACGCAGCGTCGCTATGACGACACACTCTTCTCCGACGCGGATCAACAGTTGCACCTCAATGGTTGGAACTGACTGGTTGCAACACCGTAAACGTGCGCACCGAGGAGGCCTGGTCGTGATAAATGTCGCTAGCAATGATCGTGACTGGCTGCCGCAACGGACCGATCTGACCGGCACTCACCTGGATCCAAATAACCATCCCGTGTGGAGCGAGGCGCTTGAGCTGCTGGCAGATCGCGACGTGGTGGATGACATCAGCCTTCGTTGCACACCGGCATCATCCAGGCACGCTGACCTGGTGTGGATCGGCGATAGCAACGGTCATGAGTTCTACTCCGCACTACGCCAGCCGCCCGGCGCCACTCTCGTTTCACCCGCGCCGGCCGGGCTCACGGCGGCGGCGGCAACGCTGGCCAGACAAATCACTGCGCAAGCGATTGATGTCACGCAGCCGGTACGCAGGTACGTGCTTACTACCTCCGCCGGCGCGATGAGCTTCGATATCAAGCGCATCTGTCACAGTGACAGTACGCTGTCGCCCTGCTGGATGATCTTTGGACAGAAAATGCCTGAGCACGATGCAACGTGCGACGGCGGAGACAACGCTCGTTCATCAGCAACAAACGCCGTGAAACTGCCGAAGCTAAGCCACTGGATAACGGCGCTGCGCGACCGGTATCAACGTCTCGCGCGCGGCGATCATCATCGCAAAATCTTCGCGCAACTGGCGGACATGATGATTCTCGTCGATCTGCATACGCTGGCGCTTGTCGAACTCAATCAGGCGGCGCACCACGCACTAGGCTTGTCGCCAAGCGATGTGCAGCATCTGACGTTGAGCGATGTACTGCCGGAACTGCAAGTCACGGAGATTTTCACCAGGCTGACCGACAACCCGCGCATGCAACGCACCACCACACTCCGCTGCAGAACCGGTGATGTGGTGCACGTCGACATCAGCGTGACCGTGGTGCGTACGCATCGGCCATTGCTGTGCATCGTGGCGCGCGATACCAGCGAACGACAGCAGGCCGAACAACTGCAACACGAAGATCGACGCCGCCTGTTGCACATCGCTTTGCATGATGCACTGACCAGCTTGCCCAATCGCCGCTATCTCTACAGCCAGTTGCCGTTCATCATCAAACAATTGAGCGCCGAACCGGACATGCGGCTGTGCGTCATTTATGTCGACATCGATCATTTCAAACTGATCAATGACACGCATGGTCATAAAGGCGGCGATGAAGTGCTGCGTAGCGTCGCTGGCAGATTGCGCGACGCGGTGCAGCGTACCGATGTCGTACTGCGCATCGGCGGTGACGAATTCGTGGTCGTGGCGGCAACCAATCACGACGATCAGGGCGCAGATCGGCTTGCGAGACGGCTGCATGCGGCGATCGAAACGCCCATTGCCTTCGATGATTGCAGCATCAATACTTCGGCAAGCATGGGCATCGCGATGTTTCCGCAAGACGGCTACGACATCGAGGAATTATTGAGGAACGCCGACAAAGCGCTGTACAAGGCCAAACAAAGCGGCCGGCGCTGTCACTGTTTCTTCACCGACTTGATGGACATTGGCGGCACCAGCAGCGACGCGAACAGTGACAACGGCCATGCAAACGGGCAGACAGTTCGTCACGACAAGAGCACACTGCAAGCCTCACTCGCATGACCAATTCAATCTATGACGCTGGAGTGGAGTTTCACTTAACCAGCATGCAGTAATCGCTCGCAACAAGCTTGATATCTGGAGACGGACATCTTGTCGCCATTTAGCGCAGATCAAAGCTTCAACATTGGTGTAACGGGGCATCGTTTGAACCGCATATCGCAACTGCAGCTCGATCGGCTAACGCCGCAAGTGCGTCCGTTGCTGGCGCAAATAGCGCGCGCCGCCGGCGCGCGCATCACCTTGATATCCGGCCTGGCGGAAGGTGCGGATCGTCACCTCGCGCAGTTGGCACTGGCGCAAGGCTTTGCCTTGCATGCCATCCTGCCGTTTGCACGCGATGTGTATCGGCGCGATTTCGCCACCGTTGCATCACGCCGGCAGTTCGATGCGTTGCTGGCACGCGCCGAGCGCATCGCTGAACTACCAGGACAGCGGGCAATCAACGGTGATGCTTATCGTCTGGCCGGTCATGCGTTGATGGAACAGGCGCACTTATTGCTCGCAGTGTGGGATGGCAAACCTTCACAAGGCGCGGGCGGCACCGCAGAAATTGTTGGCGAAGCGTGTCGTCGGCATATTCCGGTAATCCATCTCTCAGTGAATCCGCCGGCGCCGGCGCAATTGATCTGGCAGCGACACGGTCGTTGCGCGGCGGATGCCACCACGCATGCCGAGCCGTGCAGTGCAACGCAAGTGGCCAGCGTCATTGCGCAACTGCGGTCACGTCGCAAGTCTTGACCTCCATGAGTAAATCAACCCATCTGCGTCTGGTCACTAACGAGGCTGCGCCATCGCAAGGCAGCACTGCGCCGCGCTTCTGGGCCTTCATCAGCTACAGCCATCACGACAAGGTCCTCGCCAAGAAATTACAGCGACGGCTGGAAACTTATCGCGTGCCGCGTCGCCTGGTCGGTCGCGTCAATGCGCACGGTACCGTGCCGGCGCGCATTGCACCGATCTTCCGTGATCGTGACGATTTGCATGCCGGCGCAGATCTTAAAGCCAGCGTGCAAACAGCCTTACAGCAAAGTCGCTGGCTGATCGTGATATGCACGCCGGATGCAGCGCGCTCGCCGTGGGTGAATCGCGAGATCATCGAATTCAAACGCTTGCATGGCGAACGCTATGTGCTGGCGCTGATCGCTGCCGGCGAACCGTTCGCCAGCAATTTCCCCGGTCGTGAGGCCGAAGAATGTTTTCCGCCTGCATTGCGACGCGCGCTCAACGCGGCAGGCGAAGCTGAAGGCGAACCGCTTGAACCCATCGCCGCAGACTTGCGGCCCGAAGGCGATGGCCCACGGCGCGCGCCGTTGAAGTTGCTCGCCGGCATGATCGGCGTGGGCTTCGATGAATTGGTACGTCGCGACTTGCAGCGCCGTATGCGCTGGTTGAGCGGCTTGGCTATTGCGTCTGTTGCCGGCCTGGTTGCGTTTGCCGGCTTGACGCTCATGGCCATGCAAGCGCGCGACGAAGCGCAACAACAACGCTTGAAAGCTGAGGGCTTGATCGAGTTCATGCTCGGTGATCTGCGCAAGAAGCTCGAACCGGTGGGACGACTGGAAGTGCTCGATTCGGTCGGCGAAGAAACATTGGCCTATTACGACTCGCAAGCCACCAACAAATTGGATGCCACTGCATTGGGGCATCGCTCGCGCGCCATGCACTTGATCGGCGAAATTCGCGACTTGCGCGGCAATCCCGCCGAAGCGCAAATTGCCTTCGAACAAGCCGAAAAAACCACTGCGCAGTTGCTGGCGAAAACACCCAACGACGCACAACGCATCTTCGATCATGCGCAGAGTGTTTTCTGGGTGGGTTACGCGGCGTGGGAGCGCACCGACGGTAAAACTGCCGAAGCAAAATTTCGCGACTATCTGCAATTGGCGCAACGCCTGATCACGGTCGATCCGCTCAATGCCAAGTGGAATGCCGAGGTGGCATTTGCCTACGTCAATCTGGGCATGGTGCAGTTGGGCATGGGCCAGCCGGAAATCGCACTGCCGACATTGCAACTGGCCGGTAAATTGTTGGTCAATTTAATTCCGCAAAATGCCGACCTGCGTTTCGAGTTGGCGCAGAACTATGGCTGGCAAGCCGATGCGCATGCGTTGCTCGGCGATTACCACCATGCCCTGCTGGCGCAACAGCAGAAACTGGAGCTGTTCAAGGCCATGCCCGGCGGTGACAAGAACCTCACTGCGCAGCGCGGCATGCTGAGCTCGCTTAACGAGATCAGCATGTACGAGCTGGCGATGGGAAATGCCGATGAAGCCGAGAGCAACAGTCATGAAAGTCTGAAAATAGCGGCCTCGCTGGTGCAGGAAGATCCCAACAATGTGTTCTGGCGTGGTGGCGCTTGCATCGCACAGTTACGGTTGACCGAAATTCAATTGACGCAGAATCGACTGCAAGGCGCGCAGCAGGCCTTTGCACGCGCGTCGGAATGCGTTACTCAATTCAGCGCCGTCAACACCACAGCGCTTTACGACCGCGTGATGATCGAATCGCGTGCGCTGGCGCTGACCGCGGCATTGGCCACAGCCCCGTATGACAGCTTGAACCTGCGCATCGAGCAGTACCTGCAGCGAATCATGCCGCAGCTGACCGCGAATACACCGGACCGCGCCAAGCTATCGCTGGAGCTGGCCAATCTGTCGTTGGCGCAGGGCGCACTGCTGTGGGGCTACGACTCAGCCGCAGCACGCGCCGCATGGCAGCGCGCCAGCGCATTGCTGACGCCGTTTGCCGATCTTCACGACAGCGCGTTACTCACGTCCTTGGCGCGCGCACGTTTTTATCTCGGTGATGTACCGGGCGCACGAACGCTGGTGATGCGCATTCAGCACACTGATTATCGGCATCCAGCGTATGTCGCGCTCAACAAGCAACTGCAAACCACACGGCAATAGCCACCACATCGATTCGCCTACATCGGAGTTAAGATCATGAACGGAAAAAATCAAACGCTCAGCGTACACGTCGTCGCCTTTCGCAAAGCCGCCAAGCTGCCGGTTGAACTGATTGTCAGCCCGACGCTGCTGAACCTCGCGCATCTGGAGGATTGCGAAGTCACCATCAAATGGCATCTTGAAACCAAGGGTTTTCATTTTCCAACCGATGGCACGGCCATCGAGTTCACCTCGCCGGGTGCAGAAAAGATTTTCAGCAAAGCCGAAGTCAGTGAGTGCAAACGCTTTGTGACAGTACATAGCAAAGTCGCCGATGGACTGGCCTATGCCTACAGCGTGAGCGTGATTGACGAAGCAACGGGACTGACCGCCATTCTCGATCCGGTGGTGCAGAACCGGAACAAGTAAGCAGCGATGCGTCAGCGCTGAGGTTGTGCGTCGGCGCTGCTTGCCAGTGCGGCGACTTCAACGCCGACCGCTTCGGCTTCCTGATGTTTGCCCTGCAAACGTAACGCAGCCATCAATTGGATCAGTGCCGCATGCAAGGCTCGCGGTGAGCGCTGTAAACGCAGCAACGCGATCAAACTGCGACTACGTTGTTCAGCGCTGACCAATTCATCCAATAGCATTTCAACATCGATCAAATGCGTCATGGCTCGCAATTGTCCACGTCGATCGCCGGCTGCCAATCGCAAGATCAGTTCTGCTTCGCGCGCTGCGCGACTATCTTTCAATCGACCTTCGGCACGCGCCACATCAGCGACGGCGCGTTGCCCCCAGGCGCGCTCGCGCGCCGGCCACTCGGGTTGTTCCAGCGCCAGCGCTTCATGCAACGCGGCACTGGCTTGCTGATTGGGTTGATTCCACATGCCGGCGAGGCCGGTCAGTTGCGCATACAAACCATGCACATCGTTCAACTCGCGATACAACGCGTGCGCGCGCTCAGCTGCAGCGCGCGAGCGTTCCGGCGCGTTGTCGGCCCACACCCATTGCGCCGCACGCCACCATTGCGCCGCCAACGGCTTGGCTACATCGCCAGCCACTAGCGGCTCGCTCAACTCATGCCAGCGGCGCGCTTCGGCATGCAGCGATAAGTGATGCCACAGCGGTGCGGCAGAGCCCACCAATGACACCAACGTCGTTATGGCGCGCGTCTGGTAAGCGAAGTTGAGCGCCGCGCGCAGGTTGTCCAGCTCCGGTTCGTAGCGGGCCAGCCACACGTCATCGCTCATGTGCAGCCAATCGATCGGTGCAGCGGCAAAGAACTCCATCATTGCTGCCGCATGACGCGCGCGTAGCGTTTGATGTGCGTCGTCATTACTACCTAGTTCGAGTTGCGCATAAGCGCGGGCCGTTTCGCTCAAGCCATAGCGCGGCGATGCGCTGGCTGTGACACTGACCAATGAATGATCGACCAACGTCGCCAACGCATCGATCACCGCCCAATCATCTTGTTGCTCGCCGGGTATGACGGCACAAACCAGCTCGAGCGTAAAGCCGCCCGCGAACACGCCCAGTTGCCGAAACAGCGTACGCTCCGGCGCGGCCAGCAGGCTTTCACTCCAACGCAGCGCAGCCTGCAATGTTTGTTGTCGCGTTGGGCTGGAACGGTTGCCGCTAGCGAGTAATTTAAAGCGATCATCGAGTCGTTGTGCGACGCCGTTGATACCCAGCAAGGACACGCGCGCTGCCGCTAATTCCAGCGCCAATGGCATGCCATCCAGACGGCGGCAGATATCGACAATTGCTGCGACGTTGTTGTCGTCCAAGGCGAAGTGGCGGTCGGCTGCACGCACGCGTTCAACAAACATGGTGACGGCGCCGTAATGGCTGGCCTGCTCTACAGTACAAGTGCCTTGCGGAACAGTTAACGCTTCCAGTCGCATTACTTGCTCGGCCTGCAGGCGCAACGGCATCTGACTAGTCACTAAAAAACGAATGTCCGGTGCGCCGCGCTGCAACGCGTAAACCAGGTTGGCGACGCCATCGATCAGATGCTCGGCGTTGTCCAGCACCAATAGCAACTGCAAGGGCTTGAGTGCACTGACCAGTGCATCCACGCTATCGCCGCCTTCCGCGAGCTGCAGTTGCGCCGCTTGCGCAACTGCGCCAGCAAGCAATCGAGCATCGTTCAACGATGCCAGCTCCACCCAGATCACGCCATCGCGCCACTTGCCTCTCTGTGCCGTGGCGGCAACTGCCGCAAGCGATGTCTTGCCGATGCCACCCGCACCGACTACCGTGACCAGCGCCTGTTGCTCAAGTAGTTGCAGCAGCGCACTCGCATCCGCATCGCGACCCAGCAATTGCGGCGCAACAAAAACAGAGTTGCGCTGTACGGTTGTTGGTTCGGCACGCTGCTGGGATAAATGTTGTACCTCGCTGGCAGTGGGTCTAGCAGTAAAGCTCGATGTCGCATTCGCCACATCGTCAGCCATCGTGAAGCGATAGCCGCGCCCGGGAATGGTGGCGATTGCTTGAGCGCCCAGCAATTTACGCAACGTCGAGACCTGCACCTGCAGGTTGTTTTCTTCGACGACCAAACCGGGCCACACCAGATCGAGCAATTCGCTTTTTGCAACAACGCGATCACGATGCTGTATTAACGCCATGAGCAGATCGAATGCGCGTGCACCCACGGCGACAAGCTCGCCGGCTATGACTAGTTGACGCTGAGCAGGTCGGACTTCGACGCTACCGAATATGTACGAAGCGGACACCTGTTCTCCGTAGCGCAGCCCGAGGTGATCAGTACCTTAACATTGACGTAGCGATGAATCATCCCGCTGCCCTGCGGCGACACTACACCTGTGCTGATACGATTTGGTGCCGGCCCTGAGACTTCAGTGGCGCCGAAAAGATGAGATACGCTGAGTGCAGATACGAACCATTGGCCCTGGTTGGCGTACCGCCACCACACCTGTCATTCGCCCAGATAAGCCCGCTGCACCTTCGGATCAGCCAGCAATGCCTCGGCACTATCGGCGCAGGTAATGCAGCCGCTCTCCATCACATAGCCGCGTTGCGCCGTCTTGAGTGCGAGGCGCGCGTTCTGCTCCACCAGCAAGATGGTGACGCCTTCGCTGGCGATCTGACGAATGATCTCGAAGATCTTTTGCACGATCAGCGGCGCGAGACCCATAGAAGGTTCATCGAGCAACAACAAGCGTGGCCGCGTCATCATGGCGCGTGCGATGGCAACCATTTGTTGTTCACCGCCGGAGAGTGTGCCGGCCAGTTGTTTATGGCGTTCTTGCAAACGTGAAAACAAGCCATAAACGCGCTCGATGTCTGCCGCGATGGCGTGTTTGTCATTGCGGCAGTATGCACCCATCTGCAGATTCTCATGCACGCTCATGCGGCTGAATACGCCGCGTCCTTCCGGCACCAACACCAGGCCGCGTTCGGCAAAACCATGCGCGGGTAGGTGACTAATATCTTCACCCGCATACGTGATGTGTCCCGCTGCGGGTCGCAACAAGCCGCACAATGTTTTGAGTGAAGTAGTTTTGCCGGCGCCGTTGGCGCCGATCAATGCCACCAGTTCGCCGCTGCGAATTTCGAGGTCGATGCCTTTCACGGCTTGAATGCCGCCATAGGCGACTTGCAAACCTTCCACCTTCAACAACGGCGTGTCGCTCATGCTGCGGACACACCTAGATAGGCTTCAATCACTTTGGGATCGTTCTTCACGACTTCAGGGATGCCCTCGGCAATCTTGCGGCCATATTCGAGTACGGCAATGCGATCGCACAAACCCATCATCAACTTCACATCGTGTTCGATGAGCAGAATGGTGATGCCATCGTTGCGAATCTTCTGCAGCAGTTGTTTCAGCGCCGCGGTTTCGTTGGCATTCATGCCGGCGGCAGGTTCATCGAGCGCCAGCAGAATCGGCTCGGTGGCCAGCGCGCGTGCAATTTCCAGACGCCGCTGATCACCATAAGAAAGGTTTTTGGCGACATCATCGCTACGTTTGCCGATGCCTACATAGTCGAGTAGTTCAACAGCGCGCTGTTTGATGGCCGCTTCTTCACGGCGGGTCGAAGCACTCCTGAGCACTGCGCCGATTACGCCGGCGTGGGTGCGCGCGTGCCTGCCGACCATGACGTTTTCCAGCGCCGTCATGTTGTGAAACAGGCGAATGTTCTGAAAGGTGCGCGCAATGCCACTGCTCACCACCACATGCGGCTTGGCGCGAAACAGATCGCGGCCATTGAAAACAAAAATGCCTTCATCGGGTTGATACAAGCCGGTGAGCACATTGAACAACGTGGTTTTGCCGGCGCCATTCGGACCGATCAAGCCGTAGATTTCGCCGCGTTGAATGGTGAGCGCCACGTCGCTCAAGGCATGCAGGCCGCCGAAGCGTTTGTTGATGCCGCGAATCTCCAGCAAGGGTGAGCTCATGTCAGCGTGTCCTTGGCAGCCGCTTTCGCTTCCTGGAATTCCGCTTTGCGCCGCCGCGATGGCCACAAGCCTTCGGGACGCAACAACATGATCAGTATCAACGCCACGGCGAACACCAGCATGCGTAGGTCGTCGGGATTCACAATGCGTTCACCCAACAACTGGTCCTGCAAGGGATTGACCAGGTCGCGCAACACTTCGGGCGTGAGACTGAGCAACACCGCGCCGAGAATCACGCCGGGAATATTGCCCATGCCGCCGAGCACCACCATAGCGAGAATCATCACCGATTCCATCAAGATGAAACTCTCGGGCGACACAAAGCCCTGATAGCTGGCAAACAGCGCGCCGGAAACGCCACCAAAACTGGCGCCCATCGCGAAGGCCAACAACTTCACATTGCGCGTATTGATGCCCATGGCTTGCGCAGCAATTTCATCTTCGCGAATCGCGATCCAGGCGCGGCCAATGCGCGAGCTTTGCAAGCGGGTTGAAATCATCACCACCAACAGCACCAGCGCAAGAAACAAGTAGTAGTACTGGTGCAGCGTGGAGAGCTGCACATCACCCAATTGCAACGGGCTGCTGATCTTGTGACCGAAGAAACTAGCCGGCTCAATGCGATTGATGCCGATCGGTCCATTGGTAATGTTCACCGGCCGGGTAAGATTGCGCAGCAACAGACGAATGATCTCGCCAAAGCCCAAGGTCACAATCGCCAGATAATCGCCACGTAATTTCAGCGTCGGCGCACCGAGCAACATGCCGAACACGCCGGCCAGAAACGCCGACAGCGGCAACACCAGCCACAGCGGCGTATGTAATAACCCTTCATACGGAGTGCCGCTCAGCAACGGCAGAAGCTGCGGTGAATTCAGCAGCGCGTAGGTATATGCACCCACCGCGTAAAATGCGATGTAGCCCAGATCCAGCAGACCCGCATAACCAATGACGATGTTCAGGCCCAGCGCCAGCATGATGTAAAGCATGGCGGTATCCAGCGTACGCAGCCACGCATTGCCGAAGGTCAGTTGAATGACAAAAGGCAACGTCGACAATACGACGATCAGCAGCAGAGTTCGCAGGTGGCGCAGGATGGTTGGATTCATGGACCGGCGCAGAATAAACGGGCGGTGCGCGGAAAGCCATCGCACACTTGCTCAGCACATTGCAGCAGGACTTGGTGGGACCGAAGCTGATGTACGTTGCAAGCTCGCATCGAGCAAGTATTGATGGAATAACACGCACTAAGTTGCCGGTTAAAACATCAACCAACACATCGACAAATCAAGCACGTTCGGCGACGCGCTCACCCATCAAGCCGGAGGGGCGCAACACCAACACACCGACCAGCACCAGAAAGGCGAATACATCGCGATACTCGCTGGGCACGAGATAACCGGTGCCGAGGTTTTCGATCAGGCCAAGCAGCAGGCCACCGAGTACGGCGCCGCCGAGATTGCCGATGCCGCCGAACACGGCAGCGGTGAATGCTTTCAGTCCGGGGGTGAAGCCCATGGTGGGAGTGGCAAGGCCATAGTTCGCCGCCCACATCACACCGGCGATGGCGGCGAGGCCCGAGCCAATAACAAAAGTCTGTGCGATGACGCGATTGATGTTGATGCCCATCAAGGCAGCAACCGGTTGATTCATCGATACCGCACGCATGGCGCGGCCTAGTTTGGTTTTTTCCACCAGCATCAGCAAGCCCACCATGATGAGCAGCGCCAGCACAATGATGGCGATCTGCACGCTGGTGATATGCGCGCCGAGAATTTCGATGGGTTGCTGCGGCACCACATCGGGAAAAGAACGCGGATTGCTTTTCCAGATCAACACCGCGACTTGTTGCAACAGAATGGAGATGCCGATGGCAGTGATCAATGGCGCGAGGCGCGGCGCATTGCGCAGCGGTCGATAAGCAATGCGTTCGATCAGAAAGCCGAGCAGCATAGTGACCGGCGCGGCAATCAGTAATCCAGCGAACAACAACACTGGACCCGGCAAGTTAACGCCTGCCCCGATCAACATGTTGATCGCCGAGATCGTCACCATCGCGCCGATCATCATCACTTCGCCGTGCGCGAAGTTGATGATCTGCAAAATGCCGTAGACCATGGTGTAGCCAAGCGCGATCAGCGCATACATGCTGCCGACGATGAGGCCATTCAGTATTTGTTGAGCCAGTTCGCTCACGGCATCAACCCGTAGGTCGGGTTTTACACCCGACTCGTAAATGTCGGGTTAAAACCCGACCTACGGGAATTGAAAACGAGTTGCGATGCATGCCGAGCATGAATGTGAAGCAGTAACGTGCGTTACGGTGCCGCGGTGGCGCCAATCGTGGCCACCGATTCCCATTGACCATTTTTGATTTGATACACGGTGACTGGCGCATTCACCAGATCGCCCTTGGCATCGAACTGAATGTTGCCGGTGATGCCGTTGTAATTGGTTTTGGACAGTTCCGGCAGATACTTGGCAGGATCGGTGGAGCCGGCACGTTTCATGGCATCGACCATCACCATCACCGCGTCGTAACAAAACGCTGCGTAGTTCTGAATCTCCAGCTTGTACTTATCCTGGTATTTTTTGTCGAAGGCCAGATAGCCCGGCAACTTGTCTTTGGGCGTGCCGGGTTTTGAAGCGTACTGACCTTCGGCGTTGTCACCGGCGAGCTTGATGAACTCCGGTGATTGAAAGCCATCGCCACCGAGGGCTTTGGCGGTAATGCCGAGCTTTTTCATCTGTCGCACCAAGGGGCCGGCCTGTGCATCCATGCCGCCGTAAAACACCACTTCAGGTTGCAGACCTTTGATCTTGGTAAGAATGGCGCTGAAGTCGGTGGTCTTATCATCACCGGCTTCGCGCGCAACGATATCGACGCCGTTGGCCTTGGCCGATTTTTCGAATTCATCGGCCAAGCCTTTGCCGTAGGCACTTTGATCGTCAATGATCACCACTTTCTTGGCGTGCAGATTGTCGGCCACGAATTTGCCCAACGCCGCGCCTTGCGCCACGTCGTTGGCAATGACACGGAAGGCCGTCTTGAAACCTTGATTGGTATAAATGGGATTGGTGGCAGAGGGAGAAATCTGTGGAATGCCGGCGGCGCTATAAATGGCGGAAGCCGGAATCGTCGTGCCCGAATTGAGATGGCCGATCACCCCCGCCACCTGTTCATCGACAAATCGTTGCGCGACGATGGGCGCTTGTTTGGGATCGTGCTGATCATCTTCCTTCATCAACTCAAACTTGATCTTCTTGCCACCGATGGTCACGCCCTCGGCATTCAGATCGTCAATCGCCAGTTGCGCGCCGTTTTCGTTGTCCTTGCCGAGATGCCCTTGATCGCCGGTAATGGGTGCGACGTGGCCGATCTTGACCACTTGCTCGGCTTGATCGGTGGGACCTGCAGCTTTATGGCCGCAAGCGGCAAGCGCCAACGCAATGGCGGCAATCAAGTATCGGCGTGTCATGATCTAAGGTCCTCTTGAGATGGAGGCAGGATAGGGAATCAAGTGATTCAATTGCAACCGTGTAGGAGCGGCCCATGGCCGCGATTATTTTCGCGGCCATGGGCCGCTCCTACATCGTCACAGCCAATCCGGATCGGGAATCGCATGGAACGCGTGGCGCAGGCTTTCGCTCCACTGGCGATTGATCATCGCATAGTACTCATGCTGCGCATCGATATTGATGTGCTTGCCCAGCTTCAGCGTGTCGCGCTTGATGCACAAAAGATCCAACGGCAAGCCCACCGACAGATTCGAGCGAATGGTGGAATCCATCGACACCAGCGCGCACTTTACCGAACGCTGCAAGCTGAGGCTGCGCTTGACCACGCGATCCAGTATGGGCTTGCCGTACTTGGATTCGCCGATCTGAAAGTACGGCGTATCGGCAGTGGCTTCGATGAAATTGCCGGCTGAATAAATGTTGAACAAGCGTGGCAGTTCGTTGCCGATCTGGCCGCCGAAAATCAAGGTCGCATTGAATTCGATGCCATGCTCTTTCAGCGCTTGCGCATCGCGGTGATACACCTCGCGCAATGCTTCGCCGACCAATCTAGTTGCCTCGAACATGTTGCCGACCGTCATCAATGTGCTGACGCCTTTTTCTTCCTTGGCGGCAATGCGTTCCTGCAGGATGCTGATCAGCGATTGTGAGATGGCAAGGTTGCCCGCCGTCATCAGCACCATGGCGCGATCGCCGGCGCGTTCGAATACCGCCATCTTGCGAAACGTGCTGATTTGGTCGACACCGGCATTGGTGCGCGAGTCCGCCAGGAACACCAGTCCCTCGTCCACCAGAATGCCTACGCAATATGTCATGGCTTATCTCTTATAAAACAAGGCGCGCATGGTACGCGCCTTGTGTGCCGATCAACAGCAGATGAATCCGAGTGGCAATAAGACAGCAAAGCATCATCCCGCGCAGGCGGGGATCCAGTTATTTTGAGTCGCTTTGCGACACGACATTGACTGAATTCCCGCCTACGCGGGAACGACGAGGTTTATCTGTTCGCGCCCGTTAATTGAGTTGCTGATTAACCGTAGGCTACTTCCGTGGGAATCAGGAAGTCCTTCGACACGCGCTCCCCAAGTTCATACACCTGATCGATGAAGTGCATCAGATATTCGTGCAACCCCGACTCGAATACATCGTCGATGCGGCCGAAGTGCAGTTCGGCGTCGAGGATGCCCATGCGCCGTTCGGTCTCGGCCGATTGATGATTGCGTATTTCCTGCAAGTGGAAATAACACTGACGAATGCAGTGACTCAATGAACGCGGCATGTCGTCGCGCAGGATCAATAACTCGGCCACGCGCCGCGGCGTAATGACATCGCGGTACACCTTGCGATAAATCTCGAAGGCGGCAACCGAGTTGAGCAAGGCGCTCCATTGATAATAATCGGCGGCGCCGCCGAGACCCTCGCCGCGCGGCAACAGCAGGTGATATTTCACGTCAAGGATGCGCGCGGTGTTATCGGCGCGTTCGATATACGTGCCCAACCACGCGAAGTGAAACGCTTCATCGCGCAGCATGGTGGAGCGCAACACGCCGCGCACCAGATGCGATCGATACTTCACCCAGTCGAAGAAATCGTTGATCTCGGCGCCGCCGGTGATCTTGGCTTGCATGCCGCGCAGTTCGATCCATGTCGAGTTCACGGTTTCCCACGTTTCTGCGGTCAACGCGCCGCGCACCGCACGCGCGTTCTCACGCACTGCGCGCCAACAACTGACGATGCTGGATGGATTGGTGTGATCGAAGGCAAAAAATGCCAGCGCGTTCTCCGGCGTGTTCTCGGCATAACGATTCTTGAACTCGCCCATCAAATCGCTGATCGCCAACAGCGCATTCCAACCCTGCGTCTGGCCTTGCGACGCCTGCGGGAACAGCGACATGCGGTAATTCACATCGAGCATGCGCGCGAGATTTTCAGCACGCTCGGTGTAACGCGCCATCCAGAACAATTTATCTGCGGTGCTACTTAACACGATAACCGCCCTTTAATGACCGCATCATTCGCTCGCCTCTGTCATTACGACTGAGAGGAGAAATCTGCTTGCTACTGAAACGTATGTAGTCGAAAAGGCAGATTTCTCACTGGGTTCGAAATGACAATTGCAGGTATTGCTCATCGCTCCAGCACCCAGGTGTCCTTGGTGCCGCCGCCCTGCGATGAATTCACCACCAGCGACCCTTCGCGCAAGGCCACGCGCGTGAGTCCACCGGGTACCAGATTCACTTCACGGCCCGACAATACAAACGGCCGCAGATCGATATGGCGCGGCGCAATGCCGCTTTCCACAAACGTCGGGCAGGCCGACAGTGACAGCGTCGGTTGTGCGATGTACTTGTTGGGCTCGGCAATGATGCGCGCGCGAAACGCTTCAATCTCCGCCTTGCTGGCGGCAGGTCCGATCAACATGCCGTAGCCGCCCGCGCCATGTACTTCTTTCACCACCAGTTCATGCAAGTGATCCAGCGTGTACTTGAGATCGTCGGGACGACGCAGCATGTACGTCGGTACGTTGTTGAGCAGCGGCTCTTCGCCGAGATAGAAGCGCACCATGTCCGGCACGTACGGGTAGATGGATTTATCGTCGGCAACGCCAGTGCCGATCGCGTTGGTCACGGTGACCCGACCGGCGCGATACGCTTCCAGCAAGCCGGGTACGCCCAACTGCGAATCGGCGCGGAAGGCCTTGGGATCGAGAAAGTCATCGTCGATGCGGCGATAGATCACATCCACGCGTTGTGGACCACGCGTGGTGCGCATGTACACATAGTTATCTTTGACAAACAGATCGGCGCCTTCCACCAGTTCCACGCCCATCTGTTGCGCGAGGAAGGCGTGCTCGAAATAAGCGCTGTTGTAGGAGCCCGGCGTGAGCACCACGACAACAGGATCGTTCACGCCCGATGGCGCCACGCTGCGCAAGGTTTCGAGCAACAGGTCCGGATAGTGTTCCACCGGCGCAATGGCATGCGTGGCAAACAGCTCGGGGAACAGGCGCATCATCATCTTGCGGTCTTCAATCATGTACGACACGCCCGAAGGCACGCGCAGATTGTCTTCCAGCACATAGAACTCGCCCTTGCCGGCGCGCACCACGTCTACACCGGCAATGTGTGCATAAATGTTGTTGGGCACATTCACGCCCTGCATCTCGGGACGATATTGCGCGTTGCGCAGAATCTCATCGCTGGGCAACTTGCCGGCTTTGAGAATTTCCTGATCATGGTAGATGTCGTTGATGAAGGCGTTCAGCGTGCGCACGCGTTGCAACAAACCCGCTGCCAGCTTCTGCCACTCGGCCGCGGGAATGATGCGCGGCACGATGTCGAAGGGAATCAGGCGCTCGGTGCCGGCTTCTTCGCCATACACCGCGAAGGTGATGCCGACGCGATGAAACAAGGTGTCGGCTTCGGCGCGCTTGCGCTTCAGTTTTTCAGAAGGAGTGCCCTTGAGCCACTCGGCAAAGGCGCGATAGTGCGAGCGAACGCCATCAATGGCATGCATCTCATCGTATGGTGGTTGCGGCAAAGCCATCGTGGCACTAAACCCCTGCTCGATTGTTGGTGGCTTCAATGCACAGCGAAATCCATGCCAGAACCCAACTGCGCGGTTCTCTCCGCTTGTGCTCTTCACAGAGCGCGGTCTCTCAGAGCGATTCTAGTGCACCTACATCAGCGCATGCACTAGTTAGAGACAGAGCTCTTTAAAGGTCGCTCACCGGAAACATTGTCTAACACCAGTAGTGGCGAGGCACGCCTCACCCTTCTTCAAAAATCTGCACTATGAATTCAAAGGGCGACTCATCAGTCGCCCCTACAAGTTACGCTTCCGACCGGCGGCTCACGGCATTTGAATCTTGCCGCCGCCACGAGGGCCCTCTTTCAAGCCGGCCATGCCGGGTGCGACCACCAGTTGCGAGGCTTGTTGACGACGCATTTCCTGAATCTGTTGCATGGTGCGCTCAATGCCCTGCTGGGCCGCTGCGGCGAAGCCAGCCACGGCGTCGCCCAGATTGGTCGCCGGTATGTCGAAATTGATCGGCACCGCGCCCATGTTGGTCATGATCTCGGCTTGACCGAGGTACAACACCGGGCGCGTTGCATCGAACTCGCCTGTGCCGGTCACCGGCGTCATGCAGCGAATCACCCCCAGCTTGCGGTCGGTGTAGGTTTCTTCGCGATACAGGCTGGTCACATCCATCTGCGATTCAGCTGGAATTTCCTGCGACATAAATACCTCGAGACATCATTTTGAAAGGCGGTCAGTATCGCACGCAGCTCGGCACTTGGCAGCGTTGCAGGTACAATGCCAGCCACTTTTCCGACGCGACAACGCCATGCAAAACCCCGACACCAGCTTCGACACCGCCTTCGCTCGCACGGTCGACATTGGTAACACCATCGCCGAGCAGGACCAGAAGGCTGACCTGTGGGATATCGCTGACGGCATGCTCGCCGGTGCCTTGCAGTTCTGGCTGTATTCGCGCCAACCCTGCGGCGATCCGGCTTGCGATGACTGCTCACCGATTGCCACCGCCGAAGGACGCATGGCTGAACTGCGTCAGATCGTTGAACGTTTTACCGCCGAGAGCGAATATTTTCATTCGCCCAACGACTACAACGTCGGGCGGGCTTAGCTTGTAGGTCGGGCTTTAGCCCGACAGTGATGTCAGAAGTCGGGCTAAAGCCCGACCTACGGGAACAAGCCATCAGATCTCACGTTCAAGATTACGCAGCGGAGTAACACATCATGCAAGGCATGGGCGAAAACTGTCCGTTTGAATTCAACTTCGATCCCAAGACGTTCAAGGTCGGCGATACCGTCAGTTACCGTATCCCTGAGGAATTTGGCGACATGCCGTTCGTCGGCAACTTGCTCGCGGTACATGACGATTGGGTCGAGATCACCGCCAACGATCCCAGAGACCCGCATCGTCGCATGCGTGGCACGCGTGAGAGTCGTCCGGTGGTGAGCGCGAAGTCAGCGTTGGGTTAAAGGGTTTTTTGTAGGAGCGGCCCGTGGCCGCGAAAAATTAATCGCGGCCACGGGCCGCTCCTACAGTGTGATTCTGCCCCACGCGGAAAACATCAAGTCTCCACCCCTCCGGCCGATAACCGGAGCATGCACGCTACCCATCACCACGAGCCCGGTGCCTCAGCCGCGCCCGAGCACTCTGCCGAAAGCCTCGCCTTTCTCAATCGCATCGCGGCCGAGTTGAACAACGGGCCGCTGAATCTGCCCTGCTTTCCCGACATCGTGCCGCGCGTTAGGCAGACGCTCTGCGATCCGAACAGCAGCTTCAAGGACCTGGTCAAAATCACCAGCACCGAACCGCGCCTTACTGCGCGATTGCTGCAAACCGCCAACTCGGCGGTATTCAACCCTTCGAATAAACAGGTGTTCGACATTCGCAACGCCATCGCACGATTGGGCCAGCAAGCCGTGCAATCCATCACCACAGTGTTCGCGATTCAACAAATGAAAGCTGCGCCAACGTTGCAGCCGGTGGTGAAAGAGTTAAGCGCAGTGTGGGAACGCAGCATCGCCGTCGCGGCCATGTGCCAGACGCTGGCGAAGCAGCTCAAGGTGCCGACAGATAAAGTGTTTCTCACCGGACTGCTGCACGGCATTGGTCATTTCTATCTGCTCGTGCGGTCAGTAGAAGCGAACTGCGAAATTGCTTACGCGAAGCTGTCGCCCGACCTCATCGCCGAATGGCATCCCCAACTTGGTCACGCGGTACTCACCAAGTGGGGCATGGAAGCGATCGTCTGCGACGCGGTAGGCAATCAACACAATTACACCCGGCACGTCGCCCACTCTTTCGACATGACCGATGTGGTCATCGCCGGCGTCGCACTCACGGAAAGCCTGCTCGATTTCAACGGCGAACTGGTGCTATGCGGCGGCATCAGCGCCTTCGAACGTATCGATCTGGATGAAGATCAGCTGAGAAGCATCATCAAACATACCGAACATTCGCTGGAGGCATTGCGGGCAGAATTGATGTGAGGTTACTTCGATAAAGCTTTAACCCTTCAACTTCGCCAGCAACTTGCCGTGAATACCGCCAAAGCCACCATTCGACATGATCAGCACCTGATCGCCTGACTTCGCCTCGGCAGCAAGATCGTTCACCATCGTTTCAATATCGGTATGCACCCGTGCATGCGGGCCGATTTCTTTGGCGAGCGATGCCACATCCCATTTCACATCGGGACCTTGATACAGCCAGACTTGTTCTGCGCCATTGAGCGATTGTTTTAATGGTTCGCGATGCGTGCCGAGCTTCATGGTGTTAGAGCGTGGTTCAAGCACAGCAAGAATTCGTGCGCTGCCTACCTTGCGTCGCAAACCCTGCATGGTTGTGGTGATGGCCGTTGGATGATGCGCAAAGTCGTCATACACGGTGATGCCGTTGACCACGCCGCGTACTTCCATACGTCGCTTCACACCGCCGAAAGCATTCAATGCAGCGATGGATTCAGCAACGCTGACTCCAGCGTGTTCGGCAGCAATGATTGACGCCAGCGCATTTTCGACGTTGTGTTGGCCGAGCATGTTCCAGTGCACTTCACCCCATGACTTATCGCCTTGTTTGACGATAAAGCTTGAACCGTCAGCAGCGCCGAGCAGATCGGCATACCACTCGCCGTGTTGGGCATCGGCGGAAAATTTCACTACCGGCGTCCAACAACCCATGTCGATCACTTCGCGCAAATGTTTCTCCGCGCCATTCACGACCAAGCGGCCTGCGCTGGGCACCATGCGCAATAACAAGTGAAACTGTTTTTGAATCGCTGCAACGTCCGGATAGATATCGGCGTGATCGTGTTCGAGATTGTTCAAGATCGCGGTGCGCGGCCGGTAATGAACGAACTTGGCGCGCTTGTCGAAGAATGCAGTGTCGTATTCATCCGCTTCAACGACGAAGTGTGTGCCTTCGCCCAGGCGCGCCGTGACATTGAAATTGCTGGGCACGCCGCCGACCAGAAAGCCAGGCTTGCGACCACTGTGTTCGAGAATCCAAGTCAGCATGCTGGTGGTGGTGGTCTTGCCATGCGTGCCGGCAACCGCGAGCACGTGTCGGCCTGCGAGCACATAGCGCGATAACCATTCCGGCCCGGAGGTATAAGGAATATCGCTGTTGAGCAAGGCTTCGACCAACGCATTGCCGCGGCTCATGACATTGCCGACCACCACCACATCGGGTCTGAGCTTGAGTTGCTCGGGGTCGTAGCCTTGGATGAGTTCGATGCCCAACGCCTGCAATTGGTCGCTCATCGGCGGGTACACGTTTTGATCCGAACCCGTAACGCGATGTCCCGCTGCGCGCGCCAAGGCGGCAATGCCGCCCATGAACGTGCCGCAGATACCAAGAATGTGGATATGCATTCAAAACCTCAACCAACGCTAAGCGATTCAATCACGATGTCGATGGCATCGATCACATGCCAGGCAGCAGCGTTCTGGCAGCCAGCGACACGGTCAACATGATGACCAGCGTCAACGACATACTGAGAAACAGACTGCGTTCCAACGCTTGCTGCAGAATGCGACCCAACAACAACAGCAACAGACCCAAGTGCAGGAATGGCCATGGATTCGCCGACTGCGCTGCATTGACGCCGATCAAGGTCATGACGGCGTTGATGACCACATCAAGCACGGTAATCAGCGCACCCACACCCAGAAACGCAGTGAAACTCTGCAGAAAACGTGGCGCCTTGGCAAAGAAACTCAGCAGGCCCCACAACCAGATTGCCTGCAGACTCAGGTCAAGCACCACCAGCAACAACGTCGACTGCAAATTCCAGCCCATCATGCCGACCTGCACGGCGCTGACGAAGGCATAGAACAAGGTCACAAGCCACGCCAGCGTGACTGATGCCGGTAAATCCTGCGGCCCGCGCCGCCACAGCGCGATATCGACAAACAAGCGGAATAACTGCGACAACATGTCCGTCCATCAACAGAGTCTGCAACATCGGATTTATTGCACTGCCCGGCGGGTGACCTTCTCTATAATGTTCGAATGAACACTGAGTCATTGACTGCCGTTGCGACTGCAACCGGCATTGTACACGTCACCGACGATAGCCAATTGTCCGCTGCGCTGCAGTTGCTGGCGCGCGGTGAGTATCTGGCCATCGACACCGAGTTTCTACGTGAGAGTACTTACTACGCCAAGCTGTGCTTGGTGCAATTGGGCAACCAGCACGCCTGCGTGGTGATTGATGTGCTGGCGCTGAGCACGCTGCGGCCGTTGCTTGAATTCATTCTGGATCGTCGCCGTATCAAGGTATTGCATGCGGCGCGTCAGGATCTGGAAGTGCTGGTGCAGGCGCAAAGCGTTTATCTGCCGCCCGAAATTGCGCCGCAAGTACCCGGGCCGCTGTTCGATACGCAAATTGCCGCAGGCTTGCTGGGTCTGCCCGGACAAATCGGTTACGGCGATTTGTTGAGTAAACGTTTGCAGGTCAGTTTGCCGAAAGGACTGGCGCGCACCGATTGGTCACGCCGGCCGCTGTCGGCGGAACAACTGCATTACGCCGCCGACGATGTGCGTTATCTTGGACCGCTATTTGAACAACTGCAGAGCGCGTTACAAGCGCGCGGCCGCGATACATGGCTGCAGGAAGAAACCGCAGCGCTGGAAAATCCCGCGCTATATCGCACTCAGCCGGAAGCTGCCTGGCAGCGCCTGAAAGGCACGGCGCAATTGCCGCCGCCACAACGTGCGGTGTTGAAGCAATTGGCACAGTGGCGTGAGACGCGAGCTATCCAGAGCAATCGCCCGCGTGGCTGGATATTGAGCGATGAAGCATTACGCAACATGAGCGAACGCCTGCCGACGACGCTCGATGAACTCGCGCGTACTCGCGATCTGCAACCCGCCGTGTTCAAGCGTCATGGCGAAACCTTGTTGGAGGCTGTCACTCAAGCAGTACAAAACGCCGATAACGAAGCGCCGGCACGCGACTTCCGACCCACTCCACAACAACAGTCACAGGTGACCAAGCTGATGCACTTGGTGCGCAGCACCGCGGAGAAGCTAGAGATCAGTCCGGAGTTGCTGGCCACGCGCCGCGACGCCGAGCAACTGGTGTACTTCGATAAGTACGATGAGCTGCTGAAGGGTTGGCGCAGGGATGTGATCGGTCAAACGCTGGTGGCGGCGCATAAGGCGCAGAGTTAGTCGGCCGGTGTATTCGCAAGGGCGCAATGAATTGCGCCCTACAATGCGGAGAATGCACGCGTGAGATCGCGCCAGTTAATGCAAATAACTACTTCACTGCCGACGCAATGTGTGCGGCCACCAGCCGCGCCGCATACACGTTCGCCGCGTTATTGGCGACCAATGCCCATGATCGCGCCTGCTCCACCGTCGCGGAGGTCCAGCGCAATGCTTCATTAATACCGGTTTGTGCATGCGCCCACACCACACTGGCGCTTTGAGATACACAGGTAACTGCCCATGAATCCAGTGTTCGCTTCATGATTGCTACTCAACTGCCACAAGAAAACTTCTCACAGAATTTTCCACAAAAATAAAAGGTTTGATTTATTCGGATGCCTGCGTGAGCAATACCCGGCCGTCTTCCACCGGCAAACGCTTGCCGGGATCGTGATCCATGTGTGCGGTGTGTGTCTTGCCCTGAAATTCATAGGTCACCGTGTAACCGGCAGGACGTTCTTCAATGTCGTACACCGTGCTGCAGCGTTGTTCAGTGGCTGTATAGGTGTTGCCCTTCTGCATGCGGTCCTGCACCTGATTGCCCGCATAACCACCTGCTGCCGCACCGGCAACAGTGGCAACTTTCTTGCCATTGCCGCCGCCGAATTGATTACCGACCACCCCGCCCAGCACCGCACCGATCACCGTGCCCGCGACGCGATGTTCGTCTTTCGGTTGTTGCTGGCGTGTTACCTGCTCTGCATGACATTCCTGACGCGGCTTGCGGACTTGCTTGGTCACCAACTCGGCGCTCATCACATTCGCGTAGTGCTGATGTTCCCAGGTTTTATAGCCGGCGAATGCACCACCGGCGGTGACGACTGCCGCGCCGGCGATGGCGCCGATCAACATGGACTTGTTCATGATTGCTCTTCTCCCAACCGTTACTTGTTTGCCAATTTGGAGAGAGGCTGCGCGAATTCGGTTCAGTAAAAAAACGTCTTACATCGCCGACAATCAACTCGTCATCTGCACACCGATGCACCCGTGGTAAGTCAAGTCCTACGCGATGTGCGGCAGAGGCCCCGATTATTTAGCGTCGCCACATTGCATACACTGCACGCGAGTGACCGTACAAACAGCAAAGGAGCACGAAGTGATGCTGACTATCGTCGCCAAAGTAGTGGTTGTATTTATCCTGGTTGCTCAGGCTGGTGGTCTGATTGCCGCACAACTGATTAAGGACGCTTACGCAATGGATCGTTCGTGAATACTCCGACGCATGGTGTGAAGATGCGAACGACCCGTCGCGGTCGCGGCGTTAATTAGGAAGCTCAGTCCAATCTTCTTTCGCTTCCTGAGTGAGCCGGACCGCACCTCACGTCAAAGCTGATCGATTCCACAAAAAAGGGCGAAGATCACTTCGCCCTTTTTATTTCCGCTGTGCTTCTGCAGCGCGCGATACCTGATTACTTCTTGCGTGCGGCCTTTTTGACGGCTTTTTTCTTGGCGATTTTTTTCGCCGCTTTCTTTACCGATTTCTTGGCTGCTTTTTTGACTGCTTTCTTCGCGGCCTTCTTTGCTGTCTTGTGCGCAACCTTGGTGGCGACTTTGCGCTTGGCGGCCTTCACGGACTTCGGTTTGCTCGGGGCGGACGATTTCTTCGCAGCTTTTTTGACGGCTTTCTTTGCCGCTGGCTGCGCTTTTTTCTTGGCGGCTTTCTTCTTGGCTGCTTTCTTTACTGGTGCTACCGCAACCGTCTTTGCTGCCGGCGCCGATTCAGCGACTGGCGCAACCTGTTTCTGCACTGCTTTTTTTGCGGGTTTTTTCGCGGGCTCCTTCGTGGGCTTTTCGGCAGCGGGCTTGGCCAGTGCGGCTTCCATGCGCGCCGTGATCTGCTCCAGCTCGCCTTCGCCTTTGATCACATGCAACAGGCCGAGCTTCTGATAGTGCTCGATCAGCGGTTTGGTTTGCGATTGATACACTTCCAGCCGCTTGGCGATCACGTCTTCCTTGTCATCGTTACGTTGATACAGCTCGCCACCGCACTTGAGGCAGGTCGCATCGGCGGAGGGCAATGCCGCGACGTTGTACACCGAACCGCAGCTACGGCAGACACGACGGCCTGCCAGACGCGTGATCAATGTCGGTGTGCGTACGTCCATCAACAACACGGCTTCCAGCGGCTGACCGATGTCGATCAGCAATTGCGACAGCGTGGCGGCCTGATCGCGGTTACGGGGAAAGCCATCGAGAATAAAACCGTTTTTTGCATCGGGTTGCGCGAGACGCTCGCGAATCAAACCCAGGACGATTTCGTCGGATACCAGTTGACCGGCTTCCATCGCCGCTTTGGCCTGCAAACCCAGCTCGGTCTTGCGCGCGACGGCATCGCGCAGCAAATCGCCGGACGACACTTGCGGCACACCGAATTTGGCTTGCAATAGCTGAGCCTGAGTGCCCTTGCCGGAACCCGGCGCACCGAGCAAAACAATACGCATATGTGAAAACCTGTTTGTAGTTGGAATGTTGGCCATGAGCCCACGTCATAAGCCAAGAGTGGCTACCCTACCGAATTTCGTGGCTATAAAAAAGGCTGTACGCTGTGTGCGGTTAGCTGTAGATGCAAAAAAGCAAAGTATCTTGTGCCGCCGCTCAGCAGCGCATAATCATCGACAATTTTTTTGAGGTGCCGAATGCCCAAGTCACGCACAAGCAGTGCTCGCCACACTGCTCCCCGCAATGCCTTTTATGCACAATCCGGTGGTGTGACGGCAGTGATCAACGCCTCGGCCTGCGGTGTGATCGAAACCTGCCGCAAGCATAAGAATAAGATCGGCAAGGTCTACGCAGGACGGCACGGCATCGTCGGCGCGCTCACTGAAGATTTGATCGATACCAGCAAGGAATCCGCCGCGGCGATTCGCGCCCTGCGCCACACACCGTCGGGCGCCTTCGGTTCGGCGCGCTACAAGTTGAAAAAGTACGACGAGAATCCGGCGCAATACGAACGATTGATCGAAGTCTTCAAGGCGCACGACATCGGTTACTTCTTTTACAACGGTGGCGGCGATTCGGCCGATACCTGCTGGAAGGTCTCGCAGCTCGCCGAAAAAATGGGTTATCCGATTCAAGCGATTCATGTGCCGAAGACCGTCGATAACGATCTGCCAATCACCGATTGTTGTCCGGGTTTCGGTTCAGTGGCGAAGTATGTGGCGGTGTCGATTCGCGAAGCGGGTTTCGATGTGGCGTCGATGGCCAAGACCTCGACCAAGGTCTTTATTCTTGAAGTGATGGGTCGTCATGCCGGCTGGATCGCCGCTGCAGGCGGCCTTGCTGCCGAAAAGGCCGGCGATGCGCCGCACATTATTCTGTTTCCCGAAATTGCCCTGGATGCGGAGAAGTTTTATGCGCGCGTCAAACAGTGCGTCGAACAATATGGCTACTGCGCGATCGTGGTCTCTGAAGGCGTGAAGAACGCCGAAGGCAAGTTTCTTTCCGATGCAGGTTTGCGCGATGCGTTCGGTCATGCGCAACTGGGCGGTGTCGCGCCGGTGATTGCGCAGATGGTCAAGGAAAAACTCGGCTACAAATACCACTGGGCGGTGGCCGATTATCTGCAACGCGCCGCGCGCCACATCGCATCGAAGGTCGATGTCGAACAAGCGTATGCGATGGGCAAAGCCGCGGTGGAATTGGCAATGAAGGGCGAGAACTCAGTGATGCCCACCATCGTACGCGTCGCGGATAAACCTTATAAGTGGAAGATCGGCACGGCGCAGTTGAGCAAAGTCGCCAATGTCGAAAAGATGCTGCCGCGCGATTACATCACGCCTGATGGCTTTCATATCACTGCCAAGGGACGTCGTTATCTTTCGCCCTTAATCAAGGGTGAAGACTATCCGCCGTACAAAGACGGCCTGCCGCAGTACGTGGTGTTGAAGAACCTGGCGGTGCGCAAGAAGTTGAACAGCGATTTCAAATTGTGATGCTGCCTTGAATAACGCTTAGTGAAACACCCGTAGGGGCTGGGCATGCCCAACCCTTCTCGCGATCTGTAAAGGGGGCGAGCGATGCCTCGCCCCTACGAAAATTAATGCCTAGGGACGATTCGCGAACCGCCCCTGCTTTGGATCGTTCCCCGCGAGCGGTCTCTTCGATGCCGACACTAATGAACGGACACTTACGGCTTTAACTCTTCGCCATTGCCGGGCTATAGTCGGCCGACGACCTTTGCTCAGACTGTTCTGAATGAAGGGCGGCACCAAATCCAAATAATCACAGGCAGGGGTATCTCGATGTCCACAGATCAGGTCTTGTGGCTCGCTGTAGGGGCCGGCATTGCCGCGCTCATCTATGGCGGCATCTTCGCTAGCTGGATCAATAAGCAATCGCCGGGCAATGCGCGCATGCAGGAAATTGCCGCCGCCATTCAGGCGGGCGCCAAGGCGTATCTCAATCGTCAATACACCACCATCGCCATCGTTGGCGTCATCTTGTTTGTCGTATTGGGCGTAGCTTTGCACAGCTGGGCCACGGCGGGCGGATTCGCCGTCGGTGCGTTGCTATCAGGTCTAGCCGGCTATATCGGCATGAACGTTTCGGTGCGCGCCAACGTGCGTACTGCGCAGGCCGCTAGTCAGAGCTTGAACGGCGCATTGCAAGTCGCGTTTCGCGGCGGCGCCATCACCGGCATGTTGGTCGTGGGCTTAGGATTGTTAGGCGTCACTGGTTATTTCTGGGCATTGAAAGGCCCTATCGGTGAAGAAGCGGCACTGCATTCATTGGTGGGCCTGGCCTTCGGCGGCTCGCTGATTTCCATCTTCGCGCGCTTGGGCGGCGGCATCTTCACCAAGGGCGCGGACGTTGGCGCAGATCTGGTGGGCAAGGTCGAAGCCGGCATTCCCGAAGACGATCCACGCAACCCGGCGGTGATTGCCGATAACGTCGGTGACAATGTGGGCGACTGCGCCGGCATGGCGGCCGACCTGTTTGAAACGTATGCGGTGACCATCGTGGCGACCATGGTGCTGGGCGGTTTGTTGTTCAAGAACGCAGATGGCAGCCTGGACTTGAGCTACTTGTTATATCCGTTGGCGTTGGGTGCGGTATCGATCTTCGCTTCCATCATCGGCACTTTTTTCGTCAAGGCGCGCGAAGGCGGCAAGATTATGAATGCGTTGTATCGCGGCGTGCTGGTCTCCGGCGTGCTGGCGTTGATCGCGTTCTGGTTTGTGACGAATCATTTAATGGGCGATAAAGCATCGGGGCTGTTCGCTTGCGCAGTGATTGGCCTTGCGCTCACCGCAGCGCTGATCTGGATCACCGAGTACTACACTGCCACTGAGTATGGCCCGGTGCGTTACGTCGCAGCCGCGTCACAAACTGGTCATGGCACCAATGTCATTGCCGGCTTGGCAGTGTCGATGAAGTCCACTGCACTGCCGGTGCTGTCGGTGTGTGCGGCAATCTACGGCGCGTATCACTATGAAGGTCTGTACGGCATTGCCATTGCCGCAACGTCGATGTTGTCGATGACCGGCATGGTGGTGGCGCTCGACGCGTATGGCCCGATCACCGATAACGGCGGCGGCATCGCGGAAATGGCCGGCCTCGACAAAAGCGTACGCAAGATCACCGATGCACTCGATGCCGTGGGCAACACCACCAAGGCCGTGACCAAGGGTTATGCCATTGGCTCGGCCGGTCTGGCTGCGCTGGTGCTGTTCGCCGATTACACCCACAACCTTGAAGCCGCCGGCAAGTTGCAGGCGTTCAGCCTGTCCGATCCAGCAGTGATCATCGGCTTATTTATAGGTGGCTTGGTGCCGTACTTGTTCGGCGCGATGGCGATGGAAGCCGTGGGCCGTGCCGCGGGTGCAGTGGTGGTGGAAGTGCGCCGTCAGTTCAAGACCATCCCCGGCATCATGGAAGGCACGGCGAAGCCCGAATACGGTACGGCCGTAGACATGCTGACCAAAGCTGCCATCAAGGAAATGATCATTCCATCATTGCTGCCGATTCTCGTGCCCGTGGTCGTTGCATTCGGTATGAATGCCTTGATGGGACCCGGCGCCGGCGTGAAAGCACTGGGCGGTTTGCTCATCGGCACGATTGTCACCGGCTTGTTCGTCGCCATCTCGATGTGCACCGGTGGCGGCGCCTGGGATAACGCCAAGAAGTACATCGAAGAAGGCAACTTCGGCGGCAAGGGCTCAGATACGCACAAGGCCGCCGTGACCGGCGACACGGTGGGCGATCCTTACAAGGACACCGCGGGCCCCGCGATCAATCCGTTGATCAAGATCATCAACATCGTGGCGTTGTTGTTGGTGCCGTTGTTGTAGTGATTAACGCTGCTGGCGATAACGCAGCGTAAAAATAGAAACGGCGCGATGAATCGTCATCGCGCCGTTCTTTTTTGGTTACTAGTGATGGGCTCCCTGATGAAGACGCTTCGACAGGCTCAGCGACCGGAATGGATGCTCCGGTCGCTGAGCCTGTCGAAGCGTCTTCATTCTCAAACAACTCATAGCAGCGATAACGTTTTTGATCGCTGCCAACTCAGCTCGTCGCCGCCCGCATCACCACGCGCGCCAGCGGCTGTGGCCGCGCCAGCTCAAACCCCTGCACGAAATCCACACCCATGCGACGCGCCGCGTCCAGCGACGCCGCATCTTCCACTTGCTCGGCGATGATCTGGAAGTTCAGAGTACGCGCCAGCTTGACCATGGCCGACACCATGGCTTGATTAACGGTATCCGCAGCGAGATTGCGAATGAACGAGCCATCGATCTTCAGATAATCGATGGCCAGCAATTTGAGATTGCCGAACGACGACAGGCCACGACCGAAATCGTCCATAGCAAAACGACAACCCATGCCGTGCAACACACCGATAAAGCGCCTGGCATGTTCGATGTTCGCGGTCACCGCGTTTTCAGTTACTTCGAAACAGATTTGCTGCGGCATGACGCCGGTGTGATCGAGCGTCTCGACGACGAATTCCAGGAAGGTGGCATCGGCCAGCGTCTGACCGGATAAGTTGATCGCCAGCGACCGTCCTTCCGGCAAGCGAATGCCGCCACGGCCGAGCGCCGTGAGTGCGGTTTGCACCACCCAGCGATCGACATCCACCATCAGGCGATAGCGTTCTGCCGCGCGCAGAAATTCCACCGGCGAAATGCCATCGGGCACATGCTCATCGCGCAGACGCAGAAATACTTCCAGCGCCGGGCCATCGTCACGCAAGCTCGGCAACACCGCGACAATGGGTTGCGCCAGCAATTCGAACTGATGTTCCTTGAGCGCGGTTTGTAATTTCTGCAGCCAGTGAATCTCGCCGCGCTGACGCGCCACCGCTTCATCACGCGCCGAATACACGTGCACATGATTGCCCAGGCCATTCTGTCGCTTGGCCACATAGCAGGCGGAATCGGCGGCGCTCATCACTTCTTCCATGGTGCCGCTTTCGCGACCGATTTCGACCAAGCCGACGCTCACGCCAATGGTGAAGATTTTGTCCTTCCACACAAACCGATAGTCGTGCACCTTGCGCACCACGTCTTCGGCGATCTGCGTGGCTTTCTCCAGCGGACAGCCGGAGAGAATCAAACCAAACTCATCGCCACCAAGACGACCGACGGTATCCGAATCGCGCACCGTGTCTTTGATCAACGCCGCCACTTCGCGCAGCAAGCTGTCGCCGGCGAGATGACCCGAGGTGTCGTTGACCGCCTTGAAGCGATCCAGATCGAGATAACACAGCACGTGACGCGCCACACTGGCATGCGCCGAATCGATGATTTCCTGCAGACGACGTTCGAACTCGCGACGATTGACCAAGCCCGTTAACGCATCGTGACTGGCTTGATACGACATCTGCCGCGTCAAACCGCGCAGCTCGCTGACATCGCGCATCAACACCACGGTGCCGGTCTGATCGCCATACGGACTCTTCAACGGCGACACCGATAGATCCACCGAGCGCTCTTCGCCGGTGCGCGTCAACATCAGGCTGCGGCGACCGGCGCTGACGCGCGCCTGTGTGGTGAGCGCTTGCTGCACTGGATCGGGCAGTTCATGGCGATCCAGTTCGTCCACCAGCTTCACCAGCTCGGAGAACTCGCGACCTAAGGCTTCGGCGATGGTGACGCCGGTCAGTAACTCGGCGGCGCGATTCAAGTATTCGACGCGACTTTTATCGTCGGTGGTGATGATGCCTTCGCCCAGTGAGTCCATGGTTTCCCACGCCGTGGTGCGCGGCCGTGTCGCTGGCGCACTGTCATGGCTGACGCGTGGCGTCATCTCCGTCACGCCGAGCAACAACGCTTGTTCGCCCTGAAATTCCAGGCGTTGATGCGAGAGTTCGACGCGCGCCACCTCGCCTTCGACCGGATGAAACTCCAGCTCCAGACGCGCCGGCACCGCTTCGGCACGCAGTGCCCGGCGCAGATGGTTGCGCAGCAGTTCGGCATAGGGAGCGGGAACGAACTCGGCCAGCGGTTGACCGAATAACGCCGCCGGCGTGCTCTTGCCCAGCAAGTTGGCAAACGCCTGATTCACGAACATCAAGCGATCGGAATGCACGGCCACCGGTTCACGCATGGTGGACAGTACTCGCACCAATTGCCGATCCTGGTCGCGAGCGCGGCGTTGCGTGGCAGCCAGTTGATCGATAAACGGCGACAGGCGTGCGCCCAATGGCGCGGTGATGCCGATCATTTGATCGGTACGCAGCGGCAATGCGGTATGCGCGGCAGTCGCCAAATGCTCGGCAGCGGCGCTCACCCGGCGAGCATCACGCTGTCGCAGGATGACCATGCCGACCAAGCCGGCCAACGCCAGCAACAACAGACTGCCCAGAACCCAACTCATTAAAGACTCATTTGTGCCGAGGTGCGCAGGTGAAACGAGACAGTTACCGCACGCATATCCACATGGATTTAAAACGCGAACTACCTCACAGAAAGGATATCTGATGGGGTTCTGCCAGGCGGCATAGATTGACCATAATGGTTCAGCCATCAACGACAGTGCCAGCCATGTTGATCGCGGGTCGCCACGATGTTCGTCTCCCATGCCGCGCCGGGTAAGCCTGACTCGATCATCATCGAGCCGATGGGCCGCCCGCTGTAACTTGTACGCCTGCAACAAACTTCGTACGCTTCAGGATTCTTTGGGGGTCAGCCGTCGCGGACCCGTCTACTATCGTGCGATGTCGAGATTCAGATCCGGCATCGGCTTCGCTACTCGACTTTATTTGGAACTGAGACCATGAATCTGGCCATGAATCTGGATTTAGCCGCTGCGCGCGAGCAGATGATCACCCAGCAAGTGCGCACCTGGAATGTGCTCGACGCTCGCGTGCTGGAGGCATTGCGCAGCGTACCCCGTGAACAGTTCGTGCCGGACGGCTACCAGGATCTGGCATTCGCCGATACCAACCTGCCGCTGCCGCACCAGCAGGTGATGTTTGCGCCGAAGATCGAGGGCAAGATCCTGCAATACATGAACATCCAGCATACCGATGAAGTGCTGGTGATCGGTGCCGGCTCGGGTTATCTGGCCGCCTGCGTCGGACGTTTGGCCAGCAAGGTGCGCGTGCTGGAGTTCTATCCGGATCTGGTGACCGTCGCGCAACGCAATCTGCAACGCGCCACCTGCAACAACGTGAGTGTTGAAGCCGGCGATGCCACCCAATTGAATGTTGAACAGGCTTATGACGTGGTCATCGTCACGGGTTCGCTGCCGATCTATGACGAACGTTATCAACGCGCATTGAAAGTGAACGGCAGACTGTTTGCGGTGGTAGGTGCAGGCGAGCCAATGGAAGCGATTCGCGTCACTCGCACCGGTGCGAATAGCTGGCAACGCGAAAGCTTGTTTGAAACCAACATACCTATGCTGATCAATGCAACAAAACCATCAGCGTTTGTGTTTTGAGTGGGATGTGCTGAACTTTGTGTTTGATCGTCGTTGACTGAACCTGCTGTATAACAACTTCAAACAATCTCAAGAGCACCGCATGAGCATTCCGGAAATCACCGCTGTCGAGTACTTGCAACGTCGTGCAACTGGCGCTGAATTGACATTGCTTGACGTACGTGAAGATTGGGAACTCGCCGTTGCCAGTGTTCCGGGAGTCGTGCATATTCCGATGGCGCAGGTTTCAGCGCGCCTGAATGAGCTTGATCGCAATAAGGAAGTCGTCGTGCTGTGTCGTTCCGGACGCCGTAGCTTTGAGATTGCCAAGTTGCTGCAGTCGAATGGCTATCAAGCGAGCAACCTCACCGGCGGCATCCTTGCCTGGTCACGTGATGTCGATCCCAGCATTCCAACCTACTGACCTCAACTTTATTGAAGTGCCCCGATGTCATCATTTCGCCTGTCGCAGCGCGCCGTTCCCGCAGCCCTTGCTCTCGCTCTCACCACTTTCTCGTTCTCGCCCGCCAACGCCGCCACCTTGCTCGAGGTCTACGATCTCGCCGCGCAAAGCGACCCCACCATTCGCGCTGCCGAAGCCGAACGACTCGCGACGCGTGAAGCGCGTCCGCAGGCATGGTCGGCGTTCCTGCCGAACATCAGTGCGTTCGCCGATTGGTCCGGCACCACAGCGGGTGAAGACACCAACACACCAGCTGTAACCGGCGGTGTCGTCGGTAGCCGTGGCTTGACTCGTACCACTCGCGGTGGCGCCTGGGGCATCAGCGCAGAGGAATCAATAAATTTGCCTGGCGTCATTCGCAACTTGAAACGCACCGATTACACGTTGGCGCAAGCGGACATCACGTATCACTCGGCCGAAATCGATCTGGTATCACGCGTCGCGACGCGTTACTTCAATGTGCTATCGGCGAAAGACAGCTTGAGCGCGGCGCAGAGCAATCTCGATTCGTTGAATCAGCAACTTGAACGTGCCGAGAAACGGTTTGAAGTGGGTTTGAGCGCCATCACCGATGTGCAGGAAGCACGCGCGCAGCGCGATAGCGCCAATGCCGCCGTCATATCCGCCAAACGCAGGCTGGCCACCAACCAGGAATTGCTGCGTGAAGTCACCGGTGTTGCGACCGATACGCTGGCGGCACCCGGTGATGACATGCCGTTGCTCGGACCCGATCCACAAAGCGAAGACGAGTGGGTAAACAAGGCACTCGATGGCAATCTGGGTCTTGCGTATAACCGTATTGCACTTGAAGCAGCCACATACGATGTGGGCACGCAGAAACTCACACGCTTTCCGACGCTGACCATTGGCGCGAACTACAACAACTCGAACCAGTACGACGACTTCAAGGCATTGGGTTCGAACAACACATTGAACTCATGGACTGGCACGTGGCTGTCGGTGGGCATCTCGGTGCCGATTTTCACCGGTGGCTACAACTCGTCGGTGATTCGTCAGGCGGTGTATCTGCAACGTGCCGCACGCGAACGCGTCGAGCAATCCACGCGCGAAACCGAACGCGCCGCACGCGATGCTTACTTGGGCTTGCAAAGTTCGATCAGTCAGGTGGAAGCCACCAAGCAGGCGCTTGAATCGGCGCGCCTGGCATTGCAAGCCACCGAAGCCGGCTTCGATGTGGGCACACGCACCACCATCGACGTGCTGCAGTCACGCAACGTGCTTCTGTCTGCCGAACAGAATTACTACTCGAGCCGCTACAATTACATTCAAAACATCATTACGTTGAAGACCGCCACCGGCTCGCTGACTCGCGAAGATCTGCAACAGATCAATGGTTGGTTGACGCAGTAATTTTTTCGCCGATGCGCTTGCTCTGAACATTTCGTAGGGGCAGTTCACGAACCGCCCCTACGAAGCCTTGATCCCCGCTTCGTTGATCAACTCCAGCAGGCGCGCCAACGCACCGCGATTCTCCTGCACAAACGCCTGCGCCAACATCGCCTGACGATTGCGTTCAGTGGGGCTGTTCAACAACTCCAGCACCACTTCGCCCAGCTCTTTACCCGAGTACACGTAGCGCAATGCACCGCGTTCGGCAAATTGATCGGCGACATCCGGCGCATTGAATGTGTGTGGACCGGTGATGACCGGCAATCCCAGTGCGGCCGGCTCCAGCAGATTGTGACCACCCACCGGCACCAATGAGCCGCCGACAAACGCCACATCGCTGGCGGCATAAAAGCTGGTGAGATCGCCCAAGGTGTCGAGCAACAGTACGCTGTGTTGCGGCAGCACCGGCTGTTGACTGCTGCGCGTAACAAACTCGATGTTGTGCGTTTTCAACAACGCCGCCACTTGTGCAAAGCGTTGCGGATGGCGTGGCGCCAACACCAATAACGCATCGGGTTGGGTAGCCAGGACGACTTGATGCGCTGCCAGCACTTGTTGTTCTTCACCATCGTGCGTGCTGCCGGCGATCCACACCAGGCGTTGCGCCCAGCGCTCGCGTATGGCAACGCCAGTGGCGCGCACGCTGTCGGAAATTTCGATATCGAATTTGATATTGCCGGTCACGCGCACGTGCTCCGGCAACGCGCCCAGGCCCAGCAAGCGCTCTGCATCTGCCGCCGTTTGCGCACCCACCTCCACTGCGGGCATGGAACGCGCAAACAACGCGCGTAGCTGTTGGTAGCGCGCCGCGGTACGCGATGAAATTCGTGCGCTACCCAGCACAATCGGCAGATGTTGTTGCGCGCACTCACTGAGCAGATTCGGCCACAGCTCGGTCTCCATGATGATCACGCCGTATGGCGCGACACGGCGCAGAAAACGGCGCACCGCTGCAGCGGTGTCGTAGGGAAGATAGGCGTGACTTAATTGCTCGCCGAACAAAGCCTTCACGCGCGCCGCACCGGTTGGCGTACTCGTCGTAATCAACACCGGTCGCTGCGCACTATTCAGCAACAAGCGACGAATCAATGGCGTCGCCGCCTGCACTTCACCCACCGATACCGCATGCAACCAGATGGGCGATTGCGAAAACTTGAGTTGTGTAAAGCCGAAGCGCTCCCACAAGCGATCGCGATAACTGCGATCACGCACGCCACGCAGACACGTCGCCAGAAATACCAGCGGCGCAGCGATGCAGATCAGCAACTGATATAGAAACGACACGGGCACACCGGGATAGGAATAATGGAAAAGCGAAGCCGGCATGATACCGGAAGCAGACTCATTCCCTGCGCTCCGGTAAGCTGCATCGCTTTCAAGAACATCGAACCGCCGCATGTCACTTCGCTTGCTCGCACCTCGCTACTGGCTCACCTGGTTTGGACTGGGTTTGCTGCGCATGCTGGAACCTTTGCCCATGCCGCTGTTGCAATGGTTCGGCAAGTGGCTGGGCCGTGTTGCGCGCGTGTTGCCGTTGACCTTTGTGCGTATCGCGCGCCGCAATCTTGAACTGTGCATGCCGGAATTATCCAAGGCCGAACGCGAACGCTTGTTGACCCAACACTTCGAAAGCGTCGGCATTGCATTGTTTGAGACAGCCGTCGCCTGGTGGGCAACCGCCAAACGCATCGATCCATTTTTCGATGTAATTGGCATAGAACACTTGCATGCAGCGCTTGCCAAAGGCAAAGGCGCGATTCTGCTCAGCGCCCACTTCACCACGTTGGAAATGAGCGGTCGCGCGCTGCTGCAATTGAACCTGCCGTTGAACATCATGTATCGCCCCACCAAGAACGAAGTGATGGAACGCTTTCTCGCCCGCAATCGCGCTCATCATTGCCGTCGCGCCATTCGTCGCGATGACGTACGCACCCTTATCACCGCGCTCAAAGCCAACGAACCGGTTTGGTATGCACCCGATCAGGCCTATCGCAACAAGGGCGCACAGATGGTGCCGTTCTTCGGCATTCCCTGCGCCAGCAACACGGCCACGTCGCGACTGGCAAAAATGAGTGGCGCAGCGGTACTACCTTACTTCCCCGAGCGCTTACCGAACGGCAAATACCGCATGCACATTCTGCCGGCATTGGAAAATTTTCCCAGCAACGATGCGGTTGCCGATACCACACGTTTTCATCACTTGATCGAAGCGCATATTCGCAAAGTACCGGCGCAATACCTGTGGATACATCGGCGCTTCAAGGGATTGGGAAAAGACTATCCGAATTATTATTCGCGGTGATTTTATGTATCCTCTTGTAGGTCGGGTTTTATACCCGACATTCTGACATCGCTGTCGGGTATAAAACCCGACCTACAAGATCACGACCAAAGGGATGTTCACAACACTCGCGCCAACAACTCTTGCAGCCGCAAATCGTGCGCCTTACGCAGTGCTTGCCAGTCATCCATGGTGAAATGCAGATCGCGACGCAGTTGCAGTTTGTGCAACGAACGCAACAAGCGTTGCAGTACGCCTTCAATCCAAACGTTATTCACTTCACGCACACGGCCGCGATCGAAGTCGAGCACATGCACGACGTCGTTGGCATCGAACACGATGTTGTTGGCGTTGAGATCGACATGGTGCGCGCCAATGGCGTGAAAGCGCGCCAGCGTCGTACCGATGCGTTGCCAGGTGGCAGTGTCTAACGCATGTTGTTCCAGACGTTGCGTTAATGTCTGTGCGCCGGGAATTTCCACGGTGAGTAGATCGGCGCGATAGATCACACCGCTGCGCGTGTAACGAGCCGCCACCGGTACCGGCACCGGCAGACCGAGCCCGTGCATGTGCGACAACATGCGCCACTCGCGAAAACAGCGGGTGGCTTCGGCGCCGGTCCAGAAATATTGATCGGATAGCAACTTGCCCACTAGGCCGCCGCGTTTGAAATGACGCAGCACCCAGTGACGCTCGCCATCGCGGATGAACAACACGCTGCCGCGTCCACCCACGGTTTGTGTGGCGCTGCATTGCTCCAGCCAGTAAGCGGGCTCGAACAATTCAACGCCGGGGTCTTTGACAATGCCGGCGTTGTAAATGATGTTGTTCTTGATGTAGCCGCGACGATCGTTCGCGTTACTCATCCGCATGCCGGTCATCGCCAATGATCCTTCACCCACTGTGTGGGAATAACGCGTCGATACCACTTGCCACTGATGCCGGCGATGGCATCGGGCGGATTCGGTTTGCCGTGAAAGGCAATGATGCGCGCATCGTCGGGAATGCGCGGCGGCAGGAACAGATTGAGCCCATGCGCACGCACGCAATGTCGTTTGAAACTGCGGCACCAGGCTTCCGGCCAAAAACTCATCTTGCCCTGCTTGGCAAGGAATGTGGTGATGTATTGCTGTTCGTTGCGATAGTCGCGACGCGCAGCGTCCGAATGCTGTTTGAAGTACTCCAGCGCATCGGCGTGCGCGCCGGCAGTAAAGCGATACACCGACGTGTTGCCGGTGCCATCGCGCTTGTCCCACTCGCGAATCACCACGAACTCGCCGGGCACAGTGAAGAACGAATCCAGCTCGCCAACGATCACCACGTCGAGATCGATGAACAACGTCGCTCCTTCGAGGTCGTGCAGCGGCTGCGCGAACGACGCCAGCTTCAGCCAGCCGTGCTGACGCGCCCATGGCTCCATAGTGTCGAATGGCGCAAAGCCAACCTTGGGCATGGGCAGCACTTCCACTTGCGCATCGATGCCGGTCGCATCGTCGGTCAGACATACAAAGCGATGCGGCTGATGCAGATGCCGGCTCACCATCGAGCGCAGAATATTCACGTATTCGGGGCCGTATTTCTTGCCCCACTTGATGCACAGCACATTGACCATTCAGGTTCTCTATTCGGCGCGGCGGGCACGCTGCGACCCACTTCATGAAGGCCGGCAATATAACCCAAGCCATACAAGCAGAGCACTGCCATGCCGCATGCGGCTAAAATGCCGCCGCACTTCCCTCACAACGAGATTGATGACATGGCCGAGATCTCCGTACCCGTTTCTCCCGGTGAGCTGATCGACAAGCTCACCATTCTGGAGATCAAATCCGAACGCATGAGCGACGCCGCCAAGCTCGCCAATGTACGACTGGAACTGCAAATGCTCAGCGAGCTGTGGAGCAAATCGGATTTCTCACGTATCGACATCAACGCCGAACGCGCCGATCTGAAGCGCATCAACGCAGCGCTGTGGGATATCGAAGACGAGATTCGCGATGAAGAACGTCATCAGCGTTTCGGCGAACAATTCATCAAACTGGCGCGCGCGGTGTACGTCACCAACGACGAACGCGCTGCCGTGAAGCGCCGCATCAACGACAAGCTGGGTTCGAAAATCGTCGAAGAAAAAAGTTACGCCAGCTATAAAAGTTAAGGAAGGTCTGATTAATGCACGTCGGCAGCTTCCTACCGCAGGCAACTGTCGAACGCCGATAGCAGCATTCGTTTGCTTTAGGAACCATGGCACCGTCGGATCTTTATGCTTCGGGGAGTAGCCATGGCCACGCGTGAGTTGACTGAGTCCGAGTTGGCGGTGCTGGCAGAAACATCGCCCAACGATCACTTCGAAACGCCGGAAGCATTGCTGGCGGACATGAGCGTTACGCCGGATGAAAAGGCCCAGCTGTTGCAACGCTGGGCAACCGATCTGGCAGATCGCCTTAAGGCTTCTGACGAAAATATGCCCAGCACGACGCCGGGGCTGACGGGCGATCTGCTGCGGCGGGTAAAAACCGCGCAACAACAACTGGCGGCCGTCTGAGTCTTGTTGAGCAGCGCCGCCTTGCGGCGTCAGCGTTTCAACGTGTATTCGGCGCTGCAATAAGGGCACTTCGCCCAGCCGGTCTTTTCGATCGGCAAAAAAACTTTGGGGTGCGAATTCCACAACTGCATCGAGGGCATGGGGCAGCTCAACGGCAAATCGGCGGCCGACACCGTGTACTGATTTTCGGCATTGGGTGGAATGAGCTTGTCGTGGCGCACGGCGATCATTGTGGCGGTCTCAGCATTTGAAGACGCTGGCGAACGGCCAGCGCTGGAATTCTGCCATAACTATTCGATCCGGCGCAGCGCCGCGAATGTCGAACTCTCCGCCAAGCTTCGGCCAGCCGCGGCATTACTTCGCTGCTGCTGCCAAGTGCGCCGCTAAAAATGCTTCCAGCTCGGTATACAGCGTGCGCATATCGGAATCTTCGCTGTAGTAGTGATCGGCGCCTTCGATCTTGACCACCTTGTATTGCTTGCCGGCTGACTTGAGTGCGCTGGCCATCATCTTGGTCTGGTCGAAAGTCACGGTGTAATCGTGATCGCCATGAATCATCAACACGGGAATGTTTACGTTCTCGACATGGCGTCGCGGTGAATCGGCTTTGAGTTTTGCTCTATCGGTGCCGACCTGCTTGCGGGCAAGCTGGCCATTCGTAAAATTTTGCTCGTCAGCCAGCATCTCCGGCAAATCGCTGACGCCGGAAATACTCACCGCACATTTATAAAGCTCACTATTGCGCGTCGCGCCCAGCAATGCGGCATAGCCGCCAAAGCTGGCGCCGACAATGCAAATGCGCTTGGCATCGGCAATGCCTTGTTTGATTGCCCAACGCGTGCCATCGGTGATGTCGGAATACGACTGGCCGCCCCAGTCCTGATGCGCCGCCCAATACCAATCGATGCCGTAACCGGCTGAGCCGCGAAAATTCATCTGCAATACCGCATAACCACGACTGGCCAGGAATTGCACCCAGGGATCAAAGCCCCAACTATCGCGTGCAATGGGTCCACCGTGCGGCATGACAATCAACGGCAGATTTTCTGCACGCAGACCTGGTGGAACAGTGAGGTAACCGGGAATGACCGTGCCATCTGCTGCTGGATAATTAACGGAACGCATTGGCGCCAGTTGTTGCACATCAATGCCGGGATAACTGGAACCTATCTTTTCCAGCGCCAGACGACTATTGGACGTATCAAGTACATAGTATTCCGGCGGCAATACATCGCTGGTTGAGCTGACGATGAAGAAGCGCTCGTCACGCGTCATGTCGGTTAATGAATTGAAGCGATTGGGCAGAGCACGATTCAGCGCATCGACATAGGCTTTCAACTTCGGATCGCTGTAGTAAACCGCCGGTCGATCGGTTTCGTAACGCACGCCCAGCAATTGTCTGGTAGGGGAGAATACCGGCGAGCCGATGTCGACAGTAGGATGCTCGAACAGCACTTCGGGCGCATGCTCATCGGTTAAATCGAGCTGCCACAGTGCATCGCGTCCATTACTCAACTTGCTCGCGTAAACCACATTGCTGCCGGGAATCGCCGCAATTGGCGTGAAGGCTTCCCTTGCATCTTCCGAGAACGCTTCGACTTTCGCGAGGCGCCGCCATTCCCTGTCGCCTGCCCGCCTGGCGAAGTACGCCAGCTTGGTGCCGTTGTAACCCCAACCCGACCGCACATTGCCCTGACCATCAGTTGCAAAATCTCTAATGTTGTCGTGCTGATGCACCACGATATGTCTCGCACCGGTATAAACATTGACCGAAACAACATCGGGATAACTGTCGAGATCTTCATCGAGCATCATCATCACGGTATCGGGATCGTCAGGGGTCCAGTCGATGATGCGGTCCTGAAATTGCGCGTTCGTTTCGTTTTCATAGAGAGCGCGGCGCGTCGACAGGTTTAGCACCTTGAGCTTCGTGCCATCGGCATTAACACCCACCAGACGCGATACGGGATAGTAAAAACCCATCTCATCGGCGACGCCGCTGAACCCGCACAGCAAACGCGTGGTATTCGCCCAACCACACCAGCTCGGATTGATGCGCTTGCTAGGTTCTTCCGTCATTACCACTTTGGCTTGGGTCTTGGCGAGGCGATCTGACACCATCACTACGCGCCGTCCCGATATGTTGGCAATCATGGACAGATAATGTCCGTCGGGAGAAATGGCGACATCCAGGATGCGTGCGCCATCAAAGAAGGCCTGAATAGGTATGGGGCTCGACTTGCCCGTCAGTGACCACATACTCAGGCAACCCATTGCCAGCGCCAGCAATTTGCGACTCACCATCCAACTCATCGCTTACCCCTTTTTTTGTTGCTCTTCCAATCGATCCATTCAGCGAGCGCGCACTCGCCGCAGTGTGCCTTCAGCGATTGATCACCGCCATGGTGATGCGTGAGACGCAGATTAGTTGCTTACGATCATCGAAAATCTCAATGCCCCAGACATGCGACCGCGCACCGATGTGAAACGGCTTGGTGATGCCCAGCACCGTGCGGCCAAACGTCACTGGCCGCAGATGATTGGCGTTGATCTCCTGACCGACGCAGGCATAGCGTTGACTGTCGACCACGGCGTTAGCAGCGAGACTGCCCAGCGTTTCAGCGAGCACCACCGATGCGCCACCATGCAGAAGACGCATCGGCTGACAGGTACGGTTATCGACGGTCATGCTGGCGCTGAGAAAATCATCCCCCATCTCCACCAGCTCGATGCCCAGATGCGTCATCAAGGTGTCTTGCGAATATTGTCGCAGGTGCTCGAGCGTCACTTCGGGCAACCATATGCGGCTGGTCGCTGCGGTCATCTAAAACTCCATCGTGATTAAGTCAGCACGTAACGCAAACGTCGACCGCCATCGGTAGTTGACTCCAAGGCCAGCCACTCGCCAGTTGGCGAATACCACAGATCGATATTCATCTTGTTGCCGGTCAAGCGATATTGTCTGGCTGGCTGCACGACACCGTGCGCTGTCACGGTCGCGTCACCAATCAGTTTGATGCTGACCACATCATATTCGCCGGTCTGCGCATTGAGCAATCGCGTTTGTTGCAGCATCCCGGGATTCCAGTAAGCAAAACTCATCACGCAGTTCGCAACGGTGTAACGACGCTGGCGATTGACGATGTTGAGTTCATTGTCTTGCAAGGTTGCGGACATGCTCAGTTGCTTGCCGTTATCGTCGGTGCTGGCGGTCATGCCTTGCAAACAATTGCCGCGCCAACTCTCATCGGCATCGTGCACATACTTATAGGCATTGATGAACAGCACTTTTACATCGAAGCGCGCACTGCTATGCAACTCGCGACGTTCGCCTTGCTGTTGCAACTCAAAACGATGATAGCCAATCGGCTTGTCGTCGAGATACACGCGAAAATTCCAGCTTTGGCTAGTTGTCACGGCATCTTGCGACCCCGCAACGAATGGCAGCGCAACCAACAACGCGAGCCACCATTTGTTCACGACATCACCTCAACCGCGGTCAATCGTTCATCAACCACACTCACACCATCGAAACGCTTCGCAAGATAAATCATCAGCGGCATCCACAGTGCCCAGCCGATGGCCAGCGCCAGCAACGCTTTATTCGTGTCGGGAAATTGCAGCGCATTCAGATGCATGCCACCGAGAAATGACAATGGCGCCCCAACGATGCCAATGAATGCCGCCAACAAGGGGCGGCCGCGCAAGAACACCATCGATACATTCAGCGTGGTGGCGAACAAGGCCCACACGGCGATGATCCACACCGGCGCGGTTGCCGGCAGCACCTGACCACTCGGATATTGAATGATATGCGTTGCGGCCAACGCACTATCCCACACTGCGCCGATAACCATTACACAGAACAGCAACTGCAACTCGCGCAATACGCGATGCGACATCAACAAGTGCAGCAACACCACCAACATCGCCACCGCCACGCCTTGCCATACGCGTTGATGTGCGGCGCCCAGTACCGCGGCGAACCAGCCGATTTCGAAGGCAACGAAATTGACCAGCAGATGTAATGGCGAACGCGCGGTAACAACCATTTTCAACTCATGCTATGAGACGACGGCAACGACGCGCCGGGAATGCGCTTGTGCAGCAGTACATTGCGCGCGGTCCACTCTTCAGCCGGCGAAAAATTGACATGCAACTGCGATTGGCCACCGACATGGCTGGCCACCAGTTCACCATCGCGCAACAACAGACGATTAGCCACCAGCGCCGGAATACGAGGACCGGGAATCAACACGCCACTGAGATTGAGCGGATCTGCGGCCGACAATGAAATCAAGCGGCCATCGAGTGTTTGTTTGCGAATCGCGCGCAGCGTCGTCACCGCTTCCGGCAACGCATATTGCTCACCGGTAACACCGGCCACAAAGCGACCGCCACGAATCAAACCTTGCGCTTCGAGTTGGCGGAACACGTGCAACAACTCATGCCACGGCGGCAACTGCGCCGCTTCATGCACCAGCAGTTTGCGAAACACCACGCCGTAGCGACGCAACAGGATGAAAGCAAATTGCGTGAGGCGTTCGTGATCGTTGCTTACATTAGTCGGGTCGGTAGTTTTTCCCCGTTCGTCCTGAGTGATAACCGCATGACGCTTCACCAAACTCCATCGCCCCGCATCTTCCAAACCAAACTGCGCGATGCGCATACCGCGCGAAGCCAGCTTGCGTTTGCGATCCATCGGCAATACCAGTGCACGCAGACCGCTGAAGCTATCCGCGCTGAGCAGGCCCGCCGACACCAGTTCGCTCAATCCTTCCTCTGCCTGTGCCTGCAACAAGCCACTGCCATGTTGAATGTCGGTGAAGAACGAAGCGCCATGTTGCTGCAGATACTCGCGGATACGCTGCGCTGGATGCGACAACTGCAATTCACTACCAGCGACATCGGCAGCTTGCCAGAGTCGCAGGTTTTTACGAGTCAACAACACAATCGGCGTGGCGCGCACCGGCGATGCGCCGGTGTTCGAAGCCTGCAAACGCAACCACAACGCGCGGCCCGACAAACACACGCTATCCAGCCAGTTGGGATCGTAGTCCTGCATGCGCGCCGGCAGCACTTCGCTTTCCCATGCGGCTGCGGGCACCTCAACACCTTCGAGTTGTTCGATGATGCCTGCCAACGCTTCCACGCCTTGCGGCCGCGGCTCGCGGATCACGCCCTGCCACTGCAATAGAAAGCGCATGAAATCCGCTGCCGATACCGGTTCGATCTCTGCACGCAAGCTTTGTACGGTGTAGCGATGAATACGCGCCAGCAAGCGCCGTTCGCACCATTCAAGTTGAGTGGCGCCATTCGTAAATTGACCACGCATGACAAAGCCCTGCGTTTCCAGCTTGAGCAAGGCCATATCAATGTCGGTGAGCGAAAGTTGCAGATCGGCAGCAAGCTGCAGTGCAGTAACGGGGCCCAGCGCCTGCAAACGACCACGCAACAACTCCACTAATGACGTATCGACGTGCCACTCTTGCTGCAACAACCCAGCAGGCAAGTTAACCGGCGGTGTGAAGCTCGCGGCCGGATAAAGTGCAGCAAGCATCGGCTGGCGTTCGGCGGCAAGCCAGTAACGTGGCGAACTCTTCTCCGACCCCCTCTCCCTAAGGCAGAGGGTTGGGGTGAGGGTGCTCTTAAATTCGGACGAGGAATCACCCTCACCCTGCCCTCTCCCTGAGGGAGAGGGTAAGAACGCAACGGAAGGATCGATGGCATTGATTGCGTTGTCAGCAACACTCATCACCGTCACTCGCCCCTGCTGCAACAACTGATCGAACAACAGTTGCCAGCCGCTGCGCTGCGCTTCCTGTTCGCTGCACAAGCCCATCGACATCAACGCATCGTGCAACTCATCGGCGTTATCCACGCTGGGCCAGGCCTCTTCACGTACTTGCGCAATGGCGCGTGGATCGAGCTTGCCGAACTCTGCAGCCGTTTGCGGATCAAGCCAGCGACGACTGACAACCGCTTGAGTACGTCGCTCTTCGAGTGGCGCGTCGTCGAGGAAGGCATAGGGCTTGGCGGAGAGAATCTCCTGCGACAATGGCGATGGCGTCGGCAAGTCGCACGCCACTACTTCGATGCCGCCTTGCTCGATGCCTTTTAGCAAGTGCACCAGACCTTCAATATCCATGGCTTCGTGCAGGCAATCGTGAATGGCCTGATTGACCAATGGATGACTGGGCACTTCACGATCGCCTTGAATATTTTCGACGCACGCCAATTGCTCGGGAAAGACCATCGACACCAGATCTTCCGCCGCCATACGTTGCAGCGGCGCAGGCACGCGCTTGCCACCGCTATAACGTCGCACGGCCAGCGCGATGTTGGTCACCCAACGCCAGCGCGTGGTGAATAACGGCGAATCGAGCATGGCTTGCACGAGCAGATCGCACACGGTATTGCTGTTGAGATAATGCGCCACGTCAGCTAACTCAAAGCTATGTGATTCGCCCAACGAGAGGATGACCGCATCTTCTGTCGCCGCCGCTTGCAACTCGAAGTTGAAGCTGCGACAAAAACGTTTGCGCAACGATAGTCCATAAGCTCGATTCACCCGCGCGCCGAATGGCGAATGAATTACCAGTTGCATGCCGCCGCTTTCATCGAAGAAGCGTTCGAACACCAGACGCTGTTGCGTGGGCAGTTTGCCGAGCATGGCTTTGGCCGCGCCGAGATAGTCGGTGAGTTGTCGTGCCGCGGATTCGCTGATGCCATGTTCGTTCATGAGCATAGTGATGCAGCGCTTGAGCCGGACATCATCGATGGGTGCTTCATTGAGCGCCCCCACCCTGCCCTCCCCCGCAAGCGGAGGAGGGTTAAGAAGAGCGGAGCGATTTGCAGTAACTGCATCGCTCTCAACTCCCTCTCCCGCGTGCGGGGGAGGGTTGGGGCGAGGGCTTGCTTCCACATCAATGTCGTGCAGGCCACCACCAAGTGCTTCATCAATCCGCGCACGCAAGCGCGACACCGCCTGCGACAACTCATTACTACGCGCCGGCGCTTCGCCCAACCAGAATGGCAAGGTCGGCGGTTGACCTCTGGCATCTTCTACACGCACCTTGCCCGCTTCAACACGCAGGATGCGATAGGAAGTATTGCCCAGTTGAAAAATATCTCCGGCGAGACTTTCAACCGCAAAGTCTTCATTCAAGGTGCCGACAAAAATTTCCTGCGGTTCGAGAATCACGCGATAGTCAGCCACTTCGGGAATCGCGCCGCCGCAGGTGAGCGCAGTGAGCCTTGCACCCTTGCGCGCACGCACACGTTGATTCACGGCATCGTGATGCAGATACGCACTCTGGCGACCGCGGCGAGTGGCAAGTCCTTCCGCCAACATGCGCAGCACGTCGTTGTATTCATCGCGCTCCAGATGACGATACGGCCAGGCGCGTGTTACCAATGCATACAACTCGTCTTCGCCGTATTCGCGCGACGCAACCTCAGCCACGATCTGTTGTGCCAGCACATCCAGTGGCTTGGCGGGAATGAGCAAGTGATCCAGCTCGCCGCAGCGCACTGCATCGAGTAGTGCCGTGCATTCCACCAGCTCATCGCGACTGAGTGGAAACAAGCGTCCCTTTGGCACACCGCTCACGGAGTGATTGGCGCGACCAACGCGTTGCAAGAAAGCAGCGATGGAACGCGGTGATGCCAACTGACATACCAGATCCACATCGCCAATATCGATACCCAGCTCCAACGACGCGGTCGCCACCAGCACTCGCAATTTGCCGGCCTTCAATCGTTGTTCCGCATCGAAGCGCGCTTCCTTGGCCAACGAACCATGATGCGCAGCGACATTGACTTCACCCAGGCGTTCAGTGAGTTGTCGCGCCACACGCTCGACCATGCGCCGCGTGTTGGCGAAGATCAAGGTGGTGTGATGCGCATCGATCAGCGTGGCGAGCTTGTCGTAAACGTTGGTCCACACATCGTTGGACATCACCGCTTCCAGTGGCGCATCGGGCAACACGAGCTGAATGTCTCGTTCGCGTATGTGGCCGGTGTTGACGATGGTGCAGTTGCTTGGCGCAGCAGCAACGGCATCGTTCCTTCCCCCGTTTGACGGGGGAAGGCCAGGATGGGGGAGCAATGATTGCCCCCACCCCAACCCTCCCCCGTCGAACGGGGGAGGGAGTGATCCGCAGCCAACCAAAAAGTTCGCAATCTCCTCGATCGGTTTCTGCGTTGCCGACAAACCAATGCGCTGCACAGGATGCGGACATAGCGCGGCAAGTCGTTCCAGCGACAACGCGAGATGCGCGCCACGTTTGCTATTCGCCACCGCGTGAATTTCATCGACGATCGCCGTGCGCGTGGTCGCCAACATCTCGCGACCGGAGCCACTGGTCAGCAGCAAATATAAAGACTCAGGTGTGGTGACCAGGATATGCGGCGGTCGACGTCGCATCGCCATGCGTTCGATTTGCGGTGTATCGCCGGTGCGTACCTGCGCGCGAATTTCTGCGGCGGCGCTGCCCTGCTGCAACAACACTTCAGTGATGCCGGCCAATGGCGCTTGCAGATTTCGCTCCACATCGTTCGACAAGGCTTTGAGCGGCGAGACATACACCACTTGCACTGCGTCATCGATATAACCACGCGCCGCTTGCCGTACCAATGAATCGATGGCGGTTAAAAATGCCGCCAGCGTTTTGCCTGCGCCGGTAGGCGCAGCAATTAATGTGTGTCGACCTTCGGTAATCGCCGCCCATGCATCGCGCTGTACCGCAGTCGGCGCAGTGAAGGTGCGGTCGAACCAGGTCTGAACAGCAGGATGAAAACCGGTGAGTGACATACGTATCGGCAAGTGGGATATGTTGAGATACGCCGCGTGGCGCTAACTGGATGCAGAGATCGAGCATACACCGGACTGTTGAAATTCACAGTACTCACACACCAGAATAGACCGCAGTTTTATAGATCACCTCGTCGATAAGGAAACCTCAACATGATCGACCACACCGGCGTCAGCGTCAGTAACTTCGCCATCAGCAAAGCGTTTTATATTCGCGCGTTAGCGCCTATTGGTTATGAGTTGCTGGCGGAGTTTCCTGCAGCCGTCACCGGCAGTCATGCTGTGGCTGGATTCGGTGAGCCACCCAAACCGGATTTCTGGATTGGCACCGGCAAGCCGAATGTGCCGCCGATTCATGTTGCGTTTCGCGTAAGCTCGCGCGCATTGGTCGATGCGTTTTATAAAGCCGCGTTAGCCGCAGGTGGCCGCGACAACGGCGCACCCGGTTTACGGCCGCACTATCATCCCGACTACTATGGTGCGTTTGTGTTGGATCCGGATGGACACAATATTGAAGCAGTCTGTCATGAAGGCGCTTAAGCGTATGCATTCATGCGCCAATGCTTCCCTGTAAAGTTCTACTTCTTCGTCTTCTGCAACACATCGAACATCGAGAACACCCAAGGCCGAAACGCGAGCAGCAATGCGACGGATTTTTTCTTTCGCACCGGCAAGTCGCGATCCAGTTTGGCGAAGTCGGCAAACTCATGACCGAGTTGCTCGAGTTTTCTAGATAACAATGACGCCGATGCTTCGGACAATTCGGCGGAATGAAAATGCAGTACCTCGCCTTCACCTTGAAAATCCGATTGCAAGAACTCAGCTTTCACCTGGCGCTCGTAAAGACGACGCACGGGACCATCGCTGCGCCAGCTCACTACTGGTCCCACACGCAATCGCGCTTTAAGGCCGGGTTGCAATTCCGCCAGGCGCGCATCGTCAAGCTTCACATACAACAAGCGCAGTTCGCGTTCATTAAGATTCAAACGCGTTTGAATTTCGTTGGAAGGCCGACCGTTCAATAACAAGTAGAAACACGCGAGCAGCGCCTGATTTGCGGCAAGTAGTTGCTCTTGTTCCAGCGTGAGGTATTGCGAGTTTGCTTCATGATTTTCCGAAGCCATGCGCACTAGCTCACCCACCGAGATGCCGATGGCCATGCAGATTTTTTCCAGGCGCTGCAACGTGAAGGTTTCTTCGGCGAACACGCGCTTGATCGATGCCTCGCTTAAATCCACTTTGCCGGCGATGTCGCGATAAGTGAGGCCGCGGGTTTTAAGCGTGCGTTTCAGCACATCGATAATTCGGGCACTTTCACTCACTCGAGTTATCTCCGCTGTTGTTCAGCGCAGGAGTGTAGTCGACAGTCGCGGAATCCACTACCTCATGTTGATTCACTCAAGACCAGTGCGCGGCAGATTGCCGACCTTGGCATCGATGCCTAATTTGCGCTCGTCGGCGCATGAGATCGTCGGCATCGATTTATTCAGGAGAGTTGTCATGAAGATTCATTTGGCCCCTGCTCCGTTGTTGGCTTCGTTAGTGTTGCTGCAGGCTACAGTCAGTCACGCCAACTCAGTGGTGGATGGCCTTCAGATCAGCCCGCGCATCGGCAAGAGCACATTGAAGCTGAATGCCGACTCGACCAGCCTGCACGAGGTGGTGGAAAAAGATACGTTGCTCACCGGCGTCACGCTGGGCTATGTCTCGCCGTTCTACGTGATGGTGGAAGGCGGTTATAGCACGCAGGGCAACTGGACTTGGTTCGGCAGCGAAGACAAATATCGTTTGTCGGAATATTCCATTGCGGCGGGTGTACAGATCGACACGCCGCATGGCTTTCGCATCGTGCCGAAGTATGGCCGTGAACGTTGGGATCTATATTCGAAAGAAGGCCTGCTGGTGACCAACACGCCGGGCAACACCAACATGCGCCGCAGCTACGACAACTTCTGGGAACTGACTTTGCAGAAGAAGATCGGCAAATCGGTGGCGTTGGGTCTGACCTATAAAGACAATCCCTATGATTTCGGTAACGCGAAAAGCTTTGCTTTTACGGCCAGTTTTGGCCTGTAAGCTGCTCGTTACGCGCTTTGCGTGAGCAGCTGCGGAGTGATTGATCATGATCACTCCGCTTTTTTTGAATTTGGCATGGATGCGTTGATCCGCGTAGGTCGGGCTTTAGCCCGACATTTAACATCGCTGTCGGGCTAAAGCCCGACCTACAACGCAATTAGTCATCTGCAAGTTGTCTGAAGTCCACACCCAGCATACGCAGCTTGCGATACAGATGGGTGCGCTCCATGCCAACACGTTTGGCAAGTTGACCCACCTTGCCATTACACAACTGCAGTTGTTGCTGAAGATATGCACGTTCGAAGTGTTCACGCGCTTCACGCAATGGCAACGCCAACAGATCGTGCTTCACGAGCGGCTCGTCTTCAGCCGCTTGTGCGCTGAGTTCGCGTTCCAGTTCGTCGAGACGAATTTCCTCGGCACCACCCAGAATCAACAGCCGTCGCACCAGATTACGCAGCTCTTGAACATTACCGGGCCAGGGATAATTACGCAGTCGATTCTGTGCAGATACGCCGAAGCGGCGCAGCGGTAAATGTTCCGTGTCGGCAAAGCGCTCGGCGTAGTGGCGTAGTAACTCGGGCACATCTTCGCTGCGATCGCGCAGTGCCGGCACGTGCAGCGTGAGGGTGTTGAGACGGATGTAGAGATCGGCACGAAAACCATCCTGCCCGGCGCGTGCGGCAAATGCGGGTTCTGCAGAACTCACCAAGCGCACATCGAGAGGCTGCGCCGTTTGCGCGCCAACGCGGAAGTACATTCGACTTTCGATCACGGTAAGCAACAACTTCTGCAATACCGGTGACACATCTTCCAGGCCTCTGATGAGTAGCGTGCCGCCTTGCGCTTGATCGAATAATCCCGGCGTAATCACACCGTCTTGTTCGCCGCCAAACAATTCGAGCGCGGCACTGTCATCGTCAATACTTGCCGGCGTCAGGCGCACCAGCTTGCGTTGCGCGCGCGGACTATGTTCGTGCAGATAACGCGCAAACGTTTCGCGGCCTGCGCCCAGCTCACCCAACAACAAAACGGGCGCATCGCTATCGGCTGCGCGCTGAATATGCTCGCGCAGTTGCTGCATGACACGACTCTTGCCGGTCGGCGTTACCGGCACGTTGCCGAACTTGCTGGCGTCTTTGCGTTTTTGTCGACCGCACTCCAATGCTTGATTGACTACTTGCAACAATTTGCTCAGCGACAGCGGCTTCTCGATGAAATCGAATGCGCCCAAGCGCGTGGCTTGTACGGCAGCTTCGATAGTGCCGTGCCCCGACATCATCACCACTGGACAGGTGAGCGTGGCATCGCCAGCCCATTCATTAAGGAGTGTGATCCCATCAGCGTCGGGCATCCAGATATCGAGCAGAATCAAATCATGTTCACTGGCCACACGCGCCGCACGCGCTTGCGCGCCACTATTGGCCAGCTCTACGTGGTAACCCTCATCGCGCAGAATGTCCTGCAACAGATTGCAGATTTCCGCTTCATCATCAACTACCAGAATCTTCGGCGAACTCATGCGCGTACTCTCCTCGCCTCACCGCGCTGTGCATCGCGCAAGCCGTTGCGCGCCACAGCATTGACCGGCAGCTCGATACGAACCTGCGCACCGCCATCGCGACGATTTTCAGCTTCGATATGGCCACCATGCTCTTCGACTATTTTTTTGACGATGGCAAGGCCAAGGCCTGTACCCTTGGTTTTGGTCGTCACGTAGGGATCAAACATACGCCCTAATACATCCGGCGCAAACCCCGGACCGGAATCGGCGATGCGCAGCTCTGCCATGACTTCATCACCACGTGCAATCAATGCCGTGGCGATATGAATCTCGCCTTGCGGCGCGCCTTCACAGGCTTCGATGGCGTTGATCAGTAAGTTATGCAGCACCTGACCAATGCGATCGCGATCGGCTTCCACATCGGGCAGTGTGTTATCAAGCGCTACCACCAGCGTAAGCAAGGGATTCTGCGCGCGATATAAATCGGCCAGTTGCGTGATGAGTTCGTTGAGCGAGAAGTGGTAGACATTCATCTGCGGCGTGCGTGCGTACTGACTGAAGGCATTGACCATGTCCTTCATCGCATCCACTTGTTGCACGATGGTGTGCGTGGCGCGATCCAGCATTTGCGCATCGGCTTCGTTCATGCTCGGCAGCAACTTGTGACGCAAGCGTTCGGCTGATAAGCGAATGGGCGTGAGTGGATTCTTGATTTCATGCGCCAGACGTCGTGCGACTTCACCCCAGGCTGCATCGCGTTGTGCCTGCAACAACTCGGTGACATCGTCGAACACCAGCACATAGCCCGCGACGCCGCCGGCGCGATCCACATCGCCGGGCAGGGCCGTGCAGGCACAGATCAATACGCGCCGCGTGTTGTCGGTTTGCAAGGTGAATTGCTCGCGCCACTCGGTGTCATTGCGATCCAGATGGGCACGACAGGCAGTAACGAACTGCGCATACAACGATTGATCATCCGGCGCGCTGAACGGCTGTTCGATCGGAGTAAACGAATCGATGTGCAACAAGCTGGCCGCTGCCGCGTTCACCACACGCACGGTGTAATCGGGCGCGAGTGAAATCACACCGCTCAACAAACGCGCAAGAATTACCGCGAGATTGGCGCGTTGTGCCTCCACCAGTTGCTGGCTGTGCGCGGCATCGGCGCGGGCGCGCGCCAGACGTTGCGTCATGTCGTTGAACGAATGCACCAGCACACCGATGTCGTCATGCGCAGGCAATGGCAAACGCGTATCGAGATCGCCACGCGCCACCGCACGCGTACCTGCCACCAGATCTTCAATGGGCTTCACCAGGCGTCGCGCCACCCAGAACGCGCCATAGATGGCGCCAAGCATCGTGGCCGCCAACACCAAACTCAAACTCAAAATGAACCCAGTCTTTAACGGCTGGCGTGCCCGCGTCAGTTCGGCGTATTGACGACTGGCTGCATCCACAACATCGGCGAGTTCAGCGAGACGTTTTTCCAGCGCGAAGGTGGCGGTGAGGATCGGCGCATCATGACTACTACCGCCACGTTGTATCGGCACTGCCACGCGCACCAGGTAGTAACCTTCGCTGACCGGATCGAGACTGAGATACGGCTGGCCGCGCATGAGCTGCAACAACATGTCATTGCTGACCGGCGACACCAATGTCGAACTGAGCACATCCGAACTGAGCGCGAGTACACGACCGTCGTTACTGAGCACCGCCAGCTCCAACGCACCGACTTCTTTGCGTAATCCATTGAGATGAGTCGCGCGATCATCGGCATGCAACGCCAGACGTTGTGCCAGATGTTCGGTGCGCGCCAGATATTCGCGGCTGCGCAGATCCAGCGCGGCACGCGACAAATTCAATGCATTGTTGAGCCCCGCGCCGATCTCGCCGCCAAACCAGCTATCAATGCCGCGATTAATGAACTGCACCGAGAAATAGAACACGATCAGGATGGGCACAATGGCCAGCAGGCCCGAGGTCCACACCATGCGCGCTTCGAGACGCGAACCGGTGACGCGTTGTCGCCATGCACGCAGCAACTGCATCAAACGGCCGGCGATCAAGAGGATCATCACCACCATGCCGGCGATGTTGATCAGCAACACCCACGGCAGCAGGTTGGCAAAGCGCGTGGAGTTCTGCACCGATTGCGACAGCAGATACACCGCAAACAACCACAACGCCACACCGCATAACGCCGCCGCGACCAGTGCGCCGCGTTTGAAAGCACGCGTGAAAATACGCGGCGCTAGGGTTTCAGCGGCCATGTGGACCACTCACTGGTGAGAGAGTAGTTGTCAACCCAGAACAGCAGCAGGCCGAGCACCCGGGGAATGCTGCGTGCGCTGACGGTGGCGCGCAGGTTGACTTCGTTACGCGCGTCGGGCGGCAACAAGTCTTGATCCATCACCGGTAGATTCTCGATGTGCTGCAGTGACGCAATTGCTTCAGCAAAAGTGGCATACGACTCTTGCGCACCGCTATTTACATTACGCACCAGATAACGCTGCGACACGCTGTGATACAGCAACTCATAACGTTGCTGCAGTTGCGCCACGACTTCGTCGCGCCACCAGCTACGTGCGCGGACGATGCGAATCTGCAATTCCATGTTCAGCGTGACACCGTCATGCACGGACTGTTCAACCGTTTCCGGCGGTGTGAAATGCATTTGCGCGTTGAGCACGTAAATGCCTTCAACCGGTGCGAGATTGGGTGAGCGAATTTCCAGTTGCTCGTCGGCAGCAAACACTCGCGCCGTAAGACCGAGCAAACAGGCAAGCAACACGCACAGCAAGCGCGCGTACTCGCGGCACGCACGCGCTGTGATGAATGTTTGCACACCCAGCATCCGCATCAACCTTGCGACATGCCAAGTTCAGTCAGCGGTCTTGTGCAAACTCGCATAGTAAAAACCATCCATCCCACCTTGCCCCCCTCTTACGTCGCTATGACCGGCATGAATCGCCAGGCCCGCTGCATCGTCTGTAGCGTTTAAACCCAATCGCTCTGCGGTGCTGGTTGTTATATCGCGTGCTTCAGGGTGGTCGCCCAGGAATGCCGCGATATTGTTGGAATTTTCTGCTTTCAATGCCGAGCAGCTTGCATACACCAGTCGCCCGCCGGGCGCCAGCAATGGCCACAGCGCTTCAAGCATGTCGCGCTGGCGCTCGGCTAATTTGACGATATCGCTGGCGCGCCGCAAGAGCTTGATATCGGGATGGCGGCGAATCACACCGGTGGCCGAACACGGCGCATCGAGCAGGATGCGATCGAAGCGCTTACCGTTCCACCAACTCTGCGGCTCGCTGGCATCGGCGGTGATCAAGGTCGCTTCCTGACCAAGACGCGTGAGATTGCTATACACACGACGCAGGCGACTCGACGAGACATCAATCGCCACCATTTCTTTCAACGCCGGTTGTCGTTCGAGAATGTGACAGGTTTTGCCGCCGGGCGCCGCGCAGGCATCCAACACCCGTTCGCCGGGCTGCGCATCGACAAAGTGTGCCGCCAATTGCGCAGCGGCATCTTGCACCGATACCCAGCCGTCGCTGAAGCCGGGCAATGAGGTGACTTCCACCGCTTGCGGCAACAACAAGGCCTCGGGCGCATGCGGTGAACTATCGGCAACGATGCCTTGCGCCGCCAGGCGTTCGCGATAGTCATCGCGGGTGATGTGCCGCGTATTCACGCGCAGCCAGAATGGTGGATGCTGATTGTTGGCGTTAAGAATTGATTCGCATTGCATCGGCCAATCGCGTTGCAATTGTTCGACCAACCATTCCGGGTGCGCTGTGCGCGTGGCCAGATCGCTATCGATGCTTTGCGTGATTGCCTCAGCCTCGCGCTGACAGCGACGCAGAATGGCATTCAGAAATCCCGTGGCGCGATTGAGTTTGAGTCGTCGCGCGGCTTCAACGGTTTCAGCCACGGCAGCGTGCGCCGCGATATCGGTGTGCAACAGTTGATACAAACCCACCAGCGCGAGCGCGCGTACTTCAGGTTGCAGATCCTTAGGCGGTTGACTGCTTAAGCGGGTCAGCGCCGCGATCAGGCGCCAATACCAGCGCACACTGCCGTAACTCAACGAACGCAGCAAACCGCGTTCCTGCGGCGCATCGCTGCGGTTTTCCAGCAGTGCATCGAGCGACTTGCCTTGCTCGGCCACTTGCATCAGCAGCATCGCGGCTTGCGCGCGTATTTGTGCAGGCGTGCTGGGGATATGCTTATTTTCCGGCGTATTCATGTGGTGACTTTCGACTCTAATGCGCCCAACTGAACGCCAACCAGGGAATGCGATTTGATGAAGTCAGTCGCAGCTTGCTGCTTGCGGCCTGCTTGTTGCACTTGAGTGAGATTCAGCACGCCGGAACCGCATGCGACTTGAATGCCGGCTGCGTTGCTTGTGAGCACCGTACCCGGCGTTGCGTGATGCTCAATCTGCAGTGCATTGGCTTGCCACACACGCAGTTGTGCGCCATGCAAACGCGTCTCGGCAATCGGCCAGGGATTGAAGGCACGCACTTGTCGGTCCAGTTGCGTTGCAGATAAAGACCAATCGAGCAGCGCTTCCTCCTTGCTCAACTTGCCGGCATACGTGACGCCTTCTGCAGGCTGCACTTGCGCGCGATTCAATGCTGCGGGTAAATCGTTGAGCACATCGAGCAACAACTCAGCGCCTAGCGCAGCGAGGCGATCGTGCACTGTCGATGCGGTATCGCGGGCATCAATCGTCACACCGCGCATGGCTAACATCGGACCCGTATCAAGGCCTGCTTCCATACGCATGATAGTGATGCCGGTTTGCGCATCGCCGGCAAGAATTGCGCGTTGAATGGGCGCGGCGCCACGCCAGCGCGGCAACAATGAGCCATGAATATTGAGGCAAGCGAAGCGCGGCACGTTCAGCACGCTTTGCGGCAGGATCAAGCCATATGCCGCGACCACCATGACGTCGGCTGCGTAGGACTTTAAGTGCTCAACCGTTTGCGGGTCGCGAAAATTCAGTGGCTGCTCGACAGGAATGCCATGGTGTAACGCGTACGACTTAACCGCGCTGGCGGTGAGCACACGACCGCGACCAGCAGGTCTATCCGGTTGCGTATAGACGACGGCGACGTGATGCGAAGACGCATGCAGCGCCGCAAGCGCGGGAACAGCAAACTCCGGCGTGCCGGCATACACGATGCGTAATGAGGTAGTCATGTTGAGCACGTTCACCGCGCAGTGAACGCAAGATCCTGGTGAGTGCTAAATAACCGGCGTGGAAGAGTGCTTGCGAGCCGCTTTGCCGGCGCGTTCTTTGTGCTCTTTTTCCAGTTTCTTGCGGATGCGAGTGCGCTTCAGTTCGGACAGATAGTCGACAAACAACTTGCCTTCCAGATGATCGAGTTCGTGCTGAATGCACACCGCCAGCAAACCATCCGCTTGCAGCGTGAACTCCAAGCCGTTGCGATCCAGTGCACGTACGGTAACCATCTGCGCACGCTCCACATCTTCGTAAGAGCCGGGTACCGAGAGGCAGCCTTCTTCGCTGACCTCCACGCCCTCACGACTAATGATTTCGGGATTGATAAAGGCGCGCGGCTCATTGCGCTCCTCACTGACATCGATAACGACCAGCCGCTGGTGAACGTTGACCTGGGTGGCGGCAAGACCGACGCCATTGGCGGCGTACATGGTCTCGGTCATGTCATCGATAAGACGCCGGATGCCGTCGTTCACTTCGGCAACGGCAACCGCCTTGGTGCGCAGGCGCGGGTCGGGAAATTCGAGAATCGTCAGCAAAGCCATAAAGTGCTCTCAAGGTGCGGTGGTTTCGGTTCGACGCCGGAAGGACCAACCCATTCAACCCAAGTTCAACCAGTCCGAGCAAGTGCTCATCGTAGATCGTGCGTTGCAGCTACTGCCTGCTGCCGCTCCCACACTTAAATGAGAACCGGCTCGCACTCTGTCCGGTGCTTTGTGCACTCCATTCCGGAATGCTGCTAGAGTTCGCGCGACTTTGAACTTAATGTCGGGGGTTGAGCTAGTGCCCTGCCCCCAAGGACCATCCGATGCGGCGGGATTATAGGGCGTAGCAGCCCAGTAGTGATCCCAGTAATGATCATGGGCGGCAGCGGATTCCCATAAACAAACAAGACGGAGTATGTCCCGCGCATGAAGACGATCAGCTTGCCGATGCAGTACTGGCGTGGCGTGTGCGTAAGTTCAACCCTGGCATGTGCGCTGCTGGCCGGTGGACTGGCACTCACCGCAACCTCGCAGGCCCAAACCAGCGATCGCACGCTGGCAACTGGCAGTCACCTGGCAATGGCAGCCAATGCCCCGGATAGCTATACCGTCAAGCAAGGCGATACCTTGTGGGGCATTTCCCAGACTTTTCTGACCCAGCCCTGGTACTGGCCTGAGCTGTGGTATCTCAATCCGCAGATCAAAAATCCACACCTTATTTATCCCGGCGACGTCCTGACGCTGGTCACGATCGATGGTCAACCTCGGCTGATGGTGAACCAACGTGGCGAAGCAGGCGCCGCAGCCGATCAAATCACCCGCGGCGGTGGTGCTCGCCTGTCGCCGCAGGTACGCAGCGAACCGCTGAATGGCGCCATCACCACCATTCCCTACAACGTTGTATCGGCATTCATGGGCCGACCATCGGTGTTGAGCAAGGAAGAGGTGAAGCAGGCGCCCTATTTGATCAATGTACGCGGCAAGCACATCGTTGCATCGGCCGGCGATGAGGTCTACGCGCGTGGCATCGATAGCGCCGGCGAAGGCTCACGCTTCAATGTTGTACACGTGGATGAACCATTGCGCGATCCGGATACCGGTGATTTGCTGGGCTACAGCGGCGTGTATGCGGGCACGGGCACCGTCGCCACGGCGGGTAATCCCGCCAAGCTGAAACTCAATGAAACCGTGCTGGAAGTGTTACCCGGCGACAAGCTGTTTGGTGAAACCTACAAGCTCAACATGGACTTCGTACCGCATGCGCCGTCGGGCGAAATCAACGGACGTATTTTTGCCGTGAACGGCGTCTTTGTGGCGGGCCGATTCCAAGTTGTTGCCATTAATCGCGGCACCAAAGCGGGCCTCGAGCCCGGTAATGTGCTGGCAATTTACCAGGCCGGCGAAACCGTTAAAGATGTCTATTCGGATGGCCGCTCGGCCAATCCAATGGAGACTCCATCGGGGCTCTTCAAAGGCAAGGTCAAGCTGCCCGACGAACGTGCCGGCACCGTTCTGGTCTTCAAAACTTATGAGCGCATGAGTTACGCTCTCATCATGGACGCGACGCATCCCATCAGCATTGGCGATTTCGTACGCAACCCTTGATTACTCAACTCTGAAATAAAAGGCGATTGGCTCATGGACGAGCAGTGTGCATACCTGATTCTCCTACGCGCCCCGGCTTTGTCCGGGGCGCAGTTGTTTGAGCTGCTGACACAACATGGCAGCGCGGTCGCGTTACTCAAAGCCGGGCCGGCCGCATGGCGAGGTCAATTGGCGCCCGCCACCTGTGAGTTCCTCGCCGCCGCGCAGGTCGAACTTGTCGATGCAGACCGGCGCTGGCTCGATGCCGACGGGCACCACTTGGTGACACTCAACGACAGCACTTACCCAGCATTACTGAAACAACTGCCCGATCCGCCCGCGGGGTTGTTCGTGAGTGGCAATCCGCTGCTGCTCGGCACACCGCAACTGGCCATGGTGGGTTCACGCAATCCCACGCCCTATGGCCGGCAAAACGCCGAAGCCTTTGCCCGGCATCTGAGCGGTTGCGGTCTTACCATTACCAGCGGCCTGGCAGCGGGCATCGATGCCGCCAGCCATCGCGGCGCGCTGCAAAGCAACGAGGGCTTCACCGTGGCGGTCTGCGGCACCGGTCTGGACAGTGTGTATCCACGCAGCAGTGAGGCGCTGGCCCGCGAGATCGAACAACGCGGCGCACTCGTATCCGAATATCCCCCAGGTACGCCGCCACGCAAGCATCACTTTCCCCGCCGCAATCGCCTCATCAGTGGTTTGTCATTGGGGACGATCATCGTTGAGGCGACGCCGGGCAGTGGCTCGCTGATCACTGCGCGATTGGCCGCCGACCAGGGGCGGGAGGTATTCGCCATTCCCGGCTCGATTCACAATCCGATGTCCAAGGGCTGCCACCAGCTCATCCGTCAAGGTGCCAAGCTGGTCGACTCGGCCGAGGACATTCTCTGCGAGCTGGGGCCGTTGGCGGCCACCCTGCGTAACCATTCGCCCTCTCAACCCGAAGCGGTTGATTCGGCAAGCATTTCACAAGACCGGTTGGACAAGGATTATAAAATCCTGTTAGATGCCCTCGGCTTTGAACCGGTGGGCGTCGATCAGTTGGTGGCGCGCAGCGGCTTCCGAGCCGACAGCGTAGCGTCGATGCTGTTGATGCTTGAACTCGACGGGCGCGTCGAATCTCACCCCGGAGGATTGTATTTCCGTGCCGGGCCACCCATATAACTCCACCCACTGCCACTTCATAACCGGCTGATCGAACAGAAATAATGAAGGAAAGCGTGCTCGATATTCTCATTTACCTGTTCGAGAACTATGTCGATAGCGAAGTCGATGCCGCGCCCGAGCCCGATCGCGACACGCTGAAGACCGAGCTTGAGCAAGCGGGCTTTCCCGATGGCGAGATTGATCAGGCCTTGGCGTGGCTGGAATCGCTGGCATCATCGCCGGCGCGTAACAACCCGGTTCCCACCTCGCGGTCTATCCGCGTGTTCGAGGTCAGCGAGTGCGCCCGCCTGGATCTGGCCTGCCGCGGCTACATCATGCAACTGGAGAACCTGGGCATCTTGAGCCCGGTGCAGCGGGAATGGGTGATTGATCGCTTACTGGCACTGACCGCCGAAGAGATCGACATCGAACAAGTTAAGTGGGTGGTGCTGATGGTGCTGTTCAGCCAACCCGATGAAGCGAATGCCTACGCACGCATGGAAGACCTGGTGTTTGAAGAACAGGCCGAACATGCCGTGCACTGAGCGATCCGCTCCACAATCGATAACGCACCGCGGCATGCCGCGGTTTTTTTTTAATGCGCGTGAATGCGCAAATGCCGCGGACGCTGCTGCGCATTGCCGCAATTAAATTGAATGAGACATGAGCCTGAACCTAGTCATCGTTGAGTCGCCGGCCAAGGCGAAAACCATCAAGAAATATCTCGGCAAGGACTTCGAAGTGCTGGCCTCATACGGCCATGTGCGCGATCTGGTGCCGAAAGAAGGCGCGGTCGATCCCAACAAGCATTTCGCCATGCGCTACCAGCTGATCGACAAAAACGAAAAGCATATGCAGGCGATTTCCAAGGCGATGAAAAAAGCCGCAGCGCTGTACCTGGCCACCGACCCGGACCGCGAAGGCGAAGCTATTTCCTGGCACATCCTGCAGGTGTTGAAAGAACAGAATGCGCTTGACGATAAAGAGGTGCATCGCGTGGCCTTCTACGAAATCACGCGTTCGGCGATTCAGGAAGCCATCGCCCACCCGCGCGAGGTGTCGAACGATCTGGTCAACGCACAGCAGGCGCGTCGTGCGCTCGATTATCTGGTGGGCTTCAATCTGTCGCCGCTGCTGTGGAAGAAGGCCGGCTTGCCCGGCGCTTCTGCCGGTCGCGTGCAAAGTCCGGCGCTGCGTCTGATCTGCGAACGCGAAGAAGAAATTCTCAACTTCAAGCCGCGCGAATACTGGAGCGTGGAAGCCGATGCAGCTCGTGACAAGCAGCAGTTCCAGGCGCGTCTGATCGAGTATCAAAACGAGAAGGTCGAGCAGTTCACCGTGACCCATGCCGAGCAAGCGGCGTCGGTGCAAAAGACCATCGAAGATGCTGCCGCCGGCAAACTGAAAGTCACTAACATCGACAAGAAGCAGCGACGTCGCAATCCCTCGCCGCCGTTCACGACCTCCACGCTGCAACAGGAAGCCTCGCGCAAGCTGGGCTTCGGCGCGCAACGCACCATGCGTCTCGCGCAGCAACTTTATGAAGGTGTGGACTTTGGTGAAGGCGCGGTGGGCCTCATCACTTACATGCGTACCGACTCGGTGAATCTTGCCGCTGAAGCCGTGGCGGAAATTCGCCAGGTAGTAGGCCAGCTATACGGCAACAAGGCCTTGCCGGAAGAAGCGCGCATCTACAAAACCAAGTCGAAGAACGCACAAGAGGCTCATGAAGCCGTACGCCCCACCTCTGCGGCCGTTACGCCGGAGAAACTCGCCGGGAAAATCGAACCCGACCTGCACAAGCTGTATTCGCTGATCTGGAAACGCACGGTGGCTTCGCAGATGGCGCCGGCGGTGTACGACACCGTGGCAGTGGACCTGATTCCTGCCGGCAAAAAGGTCGCTGTGTTGCGCGCCAATGGCTCAACACTGGTCGAGCCCGGCTACCTCTCGGTGTACATCGAAGGCACCGATGATGTGAAGGAAGACGACGACGATAAGCTGCTGCCCGCCATGAATGTGGGCGACGACATCAGCTTGCTGGCGATTCGCACCGCGCAGCACTTCACCGAACCACCGCCGCGTTTTTCGGAAGCGTCATTGGTGAAAACGCTGGAAGAATTCGGCATCGGCCGACCTTCGACGTACGCCAGCATCATTCAGACATTGTTGGGCAAGAAGTACTGTGAGCTCGATGCGCGCCGCTTCATTCCTACTGATCTCGGCAAGATCATCAATAAATTCTTGACCCGCAACTTCGAGCACTACGTTGACTACGGCTTCACCGCCAACATGGAAAACGACCTCGACGAAATTGCCGATGGCAATGCCGAATGGGTAGAGGTGCTAACCAAGTTCTGGAAGGACTTCAAGGCGCAGGTGTCGACGGTGGACGAGACCATCACCCGCGACGATGTTTCCGAATCGCGTGAGCTGGGTCTGGACCCGGTAACCGGCAAGCCGATTTCGGTGCGTTACGGTCGCTTCGGACCGTTCGTGCAAATGGGTACCAAGGACGACGCCGACAAGCCCAAGTTCGCCAGTCTCAAAGCCACACAGCGCATGGATACGATCAGGCTGGCCGACGCGCTGGAGCTGTTCAAGATGCCGCGCACCTTAGGCCACACCGCCAATGGCGAAGTGGTGAAAGTCGCCATCGGTCGCTTCGGCCCCTATGTGCAGTACGGCGCGAAGAACTACGTGTCGATCAAAACCGATGATCCCTACACCATCGAACTGCCGCGTGCACTGGAGCTGATCAAGGAGAAACAGGAACTGGACGCCAATCGTCTGATCCTCGATTTCCCCGAAGACGGCATTCAGGTATTAAACGGTCGCTATGGCCCGTACATCACCGACAAGGTGAAGAACGCCAAGATTCCAAAGGATCGCGATCCCAAGACGCTAACGCGTGAAGAATGTCGTGAACTGATTGCTGCCGCGCCTATGCGGCCGAAGCGCGGTGCGTTTGGTCGACCCGCTGCTAAAACGGCGACCAAGACGGCGGCAGCGGCAGCACCGGTTGCGCCGAAGACAGCACCAGCAAAGAAAACTGCGGTGAAGAAAAGCGCGGCGAAAACGGCGAAGAAGCAATCCGTTTAGCAGGTCCGTAGGTTGTGGTTTCGAATTCACTCAACGAAACCACAGCGATGGGTTGCCCTTCTTGTAGGTCGGGTTTTAACCCGACAATATCGCATGTCGGGTTAAAACCCGACCTACAAGAAAAACTATTCACCGGCATTCTTCACGCCCAATTGCATTCCACCGTCACTTATCACGTGAACCATCATGGGTAACACTCCCGACGCCAAGCTCGTCATCGACTACCTGCATCGCCTGCACGATGAGATCACTGCCGGCATCGAAGCGCTCGATGGCAATGCCTGCCTTCGTGATTCCTGGCAACGTCCTGAAGGCGGCGGCGGCGAAAGCCGAGTGCTCACCGATGGAAAGGTAATCGAACGCGCCGGCGTGAATTTCTCGCATGTCGTCGGCACGCAGATGCCGCCTTCAGCAACGGCCTCACGGCCCGAATTGGTCGGCGCAAGCTGGATCGCCACCGGCTTGTCGCTGGTGCTGCATCCACGCAATCCTTATGTGCCTACCACACATGCCAACGTGCGCTTTTTCATCGCCGAAAAACCCGGCATGTCACCGGTATGGTGGTTTGGCGGCGGTTTCGATCTCACACCCTATTACGCCTTCGACGAAGACGTGCTGCACTGGCATCGCATCGCGCAACAAGCTTGTGCACCGTTTGGCGAAGCGGTTTATGCCCAGTATAAAAAGGAGTGCGATGACTACTTCTTCCTCAAACATCGCAATGAAACCCGCGGTATCGGTGGCTTGTTCTTCGATGACTTGAATCAATGGGGTTTTGAACGCAGCTTCGAATTTCAACAAAGCGTCGGCGATCATTTTCTGAAAGCTTATTTACCCATTGTGCAACGACGCAAAGACACGCCGTACGGCGAACGGGAACGCCAATTCCAGTTGTATCGTCGCGGCCGCTATGTGGAATTCAACCTGGTGTATGACCGCGGCACCTTGTTCGGTTTGCAATCCAACGGCCGCATTGAATCGATTCTGATGTCCATGCCGCCATTGGTGCGTTGGGAATACAACTATCAAGCAGCAGCAAACTCGGCTGAAGCGAAGTTGTATGAGTACCTCAAGCCACGCGATTGGTTATCAGAATTGAAATAGTTTTCGTAGCGGCGGTTCGTGAACCGCCCTCTTACATCAACCAAAGAAGGCGGTTCACGAACCACCACTACGATCGATTCAAGAACCTTCATGAACTACCGCCACGCCTTCCATGCCGGCAACTTCGCCGATGTACACAAACACCTGACGTTGCTGGCGGTGCTCGATTATCTGCTGCAGAAACCGAAGCCCATGTTCTTTCTGGATACACATGCCGGGCGTGGCGAATACGATCTACGTAGCGCCGATGCCGAACGCGGCAATGAATGGCGTAACGGCGTTGCGCGCGTATTCGCTGCGGAATTGACTTCACCCTTACTCAAACGCTATCAAGAGGTGATTCGCAAAGCGCAGCACGGCGCCGGTGCGCTGCATACCTATCCGGGTTCGCCATTGATTGCCACGCATGTGCTGCGCGATGTCGATCGCCGCGTGTTCGTCGAGAAGCAAGCCGAAGAATGCCTAGCGCTGCGCAAGCTATTGCGTCAGCCGCAACATCACCTCGGCAACAGCACGGTGGACGATGGCGATGCGTATGGCCATGGTTATGGCGCGCTCCATGCTTACCTGCCGCCGAAGGAAAAGCGCGGCATGGTGCTGATCGATCCACCGTTCGAAGACGCCGATGAATTCAAGCATCTTGAACAGGCATTGGTGCAGGCCGCGCAGCGCTGGCCCACCGGCGTGTTCTGTCTGTGGTATCCGTTGAAAACGGGCGGACTGGTCAATCCATTTTATGCCGCGTTAAAGCGCAGCGGTTTGCGCAAATTGTTGCGCGCCGAATTGTCGGTGCTGCCGCCGGATACGCCACTCACCCTGAATGGCTCGGGCATGCTGATCTTGAACCCACCCTGGCAACTCGATAGCGCCTTGCGTGCTGCATACAGCGAATTGCTGACGCTGCTTGCGCCCGAGGGACAGGGCAGTTCGCGCGTCGACTGGCTAGTCGCTGAGTAAGTGGCTAGCTAGTCGCTGAGTAAATGACTGGTTGGTCGCTGAGTAAGCACTGGCTATCGCTGAGTGACGTAACACTCAGTTTTTTATCAAGCCATCAATTCCCGCATCTCAAGACTTAGCACCCCAAGCCGACACAGGGGCCAACAACCCGCGCCTCTTCGATTACAAGGCCCCGATGCTCGATACCATAGAAAATCTCGTCCATCCGGGCATGCGGCTGATGCGACAGTTACGACTGTCGCTCAAATTCGCCGTCATCACCGCGGCGTTCATGCTGCCGCTGGGCATCGCGCTGTATGCAGTGATCGGCTATTCCACCGACAACATCGATTTTGCGGCGAATGAACTACACGGTACCGCTTACCTGCAAGCATTCAATCCATTATTAAATCGCGGTGCGGTAAGCAGCCAGGATTTGACGGCGGCCACTCAGTTGCAAGAGGCCGATAACGACTCCCTGAAAATCGCTGCGGCGCTCGATGCATTGACCAAGCACAGCGATCAGCAACTAGCCGATGCATGGATCGATCTGTACACCGAGATCGGCGATAACTCACAGCTCATTCTCGATCCCGATCTCGACTCCTACTACACCATGGCGGTGGTGGTGGACTATGGTCCCAAGCTGATCGCCGCCGGCAGGGCACTGGCTCCTAAGCTGGGCAGCAATGCCAACGACCCGGCGACCATTGCCGACATTCGCTATCTTGAAACCCGCATCAAGGATTTACAGACGCGCATTCAACAAGCCGTGCAACGCGCCGGCAAAGCCAACCCCGCACTGACCGCACGCCTGAGCACCGATACCTGGCAAGCATCAACGAACAAATTGCTGAGCCAGATCGATGCTGCATTGAGCGGCAATGCCACCAGCAACCCGCGAGCGAACAGCGTCGTCGTCGATGCCGGCGCAGAAACGTTGCAGTTGCTCGACAAAAATCTCGCCGTATTGAGCGAGCTATTGCAGAAGCGCATCGATCGTCTGGCTGCACGCCGCAACTTAATCATGCTCACGATGTTGATCTGTCTGACGATCTGCTGCTACCTGGTTACCAGCTTCTACTTCAGCGATCGCCGCGGTTTTGCGGCGTTGAAGTTGCGCATGGACAAACTTGCCAGCGGCGATCTCACCGTTAACTATCCCGCACGCGGCCACGATGAGATCGGCATGTTGATCAATGCCTTCAACGATAGTCGCGCGCAGTTGCAGGTATTGGTGGAACGCATTCATCACGCCGCCGATAGCATCAGCACTGCCGGCAAAGAAATTTCCAGCGCCAACATGGATCTGGCCGATCGCAGTTCGGCACAAGCAGCAGTGATCGATGAAACCGCACATCGCATCAAGCAAGTCACCGATAAAGTGCAAACCAATCTCGATGCCGCCAGTCACGCCAACTCGATTGCGCGCGATGCGCATGGTGCTGCCGGCAACGGCAAAGTTGTAGTCGACAGCGTGGTGCTTACCATGGATGCGATGACCGGCTCATCGAAACGCATCGGCGCGATCATCGATGTCATCAATGAAATCGCCTTCCAGACCAACTTGCTGGCATTGAATGCCGCAGTGGAAGCGGCGCGCGCCGGCGAACAAGGTCGTGGTTTCGCCGTGGTGGCCGGTGAAGTGCGCAATCTTGCGCAGCGCTGCGCAACTGCTGCCAGCGAAATCACGGTGCTCATCAAGGCATCGGTTGGCGATGTCGACAAGGGCGTGGGCCAGGTGGCCAAAGCCGGCACCGCCATGAATGAGATTCTGGCGTCGGTGAAATCGGTGTCGGGCATCATGAGCGAGATGACCGATGCCAGCAAAGCGCAGATCGATGCGATCACCGGCATCGATGATGCCGTCGGTAAAATCAATGCAGATGCACAGCAGAACGCCGCCATTGTTGAACAGACAGCGGCGGCAGCCGATCTATTGCGTGAGCAGGTCACCGTGCTGGTGGAATCGGTGGGCCATTTCACCTTGGGCACTGAACAGAACGCTCGCTCGCTGCCGCAGCCACAAATAGCATTCGAGCAACACGCGCCGGCATCACTACGCCACGTCGCTTAGTTGTAGGGCGCACTCGCGAGTGCGCCGTATATTCGATGGCGTACACTCGTGTACGCCCTACCAAGAACAATAATTCCCCACTGTCATTTCTCCCATTGGTCGAACTGACAAATCAGCAGCGTCTGCCTAGCCTGCATCACAAAGTCCGGCTAACGTTTCCTCGCGCCGGACGATTCGGGTATAAGGGGCGGCAATCTCACCTCCACTCACGAATCGTTGCCCGCCATGCAAGATGATGCGCTCGGTAATTTTCCGCTGATCAGAATGCGCCGCATGCGCCGCGATGATTTTTCGCGCCGCATGATGCGTGAAACCACACTCACGCCGGCCAACTTTATCTGGCCGGTATTCATTGTCGAAGGTCAGCAACAACGTCAGGCCGTCGCGTCGATGCCAGGTGTCGAGCGCATGAGTCTGGATGTGTTGTTGCGCGAAGCCGAAGAGTTGTTGCAACTGGGCATTCCCGCCATCGCGTTATTCCCCGTCACTGCGCAAGAGGCAAAGAGTGACGATGGCCGCGCTGCGTGGGACGCCAATGGTCTGGCGCAACGTGCAGTGCACGCGTTGAAAAAACACTTGCCGGAACTCGGCGTGATTACCGATGTGGCGCTCGATCCCTTCACCACGCATGGTCAGGATGGCTTGATCGACGCGTCGGGCTATGTGCTCAACGACGAGACCGTTGCCGCGTTAGTGCGACAAGCGCTGTCGCATGCCGAGGCCGGCGCCGACATCGTTGCACCCAGCGACATGATGGATGGTCGCATCGGCGCCATACGTGAAGCGCTGGAGGCGGCGGGCCATATTCACACCCGTATCCTCGCGTACTCGGCGAAGTACGCATCGAGTTTCTATGGTCCATTCAGAGATGCGGTTGGCTCTGCCGCCAATCTCGGCAAGAGCAACAAATACAACTATCAGATGGACCCGGCCAACAGCGATGAAGCCATTCGCGAAGTGCAGCTTGATTTGCAGGAAGGCGCAGATATGGTGATGGTCAAACCCGCATTGCCGTATCTCGATATCGTGCGTCGCGTTAAACAGCAATTTGGCGTGCCAACGTATGCGTATCAAGTAAGTGGCGAGTACGCGATGTTGATGGCCGCCATACAGAACGGCTGGCTCGATGAACGCGCCGCAATTCTGGAATCGCTGATCTCAATTCGCCGCGCCGGCGCCGATGGCATTCTGACTTACTTCGCCAAACAAGCAGCGCGCTGGTTGCGCGAGACAGCATGAACACAGCAGTCGATCGTTATGGCGTTGTCGGTTACCCGGTGAAGCACAGCCGCTCACCCTTCATTCACGCCATGTTCGCCAAGCAGTGTGGCCAAGCGATGAGCTACCAGTTGTTCGAAGTCGCGCCGGAAAACTTAAGCAACGAACTGCAGCGTTTTTTCGACGGCGGCGGCAAGGGCTGGAACGTCACCGTGCCGCATAAGCAAACGGTGTTTGAACTGGTCAAGTACCACACGCCACGCGCCGAATTCGCCGGCGCGGTGAATACCATTCTGATCACGGCCGACGGTGAGTTGATGGGCGACAACACCGATGGCGTCGGCCTGCTCAATGATTTGCGTCACCACCTGAAAGTGGAGCTCAAGGACAAACGCATTCTGATACTCGGCGCCGGCGGCGCTGCGCGCGGCGTACTCGCGCCATTACTCGAACAACAGCCGCATGAATTGATCATCGCCAATCGCAATATCGAGCGCGCCACGACACTGGCGAACGAATTTCAAAACCTTGGCGCGTTAAGCGGCACAGGCTTCAACGATGTAGAGCCAGTCGCATTCGATCTGATCATCAACGCCACTTCGGCCAGCCTGCAAGGCGAGATGCCCGACGTACCCGATGCCGTCGTCGGCGAACACACGCTGTGCTACGACATGGCCTACGGTAAGAACGATACCGTGTTCATTCAATGGGCCAAGCAACGTCGCGCCGCTGCGGCCGTACAAGGCTGGGGAATGCTGGTGGAACAAGCCGCCGAATCGTTTTATTTATGGCGCGGCGTGCGACCCGATACCGTGCCGGTATTGGTGGCATTGCAGAATCCAGCACCGCCACGGCCTGCGATTTAATTCCCCAATTGCATTCATCGTAGGGGCAGACCCATGTATCTGCCCTTCTTTATTCTTTGTAGGAGCGGCCCATGGCCGCGATTAATTCAATTCGCGGCCATGGGCCGCTCCTACACATTCATATAAATCCCGCTCCGCCGAAACCCATCAACGTAGAATGCGCGCCCACCTCGCTGATAAATCCAAACGCGCATGCCTGACTCCTTCGAAGACCTTCCCCTTGAAACGCTGTTTCGTCCTTTCACCGGAGGTGAACTGCAGTGGCCGGACGATGGCGCGTTATTCCTGCGCGCTCGCGATGGCTTGCCGTTGCATCAACAACCACTACCTGGCTTGATCTGCGAACAACCTTTCAAGCCGGATGCAGACGCACTTCAACGCGCGGGCTTTGCCGTGCATTCACTCGAAGAAGTTTCACTGCAGAAAAATTATTCGTTGGTGCTGGTGTTGCCGCCACGGCAACGCGATGAAGCACGTGCGTTGTTTGCACGCGCCGTGCAACTGGCGCGGCACGGTGGTCGTGTTGTCGCCTGCATCAGCAACAACGAAGGCGCGCGCTCAGGCGAAGCCGATCTGGAAAAACTGGTCGGCAGTATCACTACGGCCAGTAAAAACAAATGCCGCGTATTCTGGACTGCGCCACTTAACGATCAAATCAATCAAAGCTTGCTTGCGCAGTGGTTGGCACTCGATGCGGTGCGCACCATCAGCGACGCACGCTTTGTCAGCCGTCCCGGCGTGTTCGCTTGGGATCGTATCGATCCAGCCTCGGCTTTACTCGTTAAACATTTGCCGACCGATCTCAAAGGACCTGCTGCGGACCTGGGCGCAGGCTTTGGTTACTTGTCGCTGGAGTTGTTGAATCGTTGCGCAGGTATTACCAGTCTTGATGCATACGAAGCGGATGCACGCGCATTGAATCTTGCCAGAGAGAATTTGAGTCGCTTACAAGACCCGCGCCCGATCAAGTACGAGTGGCATGACGTCACGCAAGGCCTGCCTGGCAAGTATGATGTGATCATCACCAATCCGCCCTTCCACACCCAAAGCCGCGCCGATCGTCCTGACATTGGCAAACGTTTCATCAGTGTAGCGGCTGAAGCATTGAACCCCGGCGGTTGTTTGTGGCTGGTAGCCAATCGTCATCTGCCTTATGAAGAAGTGTTGAACGCGAGCTTCGGCCAAACGCGCATCGTCGCGCAGCAGGATGGATTCAAGATTGTGCAGGCGGTGAAAACAAGCGCTTCAATTAGCCAACCGCGTAAATCTCGTTCCACCCCCTCTCCCTCAGGGAGAGGGTTGGGGTGAGGATGGAGCAAGTTGGCAAACTGTATCGCGAAGATCACCCTCACTCTGTCTCTCTCCCTGGGAGAGAGGACGCAATACCAAGCATTGAAGTAACTCAAACTCTATCAGAGGGCGGATGCATAGCTGTTCCTCCAAGCAACACATGAAACTCGTCAAACTCATTGCCAACCTCGGTTACGGCAGCCGCAAAGAAGTCACCGCGATGTTTCGCGACGGCCGCATCACCGATGCCCATGGCGAAGTCTTGTATACCGACGACCAAGTCGCACACGACAACATTCGCATCGATGGCGAACCACTTGATCCACCCGCCGGTATGCTGATCATGCTGCACAAACCCATCGGCTATACGTGTTCCACCAAAGATCACGGCGAGTTGATCTATGAGTTGCTGCCGGAACGCTTTCGTTTGCGCTCGCCAGTTGTTTCCAGCGTCGGTCGATTGGATCGAGATACGTCTGGCCTGCTATTGATGACCGATGACGGCGTGCTGCTACATCGCATCAGCTCACCCAAACACAAGTTGGCCAAAGTGTATGAAGTCACACTGGCCCGTGACTTGAATGGCAATGAAGGCGAGCTATTCGCCAGCGGCAAGATGATGCTGGAATCGGAGAAAGATCCTTTGGCACCGGCGCAACTTGAAGTGATCGACGCACGTCATGCGCGCGTCACGGTGACAGAAGGCCGTTATCACCAGGTACGCCGCATGTTTGCCGCGGTGGGCAATCATGTTGAAGCGCTGCATCGTTCACAGGTGGGTGGATTGACGCTGGGCGAGTTGATGGTGGCGGAGTGGCGGATATTGAACGAACAGGATCGAGCAAAGTTGTTTAACGTTACCGATCAACCGTAGGATATTTAATATGTAGGTTGGGCTGAGTCCGCGAAGCCCAACATCGGACAAACAATCCTTTAACGATCGTTGGGCTTATAGCCCAACCTACATCGAGATGAAGATCACCCTCACATTACCCGGTCACTGCCCAAACACCCACCGCAGTACACTGGCCTCTACTTCATCGCCCGATCCATATTGTGCGCCGGGATGATTGACGATGGTGACAACCACATAGTGTTTGCCGGAAGCAGCATTCACAAATCCCGCGAGACTTGCGACGCCTTCCATATGCCCGGTCTTTAAACGCAAGCGACCACGCAGGGCGGGCGATTGAAAGCGTGAACGCAATGTTCCATCGGTGGCAGCAAGCGGTAACGATGCGGCGAACTCGGGCATGAATTGATTCTGCCAGGCGAACTTCAACATGCTGCCGAGTCCCAGCGCAGTGGTGCGTTCGAGCCGCGATAAACCGGAGCCATTGTCGAGTACGAAGCCGCGAGTATCGATCTGTCGTTGTGCCAGCCATTCGTTGATGGCGCGCTGGCCTTTTTCCGGTGTGGCGGGTGCGCCATATTTTTCTGCGCCCAATGTCAGGAACAATGTGCGCGCCATGATGTTGTTGGAGAACTTGTTCACCAAACGAATGGTTTCGGCCATGGTGAGCGAATCGAAACTCACCAACAAACGCGCTTGCGGTGGCAACGTTGCTTGACGCAAGCCACCATTGATCTTGCCGCCTTGTTGTTCGAAGTAAGTTTTGAACGTGCCGTAGGCATATTCAGGTGCACTCATGATGGCGCGTGCCACAGTGAGACGACCGCAACCTGCGCCCGCACTGCCGCTCAACGTAATGCTATTGCTGCTCGACCCTTGTGGCGTACTGAAGCGCAGGCCGAGATAACCGCGCCGACAATTCTTGCCGGTGAAGCGCATTTCATTGTTGAGTTGCAGATTCGCAGGATTGGGTTCGATAACGAGTGTGGGTCGATTGTTTTCCACATCGCCCGTCAAGGTGAAACGCGAGGTCTGAAAGTTGACCATCAACGCATCCGGAATCACGTTGTATGATTTTTCCGGTGCGCCATCGAAGGCCGAGCGATCCTCATTCAGCGGCGCGAAGTAACTGCGATCGATGATCACATCGCCGGTGATGGTCTTCACGCCGGTCTGGCGCAGCTCAGCGACGAACGACCACCAGCGTTCCGCAGTCATGTAGGGATCACCGCCGCCCACCAGAATCAGATCGCCATTCAGCACGCCATTCTTCAATGGGCCGTTGGCATAGGCGCGCGTCTTCCATGTGTAGACGGGGCCAAGCGTATCGAGTGCGACAAAGGTGGTGAGTACCTTGATGGTGGACGCCGGCTGACGCGATACCTCGGCGTTATGCGACAGCAATATTTCGCCGCTGTCGAGATCTTCGGCATACACACTCAAGCCCGAAGCAGGAATGTTCTGCTCTTTCAGCGCAGCGATCACCACCGGCGGCAACGGCGTATCGCGCGCCTGCGCCGCTGCGAACACGCACGCACTCATCAGCCATACCAGTGCCAGTCGATAGAGTGGTCGATAGATCAAAGCCATCAGTGCATCACTATTCGCATTCAACACCAGCGGTGATTCTAGCCAGCTATCAACGTCACATGAAAATTTATCTGCTTATTAACTCGGCCAACAATCGTATTTGCTTCCGTTCGTGGTGAGCCTGTCGAACCACTCTGTGTTCACCGGGTTGGCCCTTCGACAGGCCTGTCCTGAGCAGCGCAGCGTCCACTTATGAACAAGCCCAACTGCTGCGATTGAAAAATCGACACGCACTCAACCTGCTAAAGTGTCGGCTCGTGACGCATCGCGTGCGCGACTTGCGGAGAAACCATGCGAAGAATCTGGACCACATTTGCATCCGGCCTGGCCACTGTGCTGCCGGTGACCATCACCATTTACTTGATCTACTGGCTGGGCACCACGGCGGAAACCGTGCTGGGCGATGCGCTCAAACTGGTGCTGAACGAAAACCAGTATCGACCCGGCCTCGGACTGGTCGTCGGCTTTGTGGTGGTGTTGATTGTGGGAACGTTGGTGAATGCTTATGCCGTGCGCTGGTTCATTCGCCAGGGCGAAGCCTTGCTGGGCCGCATTCCTTTTGTGAAAACAGTTTATGGCGCGGTAAAAGATGTCACACAGTTTCTGCCCGGCCAGGGCGAGTTGCGCGACAACCGTCGCGTGGTGCTATGGCTATGCGACAACGCATACATGGTGGGCTTTGTGACTGCCGATCAGATCAGCCCCAAACTGCCGCAGAACGTTCTCGCCGATCGCTTGCCAGTATATTTTCCCAAGAGTTACCAGATCGGCGGTTACACGCTGTACGTGCTGAAGTCGGAGTTGATCGAAACCGACATGGCGGCCGAAGAAGCGATGCGGTTAGCATTGATCGGCGGTGTGAATACCGATAACAAGGATCTGCTGCGTGGTGCGGATAAGCATTGAGCGTTACCAACGTACGGGTACCCTCAGAGGGCTCGATGAATCGAGCCCCTACGATAGTGATCATGCAATCGGTGTATCTGACGTAGCGGCGCAATTCATTGCGCCCTTTCGAGTACCAGAACGAACATATCGCTAACAAACAACGCGGTAGTGGCGAAGCACCTCTATTCCTTCAAATCAACCACCTTGCGAGCACTCAGCAGCACATGCGCGAGGCTGTCCATTTCTTCGACAAGGTTCTGTTGTACATAGGCGTGCAGCACGATTAAGTCACGCTCGGTGACTTCGGTGAATTTCAAACCGCGATAGACGACACCGGGAAAATTCGCTGACGCGTCTTCGGCTTCGCCGACCACAGTGCACTTGAGATTGAGCATCAGGTCGGTGTCCACCTGCAGTTGCAACCGAGGCTTGATTGACATCTCCAGCGTGTGACCGACGGGCAACTCGGTGTCTCTGAGAATCGCCACGCGCGCGCCGGTGATGCTGAGGTCCACCACCAACACGGTTTCCACCGACGGGGTACGCACCACGGCGGGCAAGTTGACCAGCGCACGCGGCACGGTGCGCACCAGGCGTTGTTGCGTTTGTTCCGCCAGCCGCAGGTACAACAGAGGCTCGGGCTCGAACACCACTTTGGTGACGTTGGCATCGAAGCGGAAAATGGCGCTGGCATTGAACCAGGTGCAACGCAACGTCAGCCCCTGATAAACGGCAATCAACGCGCCATCAGGGGTCTTCGGCGCGCTGACCAGCAACTCACGCTTAGTCGGCAACACGCCCAGGGACACGACGGGAAAAGTGCGATCGCTACCCACCGGCACAATGGTCATGGTGAACCGGGAGCGTCCGTGAGTATCGCCATGCGCTTTGGCAAAGGCTTCCAGCATTTGTCGACGCGGATCGCGCATTCAGTGTTCACTCAGCGGCAGCGTGCATGCTGCCAGTTGGGTTTATCGGCGAAATGGCGCTTTTCCTGAGAGCCTATTTAACTCTTGAAATAGGCTACGCAAATATTCACGCCTGAAAAATCGGCGTGAGCACGCCCTTCCAGCGTTGAATATCGGACGCAGCGCACAGTTCGACTGTGGTGGCGTTAACAGTTCGGCATGTCACGGCAGTAAGCAAGCTGAACTGCGGGTTAGGATAGCAGCCATCGCAGCCGTTGAAGAACTCCCCCGTGGCCGACGAACCCACAGACGATCTCGCCGACGATCCCATCAAAGTATTGCACCTGGTCAGCGCCACGCATCAACCGCCCGGCAGCATGCCCATCACTCCGCTCAGCGCGCAGCTCACGCCGCTGCTGGCACGCATCGGCCGCGCCTACATCCAACCGCAGGTCATCAACTTTCAACCCGGCGATCGACAAACCGCCGTGATGCGACAGCTTGGCGTACCGGTTTACGACATCGAGCTGTCACGACGGCGTTTTGCTGCCGGCGCCTTGGGCGAGTTGCGCAAACGCGCGGCGGCATTCAAACCCGATCTGATTCATGCGTGGGGACATACCGCCGCCTTGACGACACGCTGGCTCAAGGGTGTGCGCGGCGTGCCGGTCGTCTGGTCGATGCCGATGGGCAAACCGGAAGCGACACACTTTATCGATCGTTACAAGCTCAAACAGCTTGGCAAGTATGCGGCGAGTCCCAAGCACATCGTGTATCCGTCGCGCGCGATTGCCGCCGACTATCGACGTCTCGAATTTCCTGAAACCAATAGCGGCATCATCACTTCGGGCGTTGATGTGGATCGCTACAAGCCAGACGCGAAAGTGGGCCAGCAACTTCGCGTGCAACTCAAGCTTGAAGCCAACGCGTTCGTGATCGGTATGTATGCGCCATTCGCACCCGAATATGATTTCGCCAGCTTTGTGAAAGCCACCGCCGAGTTGATCAAGTTCAATCCGAACATCTATGTGATTCTGGCCGGCAAGGGAGTGCAACGCGGCAACTCCGGCATCATGGCCTTGCTCGGCGGCGGCACCTTGGCCACACGCACGACGTTGCTGGGCGAATGGTCCGACATGTCGGCACTGTTCAATGCCTGCGATGTGTTTTGTTCCAGCGCCTTGGGCGATCACAGCGCGCAGACCTTGGCTTCAGCCATGTTATGCGGCGTGCCCTGCGTCGGCACCGGCAAAGGCCTGCAAGGCGAAGTGTTGAGTCAGTACGGCATCGCCATCGAACCGGGCAGCCCCAATGGGCTGGTGCGTGGCATCACGCGCGTGCTGGAAATGTCGGCGGAAAAGCGCGTGTTCATGGCTGAAGCCGCACGCAAACATGTGGTTGCGAATTTTTCCATGCAGGGTGCGGTACAAAAATATCTCGGCCTGTATCTGGAGATGACGCACGCGGTGGAAGCGGCAACCGCGGATCAAGCGTTGAAGTTGCAGCGGGCTGCGGGACGTTGATTGTGTAATTTCAGTTGCCACGCTCGTGCGTTGCTTTGCTGAGTCAAGAACATAAAGGGTACCTGTCATTCCAGCGCAGACAGGAATCTAGTTCTACAATGAGTCGCTTCGCGACACGTATCTACTGGATCCCCGCCTGCGCGGGGATGACGGCGCGGGACATTAGGCGCTAACACCAACAGATCCATACGCAGCGGAAATAATCAGCGGCCTACTGCTGCAAACCCAACACCCACGCTGCAAAACCTCTTCATACCATTGGTCACACTGGCAGGCCAACTCATCGGGTAAGGCAACGCGACATCGTCTATGCTTCCTCTGCTGTTCCGACTTGTCAGTACGAGGTTGCCATGACTCAGCTCACCGTCAACGGTCACACGCATCAACTGGACGATGTCGACCCCACCACACCTTTGTTGTGGGTGCTGCGCGATCGGCTCGGTTTGGTGGGCACCAAGTATGGTTGCGGCATTGCGCAATGCGGCGCTTGCACAGTACATCTGAACGGTACGCCAATGCGCTCGTGTTCATTGCCATTGGCGGCTGCCGCGAATCAGCAGATCACCACCATTGAAGGCCTGGCCAAACCAGATGGCACCTTGCATGCGTTGCAACAGGCGTGGATCGATCACGATGTGCCGCAATGTGGTTACTGCCAGGCCGGTCAGTTGATGAGCGCTGCGGCATTACTCAAACAAAAACCCAAGCCCACCGATGCCGATATCGATGCGGCAATGGCGGGTAATCTCTGTCGCTGCGGTACTTACCTGCGCATTCGCGCAGCGATACACGCGGTAGCCAAGGCTTAAGGACACATCATGAATAATCTGCAACGTGAAGCCGGCAATGCGAACCGCGCGTTGGGCGATGCACAGATCAAAGCGCTGATGGCCGAGGTGTTGAATGAAACCCAACCAGTATCGCGCCGCGCGTTCATGAAGATGCTGGGGCTGTCCGGCGGTGGTCTGGCGCTGGCGTTTTATTTCGGCTGCAGTGAAACGGATGCTGCTGCGCCTGACACATCATCTGCCGCATCGGCCTTATTCAAAGCCAATGCGTATGTGGAAATTTATCCCGATGATGCCGCGCAATTCGCCAACACCATCGTGGTGTACTCCAAGGGACCGGAAATCGGTCAAGGCATCAAGACCGCATTTGCATTGATCATCGCCGAAGAACTGGATGCCGATTGGCAACAGGTGCACGTTGAGCAAGCAGCGATCAATCCGGCGCTGTATGGCAATCAAGGCGCGGGTGGTTCGACTTCCATTCCCAACAACTGGGATGTGCTCCGCCAAGCCGGCGCTGCGGCGCGCGCCATGTTGATCAGCGCCGCCGCACGCGAATGGCAAGTGAGTGAAGCCGATTGCAGCGCGAGCAACAGCATCGTGCATTGCAAGGATGGCCGTTCATTGAGCTACGGCGCGCTGGCGAGAAAAGCCGGCAGCGTGGCCGTGCCCGATGTGCAAACGCTGAAGCTCAAGGAACGCAATCAATATCAACTACTCGGCAAACGTTATAGCGGCGTCGACAATCGCAAGGTGGTCACTGGTCAACCGCTGTTCGGCATCGACACCGTGCTGCCCGGCATGTTGTATGCGTCGTACACAAAATGTCCGGCATTCGGTGGCAAGGTGAAGTCAGCGAATCTCGATGCGATCCAGAAATTACCCGGCGTCAAAGATGCCTTCGTGATCGAAGGCACCAGCTTGCCCACCGAAGTGATGCCCGGCGTCGCCATCATTGCCACATCGACGTGGGCCGCGTTCAGCGCCAAGAAACAATTGCAAGTGGAATGGGACGAAAGCGGTGCCTCCAAAGATAGCTGGAGCGAATTCGTTAAACAGGCAGAAAGCCTGGCTAAGCAAAGTGGCAAGGAAGCCTTGCGCGTGAACGGTGATGTCGCGCAAGCGTTTGCCACCGCCAAGAAAAGCATCGACGCGTTTTACAGCTATCCCTATGTGTCGCACGCCACGCTGGAACCGCAGAACTGCACGGCGTGGTATCACGATGGCGTGATCGAACTATGGTCACCGACGCAACAAGCCACGCCCAGCATCAAGTTGGTCGGCAAAATGCTGAATTTACCGGATGAAAAAGTCGTCATTCATCAAACACGCGTGGGTGGCGGCTTCGGTCGCCGCTTGATGAACGATTACGCCTGCGAAGCCGCAGCGATCGCCAAGCGAGTCAATGCGCCGGTGAAACTCACCTGGACGCGTGAGGACGACATGACGCATGACCTGTATCGCGTCGGCGGCTTTCATGCCTTCAAAGGCACTGTCGATGCACAAGGCAAGTTATCGGCATGGCAGGATCACTTCATCACCTTCACTGTCGATGGCAAAACACCGACGTCCGGCGGCAATCTCGATGCTGAAGAATTTCCTGCGCCGTTGCTAAGCAACGTCAACATTACGCAGACGCTGCTGACCTCGGGCACACCCACCGGTCCCTTGCGTGCGCCGCGTTCCAATGCATTGGCATTCGTTATTCAAAGTTTTATTCATGAGTTGGCGGTGGCGGCGAATCGCGATCATGTCGAGCTTCTATTGGAGATCATGGGTGAGCCGCGTTGGTTAACACCCGGCAACATCCGCGCCTTGAATACCGGTCGTGCTGCTGCAGTGATCAAACTGGCCGCGGAAAAATCCGGTTGGGGTAAACGCTTGCCCAAGGGTCGCGCGCTGGGATTGGCGTTTCATTTCAGTCACGCCGCACATGTGGCGGAAGTAGCCGAAGTCAGCGTTGATGCCAACAAGAAGCTTACCGTGCACAAGGTCGTGGTCGCTGCCGACGTCGGCCCCATCATCAACTTGAGCGGCGCCGAAGCGCAGGCGCAAGGCGCGGTGATCGATGGCATGAGCATGATGTTCGGCCAACAGATCACCATGGAAAACGGCCGCGTACAGCAGCAGAACTTTAATGAGTATCCACTGTTGCGTACGCCCTACGCACCCAAGGTGGAAGCACACTTCATTCAAAGCGATTACAAGCCTACTGGCCTTGGCGAACCGACATTGCCGCCGCTGGCGCCAGCGATATGCAATGCCATTTTTGCGGCGACGGGTGAGCGCGTGCGGTCGCTGCCGTTGACGCAACATGGGTTTAAGTTGGCATGACGTCACCATCATCTCCTGCCCGATCCCCTCTCCTTCATGGAAAAGGCTAAGTGACTGTAGAGCAGCTTTGTAACATCGGTCAGAACACTCTCAGCGCTCCATCGTCTCCTTGTAGGTCGGGTTTTAACCCGACAGCGATATCAGATGTCGGGTTGAAACTCGACCTACAGGTATGCACTACATCGCCTCGCTGCTAACGATCTTAGATGGAAATACTGACCCCTTATCGGTATGGTGACGCGACTCAACAACCTCCGTCACCATGCCGAAATACCTCGGTTCACCCGATTACGATCATCAAACACCGCAGCGCATCGGCGTGCTGCTGGTGAACCTCGGCACGCCTGATGCACCGGATACAGTCTCGGTACGTCGTTATCTGAAACAGTTTCTGCTCGATCCGCGTGTGATCGAATATCCGCGCTGGTTATGGTGGCTGATTCTCAATGGCGTGATTCTGCGCATCCGTCCAGCACGCAGTGCGCACGCCTATCAACAGATCTGGACCCAGGAAGGTTCGCCACTGTTGGTGCATTCGCGGAACCTCACCGACAAATTGCGTATGCAAATACAAACGCAAGGCCATCCGGATATCAAAGTTGTATTAGGGATGAGCTATGGCAAGCCATCGATTGCCAGTGCGTTGGCAGAGCTACATCAAGCCAATGTACGCGAATTATTGGTATTGCCGCTGTATCCGCAATATTCCGGCAGCACCACCGGCTCGGCGTTCGATGCGGTGACCCGCATTCTGCAAGGCTGGCGCTGGGTGCCCGAACTTCGCTTCGTTACGCAATATCACGATCATCCCACTTACATCGACGCGCTGGCGACGTCGGTACAGCAACATTGGCAACAGCATGGCAAGCATCATTTGCTGCTGTCGTTTCATGGTCTGCCGAAAAATTACCTGCTGAAAGGCGATCCGTATCACTGCCAGTGTTTGAAAACCGGCCGCTTACTGGCCGAAAAATTACAGCTGCAGAAGAACGAATGGAGCCTCAGCTTTCAATCGCGCGTGGGTCGTGAAGAATGGCTGGGTCCTTACACCGAGCAAGTGCTGCTCGATTACGCAAACAAGGGACCCAAGCGCATCACCGTCGTGTGCCCCGGCTTTGCCGCCGATTGTCTAGAGACGTTGGAAGAAATTGCGTTGCGCAATCGCGAGGAGTTCCTCAAGGCTGGTGGCGAGCAATTCGACTACGTTCCGGCGCTCAATGCCGGCGATGATCATGTGCAATTGTTGTCGCAGCTGATACAGCAACACACTCAAGGTTGGCGAACAAGCGGCGATCGCGGTGCTACCAAGACCCTGGCCCTGCAACACGGAGCGACGCGTTAGTTATGCCCGGCCGGTTTCTTGAAGTCAGTGTGTTCGCACCGGAGATCCTCGACTCCATTGCCTTTTATGAATCGTTGGGCTTTCAACAAGCCATCACCAACGAAACCTGGACCCATCCTTACGCGGTGATGACCGATGGCCGTTTGTTCATCGGCCTGCATCAACAAGCCAAACATTTATCGACTGCAGGCTCGACCTTGACCTTCGTGCAAGCCGATCTTGCCCACTACGCGCATCGCCTGCGTCAACAAGGCATCGTCTTCGAGCGCGAGCGCTTGAGCAGCGATAGCTTCAACGATCTGGGCTTTCAGGACCCCAACGGCCAACACATCAAGCTGCTGGAAGCACGAACTTTCTCGCAACCCAACTTGGATCCCGCATTCAGCTCCAGTTGCGGTTACTTCGTTGAATACGGCATACCGGTTCGCGAATTCGAAGCCGGCCGCAACTTCTGGGAACAACTTGGCTTCATCGCCATGGATGAAGAACGCAAGCCATTCAGTCGCGTATCGCTGACCAGCGACCATCTGAACATCGGCCTGCATCGCAGCCGCGCCATTCGCCAACCACTGTTGGTGTTCGAAGATCCGGAGATGCGCGAACGCTTGACGCTGCTGAAAGAACGCGGCATCGACTTGAGCGATGAAATGCCCGATTCATTGGATGAACATCACAACGCGGTGCTGATCGCGCCGGAAGGGACGAGGTTGTTGTTGATGCAGAGTGATGATTGACTTCGAGCATTGAATAACGCCGCACCCGATGAATCCGCTTCCGTACTCCCTCTCCCTCAGGGAGATGGCTGGGGTGAGGGTGGAGCAAAATACGTTAGCGTATCGAGAAGCACCCTCACTCTGTCTCTCTCCCTGAGGGAGAGAGGACGCGTTATTGAAGCGATGACGCTTAATTACAAGAATCATAGCGACCGAAGCCAGTGCGAAACTGGGTCGCTTATTGATTCGAATATTGGAAAGTGGCGAAACGTAGGCTGGGAAGAAATCCCAGCGCAGCTCAGGATGCTGGGATTTCACCCCAGCCTACGGTCTATTTAATAGCGGCCGCCACCAACTCAAACTTGATATTCACCTGATCCACTACCTGCAACGCGCCCATCGCCACGCTGTAAGGCGTAATACCAAAATCACTTTGCTTGAGCGGAAACGCGCCGCGTACGTGCAACGCCTGCGCATCATGACTCAACTGCACCGGCACCATCACTTCGCGTGATTCATTCTTGATACTGATGCGCACTTTCACTTGTGACGTTTTCGAATCGCCGGTAATCATCACCGATTGCAAACGGATAACGGGGAAATGCTCCCCATCGAGTTGTTCCGGCTTGAGCATGTTGGTCCTGGTGCCGGCGCGCGCTGAATCGGTGACGTTGGTTTGAAAGTCGCTGCCTTCATCGCTGCGTGTTTTTGCATCGTCGATGATCAGATCATTGACCGATTGCGTGATGTTGAAACCGGAGCGTGCCAGGTCATCATGCAGCCATACATAGCCCGCGACGCTTTGGGAACTGATGACATGGTTGTGGCCAAGATTGGCCATGGCGCCGCCGCGATACACGAGAATGTGCAGCATCGATTGTTCGGGGGTAATGCGATACAGCTTTGCGCCGTGTAGATCGGTTGGATAGTCGCTGGGAACGGGAGTGGCGACGACTGGTGGTTCTAGCTCTGGTTTGGTACAGCTACTGAGCAGTGCGATGCACAGGCAAAGCATTGCGATTCGTTTGCTTACGTTCATCACTGACCCCTGCTAGTCCGCCGCAACAGTGCTGCTGAATTCAACGATTGTCATCCACGAAGGCGGGGATAGAACAAGGCCGCTCATGGCTTACTGGCTCCGCTTTCGCGGGGATGACGGATATAAGTTGCGCCCGTGGGTTCCTACGCAGCCACACTCGTCATCAAACTACGCGCAATACGTTCTGCCTGATTGCGCAGCAACGGACCGAAGTTGGCCGCCTCATAAATATCATGCAGACGTGATAAATCCGGTGCGCGCCGCTCAAGCGATTCGAGTTCGGCTTGTAGTGGCATGTCACAGGCGATCTCCGTCAGGCGACGTGCCAGCAAAGCGGACTCTTTGTGATCGCGCAATTGACTCACGACAAACCCGGCGTTGCGTAACTTGAGCTTCAGTACTTGATCAAGGTTGTCGTACAGATGCGTGATGGATTCGAAATGCGTGAACAGCATGGACGCAGTTTTAGAGCCAACTCCAGGCACACCACGAATATTGTCCACGGCATCGCCCATCAACGCGAGATAACAGGCCATGCGCTCGGGCAGCACACCAAACTTCTGCGGGATGTCGTGATACTGGTAACGCTTCTCACCGAGATAATCCCAGTACACATCGCCGGGACGAATCAGTTGCGTTAAATCTTTATCACGCGACAGCAGCACAATGCGTTTACCTTGCGCACGCATACGCGTGGCAAGTGTGCCGATGATGTCGTCGGCTTCAAATGCATCGCTGGCAAAACATGCAACACCCAATGCCTGACAGGCCTGTTTGCACAGCGCGAACTGGCGCCGCAACTCCTCAGGGGCCGCTTCGCGATTCATCTTGTAAGCCGGATAGAGTTGATTGCGGAATGAATTGCGCAGGCTTTCATCAAAGGCCACGGCGAGATGCGTGGGTTTTACTTGCTCCAGCACATCGCCGATGAAACGCGCAAAGCCGTGCAAGGCGTTAACAGGATTGCCGTCGTGATCGACAAGGGTATTCGGCACCGCATGCCAGGCGCGAAATACAAAGATGGACGCATCGATGAGATAAACGGTTTCGGTCACGGTATTAAATTGCCAGTTCGTAGGTTGGGCTGAGTCTGCGAAGCCCAACTGTGCAGCAAATTCAACCCGAGATGTTGGGCTTCGCAGACTCAGCCCAACCTACACACTATTACGCCACCGCGGCCTTCAGCCGCGCATGCAGCGGACTGCTACGCGGGAAATGTGCCAGCAGATATTCCATTTGATCTGCCAACACCCGGCGACCTTTCAGATAAATGTACTCGGCATACGTGGGCGTGAACGGCACGGCCAGCAACTGCATGCGCGCCTGTTCAGGCGTGCGCCACGCTTTAATGTTGTTGCAACGTCGACAGGCGGTGACAACATTGGTCCAAGAATCGCGACCACCTTTGCTGAGCGGTTGCACATGATCGCGCGACAACTGGCTGGATGGAAAACGCTCGCCGCAGTACAGACACAAATGCGCGTCGCGTTTGAACAAGGTTTGATTATTCAATGGCGGAACATAATCCTGACGCAGATTGCCGGGATTATTGGTATGGCCGACAGTGGACAGAATGGTGGGAATTTCCAGCACGCTGCGTCGACCCGTGCGTGCATTAGTGCCGCCGAATAACTTGTACAAGGAGGTGCCGCACGCGTATGCCACTTGGCCGGTGTGATACAGCCGAACGGCGTCGCGATAATCGATCCACTCCAGCGGCATGCCGGAAACATCCGTGCGAAGAATTTCCTGATTCAACGACTGATTAAGAAAATGCACCGCCCCTCACTTTTGAGTCGCCGTGGCACCATTCGACAAGTTTGGCCGGCCAGCGACATCACTATCTCAACCTTCATGCTCCAATTTTTCAATCGCTATGCAATAATCCGCGCCCCTTTATAACCCATAAAAGTAAAAGTATTAAGCCGCGCCCTTCTTTAATGTACTGGGCACCGCGCTTGATTTACTGGGATCTACTGCATTTGGAGGATTCATGACCCTAACCCTGGGTGTGCCTAAGGAGACCTTGCCCGGCGAATGCCGCGTGGCGTTGGTACCTGAGGTCGCCGCCAAATTCGTTGCTGCGGGTGCGCAGCTCGTGATTGAACGCGGCGCCGGTGTACTGGCGCAATTTCCGGATAACGTCTTTAGGGACGCGGAATTTGTCGATGGCCCGAATGCCGTATTGAATCGCGCTGACATTCTGCTGAAAGTGCAGCCGCCTTCACTTGAAGAAGTGGCGCAGATGAAATCCGGCGCGACGCTGGTGTGTTTTATGTATGGGCATCTGCGACTCGATGTCGTGAAAGCGCTACGTGACAAACAGATGACCGTGCTCGCCACCGAACTGGTGCCGCGTATCTCGCGCGCGCAATCGATGGATGCGTTGTCCTCGCAAGCCGCTGCTTCCGGCTATAAAGCCGTGTTGATCGCGGCCAGCACCCTCGATAAGTTTCTACCGATGTTGACGACTGCTGCCGGCACGATTCGTCCTGCTACCGTGTTGGTGATCGGCGCAGGGGTGGCAGGTCTGCAAGCCATTGCCACTGCCAAACGTCTTGGTGCGATCGTTGAAGCCTATGACGTGCGCAGCGCCACCAAGGAACAAGTGAAATCCCTCGGCGCCAAGTTTGTCGAGACGGGCGTCTCTGCGGAAGGTCAAGGCGGTTATGCCCGCGAGCTCACGCAAGCGGAAAAAGATCAGCAACAAGCGGTGCTGGAAAAACGCATTGCAGTAGCGGATGCGGTGATTACCACCGCTGCCGTGCCGGGTCGTCCTGCGCCTAAGCTCGTGCGTAAAGAAGCCGTGTATGGCATGAAGCCCGGCGCAGTGATCGTCGATATTGCCGCGGAAACCGGCGGCAATTGCGAACTCACCGTGCCCGGCGAAACCGTGCTGGTGAATGGCGTGAAGATCGTCGGTCCGTTGAATCTGCCGAGTTCGCTGTCGTATCACGCCAGCGAAATGTATTCGCGCAATCTATATAACTTGATCAAGCCGGCGCTGGATAAAGGCGTATTCAACATCGATTGGAACGACGAAGTATTTGCCGGCTGTGCGTTGACGCATGCCGGAGCGATACGTCATGAACCCACGCGCAAGTTGATCGAAGATTGAAATCGATTTGCGTAGGGGTCGTTCGTGAACGACCCACTGCGCGTAATAACACCAAGGCCGTTCACGAACGGCCCCTACGAAAACAGGAAGCATCATGACTGGAATGTTAGCTCTGTATATTTTCATGCTCGCCGCGTTCACGGGTTATGAAGTGATCGCGCGCGTGCCGGTGATTCTGCATACGCCGTTGATGTCCGGCTCCAACTTCGTTCACGGCATCGTGCTGGTGGGCGCGATGGTGGCGCTGGGTCATGCGCACGGTCCCTTGGAACTCACCATCGGTTTCATCGGCGTGGTGCTCGGTGCGGGCAATGCCGTCGGCGGTTATGTTGTTACCGAACGCATGCTGGAGATGTTCAAGTCCAGCGGTCAGAACAAGAACAAAGGTGCGCACTGATGAACATGACGTCTGACAACACCGCGCGTCTGCTGATTGACGCGAGCTACCTGCTGGTAGCGTTCCTGTTCATCATGGGCCTGAAGCAGATGAGTTCGCCGGTGACGGCGAAACGCGGCATTTTGTGGGCCGGCGCCGGCATGGTGATTGCGACCGCGGTGAGCTTCGCCTATCCCGGCATGAGCAACTACATCCTGATTCTCGCCGCCATCGGTGTCGGCAGCGCCATTGCCTGGGTCACCGGCAAGCGCGTGGCGATGACCGACATGCCGCAGATGATTGCCTTGTACAACGGCATGGGCGGCGGCGCCGCGGCTGCCATCGGCGCGGTTGAACTGTTCTCTGGAGAAGTGCACGACACGGTTGCGCTCACGCTGGCTGTAGTGGGCAGTGTCATCGGTTGCGTGTCGTTCTCCGGCAGCTTGATCGCGTTCGGCAAACTGCAGGGCCTGATCAAGAAGTCGTATCGCTTTGGTGGTCAGCAGTTCTTCAACATCTTGCTCGTGCTCGGCATCATTGCCTGCGGCGCATTGGTGGCAATGGGCGGCGCGTCGACTGCGATCACGTCAACGTTGTTCGGTCTCGCCTTGCTGTTGGGTCTGACCATGACCTTGCCCATCGGCGGCGCTGACATGCCGGTGGTGATCTCGTTGTACAACGCCCTCACTGGTCTCGCCGTGGCGTTTGAAGGCTTTGTATTGCAGAACGCGGCCATGATCATCGCCGGCACCGTGGTGGGTTCAGCCGGTACCTTGTTGACGCAGTTGATGGCCAAGGCCATGAATCGCTCACTCGGCAATGTGTTGTTCAGCGGCTTTGGCGATACCGGCGGTGCGACCAGCACACAAGCTGTCACCGGCAGCATGAAAGCCATCGAAGCCAATGACGTCGGCGTGATGATGGCGTTCGCGCAGAAAGTCATTGTTGTGCCCGGCTACGGCATGGCCGTCGCGCAAGCACAGCACAAGGTATGGGAACTCACGCAGCTACTGCAGGACCGCAGCGTCACCGTGAAGTTTGCGATTCATCCCGTAGCCGGCCGCATGCCCGGCCACATGAACGTATTGCTCGCCGAAGCCGGCGTGCCCTACGACATCATCGCCGACATCGACGAAATCAATGCCGAGTTCGAAACCGCCGATGTCGCGCTGATCATCGGCGCCAACGACGTGGTGAACCCCGTCGCACGCACCGATAAATCCAGCCCGATTTACGGCATGCCGATTCTCAACGCCGACAAAGCGAAGAACGTCATCGTCATCAAACGCGGTCAGGGCGCCGGCTTCTCCGGCATCGAGAACGCACTGTTCTATCTCGACAACACCCGCATGCTGTACGGCGATGGTCAGGCCGCCGTGGCGCAGTTGATTCATTCGGTGAAAGCGCTGGGATAAGCCAATATCGATTGATCTTAGTAAGGCGGACCAATGGGTCCGCCTTTTTTGTTTGTGCCGATGTTGAGTGTTGATGATCGCTTAAGAACAAGGGTCAATACTTGGATCGCCCGCTACATCACCAAACAATTGCAACACGAACCAATTGTCGTTTTGACCGAAGGGAGAACTCTTTTCAGTCCAACCTGCAGCAATACAGATGAAGAAGATTGCTCCTTTCAGTCGAAATGACTGATGCGAATAAAGCGCCTTCCTTCTCAGATGTAGATGCAACATCCAACAGAATCACCGCTGCAATCTTCTCTGCCGCAACAATTGCAATCGCTGCGTCCGTTCCTGCGGCGATAATTGATTCCATCTTTGTCGCAATGCGGCGCGTTGTTTCTCATCCAGTGATTTGAACTTGGCGAAGTTCATGCGCACGCGTTGTTGGTCTTCCGGCGACAAGGTTTGAAATTCACGATAGCGCTGACGAATCTCGGCGCGGCGTTCGGCAGGCAATTCATGCCAGGCCTTGAAACGTTCGGCGGCGGCGGCGCGTTGCGCTGCATCCATCTCTGCCCAACGCGCAGCGCCTTTAGCTAATGCTTGCTGGCGCGCGGCGGGTAGGTTGGCCCAGTTGTCCTTCTGGCGAATCAGCACTTGTTGCTGATTCGCGCTCAATGAATCCCAGGCAATGCCTGCATCAAGATTGTCTGCTGCCATGGTGGCACCACTCAGAATAAGCATCAGCACGCTACTGCCGATGAAGGTTGTCACTAACTGCATCGCTTTCATTTGTCCGCCTTGCCGGTCGCTGACGCGGCTTTGGTGCCGCTGGCAGCAGAACTGCTGCTCGCGCTCACCACTGATTTCTCTGCTTCATGAGTGATGTCATGCGCCGAGCTATCTGCAAAATCCGTCCAGTTGTCATCGTTGCCTTCCATGCTGCCGAGGTACTCGAGAAACTCATCGCTGGGTTCGATCACCTTGTCGGCGCCGAACGCCAGCGACACACAGCCGAGCAACATCAAGCTCGCCAGTTGCGCGCGCCTGGCGAACATGGCGCGTTGTTCACGGTTTCTGTGTTCATAGACTTGTCGAGATGAGGCTTGCATCAACCGGCCTCACTCACTGCCGAACTCGCATTCATGCTGTCGGATTGCGTATCCAGCCAGGCGTAAAACTCCACGTTCTGCAACATGTCGAGCTCTTCATTGGACGCGAGAATTTCAACGTCATCGGCCGTATTGGTTGTGGTCATCGCAACATTCGGCACGACCTGCGCTTCGCGATGACTGCGCATCACTTGCACCGATGACACCGCTACCAATGCCAGTGCCGCAGCACTGCCCACCGGCAACAACCAGCGCGAACCACTGCGCGATTCGCCGCTTGCCGCCGCCAACGCCGCCTGTCGCGCGCGGTTCAGTCGCGAGCGCGTGTGCGCATCGAGGCCTTCGGTTTGTTCACGAAGCAACTCGCGACTGCGCTCTTCAAAGGCCGCGTCGCCCGCTGCATCCCCAGCTACATCGTTGGCGGGTCGTTCAATTAAATCTTTCACCAGTGCTCTCCCAGGCGAGCGCGCAGGGTATGCACGGCTCGCGAGTAATGCGTTTTCACGCTGCCTTCCGTGCAGCCCATGGAGTGCGCGGTTTGCGCGACATCCAGTCCTTCAAAGTTGCGCAGCAGGAAGGCCTCGCGTTGTCGCTGCGGTAGTTCCGATAACGCCTGTTGCAAGGCAGTCATGGCATCGGCCAGTTGCACCTGTTCGCCGGGGCCGTGCCCTGCTTCCGGTACAGCGGCATAAGGATCGCCCTCTTCCTCGTCCTCATGGTGGTAACCGGGCAACCAGCCGAACAATTTATTGCGCACCGCGCGGCGGCGCTGCCAGTCATGAATGCGGTTGTTCAGGATCCGATAAAACAACGGCGGCCATTCTTCACTGGGCTTGCCACCATAGCTGCGCGCCAGTTTGAGCATGGCGTCCTGAACGATATCCAGCGCCTCGTCGTCATCGCGCAAGGCCATGCGGGCAATCTGGAATGCGCGCCGTTCAACGCTCGCCAGGAATTTATCCAGGCTTGCCAGATGAGCTGCGGACTGCTGCAGAATGTGCTCCTTCGCCGAGGCCAGATGACGCTGCGTTCGCCCGGATGAGTCGCGGCTGCTAACCGCCATCACCGGATGCAAACGACACTGCAGCGTAACAAACATTTTTGGCCTCAACAGACGCGGTGACTTGGACTCCATGGCGATGCGACCGGAATTTGATCCGCTGACGATCACGCTGAATGGACGGTTCAGCAGCTATAACGCGCCGCCGAAAATTGGGTTGACAACGCAAGATCACCGGACTTTTTGCGGCTCTGATGACCAGCGCTCCACAAGGATTGCGCACACGCAGGAATCACTGGCTGTCATGCACTTGACGCAAACCAGGAAGTATTGCTGCATGGCGGCGTAAACCCTTGTTTGCGCGACGCAATTTGGGGCGATCAAAACTTGACCAACTTGAAAAACTCGCTAATGAAACACTCACTTGAGTCACTTTGCCCCAAATGCTCCACAGAGTTATCCACAACTTTTGTGGACAGATTTCGGGATGGTTACTCAATGCCAAGTCAAGCATCGATTTCCACATGAGCATCATCCTGCGAGTGGCGCTGGATACCCCATTGCGGCGCTGCTTCGATTACCTGCCACCCGCTGAATTCGATGCGGCGCAACTGCAGCCCGGCGTGCGTGTGTGGGTGCCTTTTGGTCGACGCAAAATGGTTGGGTTGCTGGTAGACATCACCCGCCACTCCGACATCCCCGCCGCGAAATTACGTCGTGCACAGGGGCTGATTGACCGCGAACCGGTATTCGACGCCACGCTGTTCGAGTTGCTGCAATGGTCCGCCGATTACTACCGGCATTCATTGGGCGAGGTATTGATGACCGCGCTGCCGGTGGCGTTAAGGGAGGGTGCGCCGCTCATTGCGACCAGTGAACATTGGCAACTTACCGCTGCCGGGCAGAGCGACGCGCAGGCGCAAACTTCCCGGCGCGCCCATCGCCTGCATGCGCTGCTGCATCTGTTGGCCGATGGCCGACCGCATCCCGTGGCCGAATTCGCAGCCGTTCATGCCGATTGGCGCAGCAGCATGCGCAAGCTTCACTCGCAAGGCTGGGTGGAGCAGCGGCTGATCGACGTCGCCATCGGATCGCAGCCCTTCACCACCGTACGCAGTGAGTTGCCCGTGTTGGGTGATGCGCAACGCCATGCGCTGACGCGCATTACCGATTCACTGGGCACATTCACCACGCTGCTGCTGCACGGCGTCACCGGCAGCGGCAAGACCGAGGTGTATCTGCAGGCGATCGCCGCAGTGCTGCAACGGGGCGAACAAGCGCTGGTACTGGCGCCGGAAATCGCCCTGACCCCGCAATTGCTGGAACGCTTTCGTGCGCGGTTCGCCGTGCCCATTGCGGTGTTGCATTCGGGTTTGAATGAAAGCGAACGCCTTGCCGCCTGGCGTTCGGCGCAACGCGGCGAAGCCGGTGTGGTGATCGGCACGCGCTCGGCGGTGTTCACCGCGCTGGCGCGTCCCAGCTTGATCATTGTCGATGAAGAACACGACCCGTCGTATAAACAGCAGGAGGGCTTTCGTTACTCGGCGCGCGATCTGGCCATCACGCGCGCGCAGCGTCACGGCATTCCGGTGGTGCTGGGCTCCGCCACGCCATCGCTGGAAAGCCTGCTGCGCACGCGCCGCCATCCCGCCGACTTATTGACCTTGCCGGAACGCGCCGGCGGTGCGCAGCCGCCAGTGATGAAGCTGGTGGACCTGCGTCAACACGCGGCAAATCAGGGCTTATCCACGCCGGTGATGCTGAGTATCCGCAAGCATCTCGATGCCGACGGTCAGGTACTGGTGTACTTGAATCGACGCGGCTTTGCGCCGGTGTTGTTCTGTCCCCAATGTGGCTGGTCAGCGCCCTGCCCGCGTTGCGACGCACGACTGACGGTGCATAAACGTCAGCACAAACTGGTGTGTCATCACTGCGCACATGAGCAACCGCTGACCTCGCAGTGCCCTGTCTGTCAGTCGGAAGTGAAACCCGTCGGCCAGGGTACTGAGCGCATCGAAGACACGCTGGAACAGATTTATCCCGACGCACCCTTGGCGCGACTGGATCGCGACAGCGTCAGCCGCAAGGGCGAACTCGATGCCACGCTGGCGCGGGTGCATGCAGGCGAAGTGAAGATTCTGGTCGGCACGCAGATGCTGTCGAAGGGACATCACTTCCCCAACGTTACGCTGGTGGTGATTCTCGATGCCGACCAAGGTTTGTTCAGCACCGACTTTCGCGCCAGCGAGCGACTGGCACAAAGCATCCTGCAAGTGTCCGGCCGTGCCGGCCGCGGTGAACGACCCGGCGAAGTGCTGATTCAAACTGAGTATCCCGATCATCCGTTGTTGCAGCGTTTGCTCAGCGATGGCTATGAAGGCTTCGCTGCCGCCGCACTGGATGAACGCGAACAAGCAGATTGGCCGCCGTTTTCCCGAATTGCGCTGGTACGCGCCGAGGCCAACGACCTCGCGCTGGCGATGCGCTTTCTGCACAGCACGCAGCGGTTGGCGCACAAACTGGTCGTGCAGAAACACAAAAAGGTACGTGTGCTCGGCCCGGCTCCCGCCCCCATGACCCGTCGCGCCGGACTGTATCGCGCGCAGTTATTGTTGCAGGCCGCCAGCCCCGGCCCATTGCAAACCGTACTCGCCGCATTGGTGCCGGCGCTTGAGACGCTGCCCGAAGCCAAGCGCGTGCGCTGGTCGATCGATGTGGATCCGATTGAGTTGTTTTGAGTAAAGCCGCAGCGAGCGGTGCCAAATTTCATGAGAGCCGGTCCGTTCCTTCGTCCGTCATCCCCGCGCAGGCGGGGATCCAGCCGCGAATGCGTCGCTTCAGCGACTCGTTATTGACTGGATTCCCGCTTCCGCGGGAATGACGGCATTTGAATATCGATGCGCTGGTGACACTTAACTCGCAACCGTAGAATGCGCGTCCTCATGGCCGATACGCACTGGTATCCGCTTCGCATACGCTGAATGGTTTTTAAATTGAAACACCTGATCAAATCCCTGCTTGAAACAGCATTGAGTAATTTGCCTGGCGGCACCTTGCCCGCCGACGTGGCTCCGGCTGTCATTGAAATCGAACGCACTCGTGATGCGGCGCACGGCGACTTCGCCTGCAATCTGGCGATGCGCTTATCCAAGGCTGCAAAACGCAATCCGCGCGAGCTGGCGAATGCATTGATCGCTGCGCTGCCTGCCAATCAAGTGTTGAGCAAAGTGGAAGTCGCCGGTCCCGGTTTTATCAACTTTTATCTCTCGCCCACGGCGTATGCGGAAGAACTCGATACGGTGCTGACACAAGGCGCGGCTTATGGTCGTCGTGCCGCAAGCAGTGGTGACAAGGTGTTGCTGGAATTTGTCTCGGCGAATCCCACGGGTCCACTGCATGTAGGTCATGGTCGGCAAGCGGCGTTGGGCGATGCCTTGTGCGCGTTGCTGGAAACACAGGGACATCACGTTACGCGTGAGTTCTACTACAACGATGCCGGTGTACAGATTCAGAACTTGATGCTGTCAGTGCAGGCGCGCGCCAAAGGCATCAAGCCCGGTGAAGCAGGCTGGCCGGAGTCGGCTTATAACGGCGATTACATTGCCGATATCGCTGCGGATTTTCTGGCGAAGAAAACCGTACGCGCGATGGATGGCGAAGCCGTCACCGCCAGCGGCGATGTTAACGATCAAGATTCAATACGAAAATTTGCCGTCACGTATTTACGCAACGAACAGGATCTCGATCTGCAAGCTTTCGGCGTGCAGTTCGACATCTACTATCTCGAATCAAGTCTGTATTCCGACGGCAAGGTGGAGAACACCGTAAAAGGTTTACTCGCCAGCGGTAAAACCTATGAACAGGATGGCGCGTTGTGGCTGCGTACTACCGACTATGGCGATGACAAGGATCGCGTCATGCGCAAGTCCGATGGCAGCTACACCTACTTCGTGCCGGATGTGGCGTATCACGTGGTGAAGTGGCAGCGTGGTTTTCAACGTGCCATCAACATTCAAGGTTCGGATCATCACGGCACGATTACGCGAGTACGCGCGGGCTTGCAGGCATTGAACCTCTCCATCAATCAGGCCAGCCCGATTCCGCAAGGCTATCCCGACTACGTGTTGCACAAGATGGTCAAGGTGATGCGCGGTGGCGAGGAAGTAAAAATCTCCAAGCGCGCAGGTTCGTATGTCACGGTGCGCGACTTGATCGAATGGGTGGGACGCGATGCCGTGAGATTCTTTCTTGCATCGCGTCGCGCCGATACCGAATTCGTGTTCGACATCGATCTGGCCTTGGCGCAGGGTGAAGAGAATCCGGTGTACTACGTGCAATACGCGCATGCGCGTGTGTGCAGTGTGTTCAAACAACTGGCGGAGAAGGGTCTCACGCATGATCGAGCCATGGGCGCAGCCAATCTATCGCTGCTCAACACTGCGCATGAAAGCGCATTAATGCGGCGCGTAACGCAGTTCCCCGAATTGCTGGAGACGGCCACTGCAGAATTGGAACCGCATCAGATCGCCCACTACCTGCGCGATCTCGCCGGTGACTTTCATACTTACTACAACGCACACAAGTTTGTCGTCGACGACGCAGCACTGCGCAATGCGCGTTTGAATCTGGTGGCAGCGGCGCGGCAGGTCATTGTTAATGGCTTGCAGTTGCTGGGTGTGAGTGCGCCGGAATCGATGCGGTCCATTGATAAGCCGAATTCATCAAATTAACTTACGGGAAGACCGATCACCCGGCTGTCATTTCGAACGCAGTGAGAAATTCGCTTTGGTTGCAATCAATCGCTGCAGATTTCTCCCTTCGGTCGAAATGACAAATGCTGAAGTTATCTCTCGGGATTGATATCCATGGCACGCGACTATAAAAACACCAAAACAAAAAGCAGCGGCAGCGTTTCGGCGTGGGGCGGATTCACCATAGGCTTGTTGATTGGCTTAGTGGTCGCCACCGCGGTGTACATTTATGACCGACGACCCGGCGCAAATACCGTCGCCAGCAACGCGCCGATCAGCAATGAAAAAGAAACCAATGCGAGCAGCGCGCCCACACCTGATTCAGCGCAATCGGGCGGCTCGGGCACCGAGTTTGAGTTTTACGACATGCTTCCCAAACAGGAAGTCGAAGTCGCCCGCGATTCAGCCAAGCCCTCGAATGGAACCTCGGCCGCCGGCGCGATTGACACGCCGGGTTCATACGTCTTGCAGGTGGGTTCATATCGCAACTTCGCCGATGCAGATCGCGTACGCGCGAAACTGGCGATTCAAGGTGTGGAATCGAGCATTCAGAAGATCAGCATCGATAACGATACGTGGCATCGCGTGCGCATCGGCCCGATCAACAATTTAAACAAGCTGGAAGATACGCGCCGCAAGTTGCGCGAAGCACAGATCGATGCATTGGTGATCAAGCAAGGAAAAGGTCAGTAAGGATTCTTTGTAGGAGCGGCCCATGGCCGCGAATAAAATCAATCGCGGCCGCGGGCCGCTCTACAACATGTCACGCAAGAACAAAGATCCGCAAATCGTCTCTACACCCCCACCACCTGATAGCCATTCTTCCCCGCCGCTTTGGCGCGATACATGGCTTCATCAGCACGACGATACATCACATCGAACTCGGTGACGGTGCTGCTCTCGATGCAGATGCCGATCGATAACGAGAACGTGCAGGCAACTTCATTTTGCGCCGTCACCCGGTCAAGAATGCGCGCCACCATGTCGCGTGCGGTCGCCGTATCGCAGTCGGGTGCGAATACCAGGAATTCATCGCCGCCCAGGCGCGCCACCACATCGCGATCACGCACGCTGTCGCGAACTATCTTGGCGACCGTAACAAGAACGGTGTCACCAACGACATGGCCATAGCCATCGTTGATGTGTTTGAAATTATCGATATCGATCAGCAGCACCGCATAGCTGTTGCCGCGCACCGAACGCAGCACGGCCACCGCTTCATAAGCACCGCGTCGATTCAATAGTTGCGTGAGTTCATCGCGCATTGACGAGTGATAGTGCAACGCCAGGCGATGCTGCCATTGATAGTGATAACGCGCGGCAAGATAAGCCAGCAACAAACCGATCAACACCGCGGCGATCATCGACCACAGGCCAATCCACTGAAAGCGTTGCTCCTGCGATTGGTAAAAATCGGTATCGAAGTCGACGCCGATAAAGCCACTGTAGCGACCTTGACTGTCATAGATGGGCGAATGACCGGAGAGAAAATAGCCATAATCATCGTGCTGAAAAGTGGGTGTGACCCAGGTCTTGCCCGACGCAATTTCCTGCAACCAGTCGCTGGAATACTCGGGCCGCAACTCGAAGTGTTCTAGATACTCCGATGCTTTGAGCGTGCGTGAGGTTTTCAAATTGCCTGACTGCGCGGTATCGAGCACGAAGTACGCCTCGTTATCGCGATCGATCATGGTGTAAACGTAGTACAGCTCGGGGCTCGCTGAATGAAACCGCACCAACGGCGCGAGCACCTGGTTGTACAACTCATCCGAGTAATTGGCTTTATCCAGCAAGCGCCGGTGCAGATCGCCATCAACGGTGCTCGCGGCCAGGCGTGCAACCTGGCCAACATGCGCACGCAACACATCCATTCGCGCCTGCCGCGACAACCATTGCGGAACCGTAACGATACTGATCAGCAGTGTGACCGCAACCAGCGCCGCCATGCCAAACACTCGCCATTCGAAATCTCGCCAACGCATGCCCGGCATCAATGCGTGGCTTCCCAATAAGCGATTGCTCATGAAGTAAGCACCCGCGATAACCAAGCCGAGATATCGCGCACTTCGTCGTTGCACACCGAATGCGGCATGTCGTAAGTACGGAAGTCGACCGCATAACCCGCGGCACGTAACCAGTCGCATGACAGCTTGCCCAACTGCAACGGCACAACAGAGTCTTGCGTGCCGTGACACATGAGTATCGGCAGATCGCGGTTGGCAGTGCTGGCCTCACTGGCCAGCGTGTCGTGCAACGGCAAGTAAGTCGATAACGGCAACACGCCGGCGAGTCGTTGCGGATAACGCAATGCGGTGTGCAACGCCACTGCGCCACCCTGTGAAAAGCCGGCAATGACGATGCGTTGTGCAGCGATACCCGCGTCAAGCTCGGTTTGAATAAGCTGCCCGACCAATTGGGCCGATGCGTGAATGCCGGCGATGTCCTGCTCGGACTGCAACGACAACCCTTTGATGTCGTACCACGCGCGCATCACATAACCATTGTTCAAGGTTACTGCTCGCAGCGGCGCGTGCGGAAATACAAAGCGCACCGCCAACGTTGCCGGCAACTGCAGCTCCGGCACCAGCGGCACGAAGTCGTGGCCATCGGCGCCCAGACCATGCAGCCAGATCACTGCCGCCGTCGGCGCAGGCGGTGTCAACGTCACCGCTGCGGTGGTTTCCTGTCGGGTGTAATTCATGAGGAGAAATAAAAAAGGGTAGAACGCGCCGCATTCTACCCTTTGACCGACGGTACGGCTTAGTCAGTTAGAAACTGACCGTCGCCTGCAGGCCGAGGATGTCGATCTTGGTTTGTTGTTGGCCGATCAAGCGTCCATAGGGATAACCAATTGCGGTGAAGCCACCATCGCTCTGATCGAGATCCGCATCCTTGACGAACACGTGCATGTAACCCACATCCAGAGCCAGCTTGTCGCAGAGCTTGAAATTGGCGCCGGCGGAGAGCCAGGTCCGATCACCATCGGGCAGACGCGGCGTGCGCGTTGCGTCTTCGGTGACCATGGTTTTATCCAGCGCTGCACCCATGCGCAGTTTCACTGCGTCGTTGACTTGCCAGCTTGCACCGAGTGCATAGCGCCAGGCGTCATCCCAGTTTTCTGGCGTATTTTTCAGCGTTGCACCACCGGGGCGTTGAATGCGCAGCTCTTTAATGCTGCTCCATTGCGTCCATGACACTTCGCCCAATAACTCAAAGGCACTGCCCAATTTTTGCGCCACTGCCAAGCGTGCGGATGCCGGCAGTTTTAGATCCAAGTACACCGGGCCATTGGTGGGCGCTGCAGGATTGGCGGAGTTACTCAATCCCGTAATAAACGCCTGCGCCTGAATATTGCTGGAAGTGGGCGCAACAAATGACGCTGTACCGGCCAGGCTGTACTTCATTGCCGAGCGATACGACAAACCCACGCGCGTCTGCTCGGTGGGCGTGAACAACAAGCCGACATCGTAGCCCCACGCGGTATCGCTACCCTTAACTTTGCTTGTTCCCTCCAAGCCCGGAACAAACACGGTATTTAGAGGACCCAGTAAAGTTGCGGAAGCTGACGCCACCGCCGCGGTGTAATTCACTGCACTGGTCAATGTCGCATCAATGGTTTGAAAATCCGCGCCGATGCCAATCGACAACATGTCATGCACTTTGAAGGCGAGCGCCGTATTGAAGTTGACGGTGTTGACTTGGGATTTGTTTCCCTGGAAGCGACCCATCCAGTCGGTGTCGTAATCGGTCTGCAAACCGAACGGTGAATTGAGGCCGAAGCCACCCGATAACTTGTCGGTCAACGGCACGCCAACATACAACGCGGGCAACACAATGAAGCCACCGGCGTTGCCGCCATCGCCGCCCAGGTTTTGTCCGCTCGCGGCGATCGTGGCGGCGTTGTTAAATTCCGACTTCACATAGATGCTCGCGGCATTCACCACTACCGACGGTTTTTTAAGCTGCGTTAAGCCGGCTGAGTTGAAGAAGATGGTGCTGGCGTCTTCGGCTACGGCGGCAGAGCCCGCATAGGCATTGCCCAAGCCCGATGAGTTTTGTTCCATCAAGGCAAAGCCGGCCGCATGCGCGGAAGACGCGCACCACAAGACCGCCGAGGTCGGCAACAACGCCGCAATGGCGGTCCTGAGCAAACTATTCGAATTCATGATTCCCCCATTGCGATGCTTTGTTTTGAATTACAACAGGAGCGTCTTATATGCCTAGTCATTAGCAAATGCCAGACGCAAAAGCCGCCTTCGTCCATCGGACATGATGAACTTTATCTGCGTACCAACAATCTATGTGGCGATCAGTTGATCGTCCATTGCAAGCGATAGCAGTGTCCGCTATTAAAGTCGACAACAGCGTAGCGTGTCGAACTGCCTTCTCCCTCAAGATTGGTGTTTATCAAGTTAGTAGCTGCGTTTTATTTGTTGATGAAAATACGTCGGAGTCATGATGCTTGAGCGTTATATCGAAAAACTGTTGTTTGCCAGCCGCTGGATCTTGGCGCCGGTGTATCTGGGCATGTCGATTGGACTAATCGCGCTGGGCATCAAATTTTTTGAAGAAGCCTGGCATGTGATGGCGCACGTGTTCACCATGCCCGAATCCGAATTGGTGCTGACATTGCTGGCGATGATCGACTTGGTACTGGTCGGCAGTCTCATCGTGATGGTGATGTTTTCCGGATACGAAAACTTCGTGTCGCGTATCGATATTGACGGCGAGGGCGACAAGCTCGGCTGGCTGGGCAAACTCGACGCCGGCACGCTGAAGCTCAAGGTGGCAGCGTCGATCGTGGCGATTTCATCCATTCATCTGCTGCGCGCCTTCATGAACGCGCCGGAAATTTCCAACGACAAACTCATGTGGTACGTCATCATCCATCTGACCTTCGTGATATCGGCGTTGCTGATGGGCGTACTCGACAAGCTGGCGTTCGCTGCACATCGCGATCACTGACTCTTCAATAAAATTAAGAAGCAGACCTTCCCTAATAAAAAACTCCCCGCCACACTTGCATACAACGGGGAGTAATTTCAGCCTTGTTTCAGCTTGATATTTGCTCAACATTTAAATAGATATTGGCGCATCAATTCTCAAGTTTGAAGGTAACGGGCAATTGCACGCGTGACGTGCCGCCATCACTGTTTACCTTGAAGCGCCACTTGCGCACCGCGTCAACCGCCGCTTGATCCAGCGCGGTAAAGCCGCTGCTGCGCATCACTTCAACATCGCTCGGCATGCCGTCCGGAGTAACCGTTACCGCGAGTATCACTGTGCCGCTTTCACCGGCGCGTCGCGATGCCGGTGGATAAGTCGGATCGACCTTGCGCTTGATGGAGAACGATTGCGTCGGCGCTGCTTCAGCCGGCGTTGCGGTTTCTGTGATAGCCGTTTCGGCTGGCATGTTCACCGGCACTTCCGGCGGCACTTCAACCGGCGTGGGCACGGGCACATCGGGCACCATTTTATCGATGGGCTTCAGATCCTTGGCTTTCGGTGGCGGCGGTGGCGGTTCGATGGGCTTATCGTCGGGAATAAATACCGTCACGGTGTCTTTGAATGGCTTGACGATGTTGACGACTTTTAAGCCATGCGTGAACGCATAGAGAAAGCCCAGATGCAATAGCACTACTGCGAGAATCGCAATGGTCTTTTTGCTGGAGCCTTCAGAAGATTGTTGTGCAGCATAAGTCAGCGACATAAACACTCCCTTAACATCTTTGCGGATGCCTTGAGTTGGTGAACATGCCGAATGCATTCAGCGATTGAGCGGATCGTCCTAACTGTTCGACGATCCCCTGACGTCGTGAGTGTTGACTGAACCAGCGTCAAGAAAGTTCAAGACGCGATTTTCGTCATCAACAACGTTGTTTGTAAGAACCGGCCCACGCAGCCTTTTCTCTGCAACCGCAGAGGGTCGAATTAGTCAGACCTTCCCTTAACTTTATCTATAGCGCTTCATTGCGGCACTTCCATTGCACCTGTGAGCATCGTCACGATAACCACAGGCAGACAATTCACCTCGTACCGCGCTGAAAAATTGCCAACGGTCCTCACGGAATCGACCTTACTGCTCTGTCAATCTCATCGCCAAGCAAAGCGTTGCTTTGCAAGTTAAGGAGACATCTCATGTCCACCGCGCGCGCCCAAGCTCATAAAGGTCCATCGGCCATCTCCCAAGCTGTTTGGCGCATGACGCAACAACAGCAGTTCCCCATTCCTGAAGTCGCACTGCTTTTGGCGCTGGCGCCGCAGCGTGTGGCACGAATTGTCGATGCGATACATCAACGTCGCGTTGGTCGCTGGCGCGCGCAGTAGCAATCGCTTGGAGAAACTACATTCGTCATACCCGCAAGCGCGGGGATGACGCGATCAACTCGATTTAATCGAACTCCGTCGGCAACCTCGGCTGCAAATAATGCCGATGCAACAACTGCAGTTGCGGTGCCGTGATACGACCACTGGATAATTCCGGCAATGCATCCAGCGAGAAAAATTCTACGCCATCGGTTTCATTGCTGATGCGTGCTTCGCCACCGGTAATTTCGCAGACGAACAACAGCTTCCAGATGTGGAACATGAAGGGTGGATAGTTGTGCTTGTTACGATCGTGCACCGCCGCCAGTTTGAGTACACGCGCGGTGAAGCCTGACTCCTGTTCGATCTCTTTCAGTACCGATAACGATGGCCATTCGTTAACGTCTGCGAAGCCGCCTGGCACCGTCCACTTGCCGTCCATGCGTTCGCGCACCAGCAATACTTCATTGCCTCTGAACATCGCGCCGCGCACGTCGAGCTTGGGCGTGATGTAGCCATCTTCGATGCGCCACGTGGTCAATACTTGTTGCGCGCTGTAGTGCTCGCTGTGTTCGATCAACTGCGCCGCGATCTGTGCGATCTCCTGATAACGCTCACGCTCGAAATCGACCTTGGTGTAGTGCAAACCGGTATGCGCCACCGCCAGCAAGCGGCGCGCTTGATCGAGCAAGGTGGGGAGAGGCAATGCGGACATACGCTTTCCGTTAATGACTGATGAGTGTATCCAGCCACAAGCCGAAGACACTTCCAAGTACAATGCGCGCCCTTTTTGCCGCCCACATCGCGATGCCGATGCCGAATCCGACTACAGACCCGATTGCCGATCATCACACACGCAATGGCGTCTTCGCCGCCGCCATTGCTTTTTTTGTATGGGGGCTGTTGCCGCTGTATCTCAGGCCGCTGGCCGAAGTGCCGGCGTTGCAAATCACGGCGTGGCGCTCGCTGACTGGGTGCGTGGCGGCGTTTAGCTGGATTGCATGGCGCGGTGAACTCAATGCAGTCCGGCAGGTATTTACCCAGCCTGCGCTGGTGGGGCGTCTGGCGTTGACGTCGATATTACTGGCGACCAATTGGGTGCTGTATGCATGGGGCGTTGCCCATGGCCAGGTGCTGATGACCAGCCTTGGTTACTTCATCAATCCACTGGTCAATGTATTGCTGGGCGTGATGGTGTTGTCGGAACGCTTGAATCGCGTGCAGTGGTCGGCGGTGGCATTGACCGCCGCCGCCGTGGCTGCATTCACCATGCAAAGCGGCGAGTTGCCATGGCTGGCACTGGTGCTGGCGGGGACTTTCAGCCTGTACGGGTTATTACGCAAAACCGCTGCCGTCACGGCGGTAATCGGCCTGGCTGTCGAAGGCTTGGTCGTCGCGCCGCTTGCAGCGCTTTATCTGATATTTACACAGCCGCAACACAGCAACATTCATTACTCGCCGCTGATGATCGCACTGCTCGCCGGCTCCGGCATCATGACCATCGTGCCACTCGCGCTATTCAACTACGGCGCGCGACGCATCAACTACGCAACTGTGGGGATGCTGCAATACATCGGTCCCACGCTGCAGTTTTTGATTGCCATCTTTATCTACAAAGAGACGCTGCCGCATGCGCGACTGATTTGCTTTAGTGTGATCTGGCTGGCGCTGGCCATGTATGTACTCGATGGCCTGTGGCGTTCACGCTCAGTGCGTTATCCGTCATAGTTACTGCGCGCGTCGCACCGTTAACACTTTCACCGGCGTCTCTAACATCTGTCCCTTCATGTCAGCTTCACCCGCGGTCAGCGAGTGCGGCTGTTCGAGAATCGCACGCACCACATCCATGCCATCGACGACGTGACCGAACACGGCATACCCCTGATTGTCACCCGATGCAGTGGGCTGTGCATCCAGCGCCGGCAAATCGCCCAGCACGATAAAAAAATCGGATGCCGCCGTGCCGGGCGCCAAGCGCGCCATCGAGATTGCACCGCTGGTATGACTCAAACCCGTCAAGAACGTTGGTTCGTGACGAATAGGTTTGAATTCTTTCTTGGGATCGCCACGCAGACCGGCCTGCGCTAACCCATAGTTGCCGCTGTCACCAATCTTGAAAGCACGATAAAAACCGATGCCATCAAAGCGCTTCTGATCGACATAGTGCAGAAAGTTTGCAGCGGTGATGGGTGCACGCTCGGTTTCAAGTGCTAAGGTGATATTGCCCAACGCGGTTTGCATGATCACTTTGACGGTGGCGGGTTCGTGCACGACGGGCGCTGATGCTTCTTGAGTAGCAGGAGTGACTTCCTGTGCCAGTGCGGATGTGGCTAACAAGATCAGTGCGAAATGTTTTATGCGTGTCATGGCGGTTATGTGGCTATAGCAAGCATGGTTATCGCCATTAGCGTGGAGCTTATTATCTTTGTGCTGGCATCAGTCAGCGATCGGAGCGGAGGGCGGTTCGCGAACCGCCCCTACAATATTTCCGTTTAATACTCATTCGTCCTTCTACACTCACAATGCAGAAGGACGATTCACTTCAGCCTTACTTCTTCCGCTTTGCCACTTTCTTCTTTTTAACTGGCGCAGTCTTCTTTGCAGCCTTCTTTGCAGTCTTCTTCGATGACTTCTTCGTCATCACTTTTTTCTTCGCCGTCTTTTTCTTCGGCGCAGCCTTGCTCACCTTCTTCTTGGCGGCCTTCTTGACGGCTTTCTTTGCCGCTTTTTTGGCTGCTTTCTTTTTTGCAGTCTTCTTGGCAACTGGTTTAGCCGCGACTTTCTTCTTCGTTGCTTTCACTTTGACTGGCGCAGGTGCGGCGGCAGGAGCAGCGGCGGTCATCGGCTGCGACGATACCACTGCATGCAACGCACCTTGCGGATCGATGGCCTGCACGATCCAACTGCCGCCGGGCACTTGCATGGGACCATTGATCACCTTGCCGCCGGCCTTGGCGATCACCTTGGCCGTTTTTTTGGCGTCGGCCACTTGCACATAGCCGCACCATGCAGGAGGCATGGGCATGCTGGGCGGCACAGTGAACATGCCACCGTAGGGTCGGCCGTGTTTACCGTAGATAAAGTAAATGCCTAGCTCACCCATGTCGTGGGCTTCGATTTTTTCCCAACCGAACAACGCGTGATAAAAATCGAAGGCAGCCTGGTAATCGGTGGTGGCCAATTCCAGCCAGGAGAATGTTCCTAGCGGTGGCACCGACGTCGGCGCGGATGGCGCTGCTTGAGAAGCTGATTCCGGCGACCAATGCACGCCAAACACCGCGCCTTGTGGATCGGCTAGCACCGCGTACTTGCCGCCGTTGGAAATATCGGTGACCGGCTTGATGACCTTGCCGCCGCGTTTCTGCGCGAGCTGCAGCGTGGCATTGATGTCATCGGTGGCCACATAGGACAACCAATGCGCCATGTTGTGGCCAGGCGGCAGTGCGCCCAGTCCACCGAGAGACCCGGTTTTCGCAGCCCACATTAAATAGTTGGCGTCGAAGGCTTGCGTCTTCCAGCCCACCACCTTGCCGTAGTAAGCGACCGCAGCGGGTATGTCGCTGGTCATGAGATCGTGCCAGACAAAACTTCCGCGAACCGTGGACTCAGCCATAAGCAATCTCCCAGTAAATGAATGTGAGAAGTGAATGCGACGACGTGGAGGCGATGGATGAAAGACGCGCAGCGATCAAGATACCCTGTAGATGAGTACCGACTGTACGTGGCATCACGCATACAGCCAAGCACTGCGTAGCAACGTCGCCAAACCAACCCTTGACGGCGTCCGCATATTTATGCACCATGCACGCAACTTTATGCAGACCGGCGCTGATGACTCATCGGGCTGGTCTGTTTGGTTTTCAGACGTCATCGGGAAATTTTCACTGACCATGGCCGCCGAACTGCATCAATCCAGCTTACGCCGCGCGGCGATCGTGAAGATCATCCGCGAGTCGGTGGTGCACAAGCAGGAAGAACTGGTGAAGCTGCTCAAAAAACAGGGCTATGACGCGACGCAATCCAGCGTCAGCCGCGATCTGCGCGAATTGCAGGTGGCCAAGGCCGGTGATCGTTACATCGTGCCGGAAGGCGCGGTGAATCATGCGGATCCATTCAGCGCCATCAGTGGCTTTGTCACTGAAGTGCGTACTGCCGGCAGCTCGTTGACCGTGGTGAAAACCCGCACCGGTGCGGCACAGAGCGTGGCGCTGGCCATTGATCAAGCCGAGTGGCCGGAAGTGGTCGGCACCATTTCCGGCGACGACACCATTTTCATCGCCACCGACGATGGCAAGGCGCAACAACAATTGGGCAAGCGCCTGCGCCTGATTTTCCGACTGTAGATTGCACTAAGGTGGCCAACTTGAGAGCGTGTATGCTCGCCGCCCTCGTCCTGCCTTCCCCTGCAGACGAGGCTTTATAAATGGGGAAATGTGAGAGTTTCGCTAATGACTGATACGACCGCGCTTCCCGGTTCCAACAACGAACCGATTCTGCTCGCCTTCTCCGGCGGCCTGGACACTTCATTCTTGGTGCCGTGGCTGAAAGAGAACTATGGCCGTCCGGTAATCACGGTAACGGTGGATACGGGCGGCATCGATGCGCAAGCGGCCAAGGTGCTGGAACAACGCGCACTTACCTACGGCGCGGAGAAGCAGATTCTCGTCGAGGCCAAGCCCACCTATTTCGATCAAGTGCTCAAGTTCCTGATCATGGGCAATGTGCGTCGCGGTCAGTTGTATCCGCTGTGCGTGGGCGCCGAGCGCGTCATGCAAGCGCAGATCATTGCCGAATATGCACGCAAGCTCGGCACCAAGATTGTGGCGCACGGCTGTACCGCGGCCGGTAACGATCAAGTGCGTTTCGAAGTGGCGCTGCGCACGCTCGCGCCGGAGCTGACGATTCTCGCGCCGGTGCGCGATAAGGCGTTCAAGCGTCCCGAACAATTGAAATATCTGGAAGATAAAAAGTTGCCGCTGCCGCCGTATGGCGCGGCGTATTCAGTGAATCGCGGCCTGTGGGGCGTGACGATCGGCGGCAAGGAAACGCTGACTTCCAACGACACCATTCCCGATAGCGCCTGGGTGTTGTCGAAAGATGCGTTCAGCCAACCGCAGCCGCCGGAAGTGCACAGCATCGGCTTTGCAGCCGGCGTGCCGTGCAGCGTCGATGGCATCACCATGAGTGCAGTGAGCGTGATCGAAAAGCTGGAAACCATCGGCGCGAAATTCGGCGTGGGTCGTGGCATTCATGTCGGCGACACCATCATCGGCACCAAAGGCCGTGTGGCATTTGAAGCGCCGGCAGCCGAGGTATTGCTCAACGCACATCGCGAGCTGGAAAAGCTGGTGCTTACCGGTCGTCAGACACGTATTAAAGACAGCGTTGCCGCGCCATATGGCGACATGGTGCATGAAGGCCAGCATCTCGATCCGGTGTGCCGCGATATCGAAGCGTTGCTGCTGTCATCGCAGGAACGCGTCAGCGGCGAAGTGAAAGTAATGTATCGCCCCGGCTCTGCCTTCATCGAAGGCGTGACCTCGAAGTACTCGCTGATGTCGGTATCGAAAGGCGTATACGGCGAGTCGGCCGGCGAATGGACTGCGGCCGATGCACTGGGCTTCTCGAAGATGCTGTCGTTGCCAGGCTCGTTCTGGCATCGCGCGGGCCGTTAACTTGCTCCCTCACCCCTAACCCCTCTCCCAATAACTGGGAAAGGGGAACCAGAGATAAGACGATGAAAACAGTAGTAGTGGACAAAGTGGGCTCGATCACGCAGGCGCTGAACTTAGGGAGAGAGCTGCGCATCGAAACGCAGAACATTCCCACCGAGGAAGGCACGGTGCTGGTGGTGGAAATTCTCACCAGCAAATCCACCTACAACACACTGGAACTCACCAGCGGCCGCATGGCGAAAGTCGCGCGTGGCGATATCGTCGTCGGCGCACTGGGTCATCGTCAGGCGCTGTTCGGTTACTCGGGTCACTTGCCTGAGTCCGTGAAAGAAAACGACATCATTCAGATGCTGAATATTGGCGGCGTGCTCGGCATCTGCGATTCCGCTAACCCGGACAAAGGCAAACCCTTCGATTGCCGCGTGCTGGGCGTGGTGCTGACCTTTCCTTATCTCGGTGAACGCATCGGCGTGCCGGCGAAAGTGGGTTACAAGCCACTCGATTACAACGCACAGATCGATACCCGCAACGTGCCCGTGGTGGCCTTGGCTGGCACCTGTATGGAAGCCGGTAAAACTGCGGCGGCCTGCGCCATCGTCGCGCGCATGCGGCATCGCGGTTTGAATGTGCATGCGTTCAAGGCCACCGGCGTTTCACTGCGTCGCGACATCATGGCGATGGAAGATGCGGGCGCGAAAAAGAGCGCGATCTTCACGGACTATGGCGTGGTAACAACCACCGCTAAAACCGGTCCCGCCATCACACGCACCTTGCTGACTGAAATGGCGCAAGGGGACCCCGATGTCATCGTGTTTGAACTCGGTGATGGCCTGCTCGGCGCATATGGCGTGGAAGCCATTCTGCTCGATAAAGAGATTCGCGAGTCACTGACGTCAGTGGTGCTCTCTGCCAACGATCCCGTCGCTGCCTGGGGCGGCGTGAAGTTGTTGCGCGAGAAGTTCGGCATCGAACCTTCCGTGGTCACCGGCCCGTCAACCGATAACGCGGTGGGCGTGAACATCATTCGCGATCAAATGAAAGTAGCGGCGTGGAATGCCATGACCGATGGCGCTGCGCTGGGCGATTGTGTAATCGATAGCTTGAGGCTGTCGCCGGAAGTGTTAGCGAAAGGGCATGTGAAGCAGGATTGAAACCGTGAAGACGGGGCGCAATGTCTTATGAGTTTATGGGCGCCCCTACGAGATGGTTGCCTGATTTTTATTTGTAGGGGTTCGATTTATCGAACCCTTTCGAAGTATTAGACGGCGGCAAGTTATTAGCGTCCTCTCTCCTTAAGGGAGAGGGAGAGGGAGAGGGAGAGAGACAGAGTGAGGGTTCTGACATGTGCAGCATGTATGAAGAACACCCTCACCCTAGCCCTCTCCCTTAGGGAGAGGGGATCAGAGATTAGAGAGATCGAGTTGAATTGAATGACTAACAAGGTTCCCACCATCGTCCTCGGCGGCACCGGCTATGTAGCCGGCGAGTTGCTGCGCTTGGTCGCAGGCCATCCTGGCCTGGAATTAAAGGCTATTTTGTCGGACAGCCAACCGGGTGAATCGGTGGGCAGGGCGTTTCCGCATCTAGCAGCTGTGTATCCCGTGCTCAAGTATTCGAGCCTGGAAGAAATCACGCAGTTGATCACCTCCTTACCGAAAGTAGCGGTACTCGCTGCAGCTCCGCATGGCGTGTCACACAAGTTGCTTGATGGCTTGCTCACTGCTGCGGAGAAAGCCGGCACTAAACCCGTCGTGGTCGATATCTCTGCCGACTATCGTTACTCGACGGCCGCTGCGTATGAAGCCGTATACAAGCACGAACACGGCGCACCGGAACGCATCAAGTACTTCACGTGCGCAGTGCCGGAGCATCTTGCGAGTTCACCAACACCGCATGTAGCGCATCCCGGCTGTTTCGCAACGTCGATTCTGTTATCGAGCGTGCCGTTGTTGAAGCTGGGTTTGATCGAACCGAAGCTGTTTGTTTCTGCCATCACCGGCAGCACCGGTTCCGGCCGCACACCGACTGCTGGCACACATCATCCGCAACGGCATAGCGATCTGTATGCGTACAACGCACTCGGCCATCGCCATACGCCAGAGGTCACCGAGATTGCACAGGCCGTGTCAGGCGTGAAAGCCGATTTCAATTTCGTACCGCACTCGGGTCCGTTTGCGCGCGGCATTCATGCCACGGTGCAAGCTACTGCGATCAAGCCAATCAAAACCGCCGAGTTGATTGCAGCATTGCAGGACTTCTACAAGCATTCACCGTTCGTGCGTGTGTTGCACGACATGCCACGCATCAAGGATGTTGCCACCAGCAACTATGCGCATATGAGCGCGGTTGCCGATGGCAACACCATCGCAGTGATGTGCGCGATCGACAACCTCACCAAGGGTGCAGCGGGCGGCGCGGTGCAGTGGCTGAATCGTTTGTTGGGGTTTGATGAGACTTTGGGTTTAACCACACCAGCGCCGGGCTGGACTTGATGAATTGAATATTTTCAGACGCTTCGACGGGCTCAGCGACCGGAGCCATGTATTCCGGTCGCTGAGCCTGTCGAAGCGTCTGAAGATTGATTCAGTGACGAGTGAGCAAGAGGACTGATGATGACTACACAAAACGTCGTGCCGCTACGGCCCAGCAAGGCCGATGAATCCGATCACCTGGCACATGTGTACGCGCAATTTCCGTTGGACATCGTCGATGCCAAAGGTGTGCATCTGAATACACGCGATGGCCGCAAGGTGCTGGATCTGTATGGTGGTCACGCGGTTGCGGTGGTGGGCTATGGTCATCCGCGTTGGGTGGAAGCATTGACCAAGCAGGCGCAGTCGTTGGCATTTCAAACCAATGCCGTCGCACTTGATGTGCGTGCGCGTGCTGCAACCAAGCTGGCAAAGTTTTGCGGTCTTGGTCTCGACACCGTGTTCTTCGTGAACTCCGGCGCTGAAGCAAATGAAAACGCCTTGAAGCTGGCGTTGAAAATCACTGGCGCTACCGAAGTCGTCGCGATTGAAGGTGGCTTTCATGGCCGCACGGCAGCTGCGGGCGCGGTGACCTGGGGTGCCAAGCTCAAGTGGTATGGCTTTCCACAAACCCCTTTCGATGTGAAGTTTCTGCCACGCGGTAACATTCCTGCGGTCAACGAAGTGATCACCGATCAAACCGCCGCAGTGATCATCGAACCCGTGCAAGGTTATGCCGGCGCCTTCGACATGCCGAAGGAATTCCTCGAAGCGATTCGTCATCGTTGCTCGGAGAACGGCACCATTCTCATTTTCGATGAAGTGCAATGCGGCTTGGGTCGCACCGGTTATCCCTTCGCGGCGAACATGTATGGCGTGACGCCCGACATCATCACCACCGCCAAAGCGCTGGGTTCAGGCTTTCCCGTGTCGGCGGTATTGATGGCCGACCATGTTGCCAGCAGTTTGAAGATGGACGATCTCGGCACCACCTTCGGCGGCGGCCCCATGGCCTGCGCGATCGCCGAGACCGTGATCGACATCATCGAAGAAGAAAAGCTGCTGGAAAACGTGCGTGAGCGTTCGGCGCAGATTCGTAAGCAGTGTGTGGTGGGCCCGGTCACTGCGATTCAAGGTGCGGGCTTGTTACTGGGTTTGCGTACTGCACGACCCGCGAAAGAGATTCAAGCTGAGCTGCTGAAGCGTGACATCCTCACTGGCACCAGTGCGGATCCACATGTGGTGCGCATTCTCGCGCCGTATGTGCTGAAGGCCGAGCATGTGGATGCACTGCGTGCGGCGTTGGTGGAGATAGGCAAGTAATCACTGAAGTTACATACATCGTCCTCTCTCCCTGAGGGAGAGAGACAGAGTGAGGGTATTCTGACTCATGCGATTAAGCACACAGAAGCACCCTCACCCTAACCCTCTCCCTCAGGGAGAGGGGACAAGCAAACGGATAGACAACGAGACATCATGCAAAGATTTTTAGACCTCGCTGATTTCGAACGTGCCGAAGTGAAAGACTTGTTGGGCTTGGCGGCGCGCTTGCAAGCGCATCCCGACCCGCATGCGCTGGCCGGCAAGGTGCTGGGCTTGTTGTTCATGAATCCCTCGCTGCGCACGCTGGCTTCATTTCAGAGCGGCATGATGCGCCTGGGTGGTTCGGTATTTGTGATCACGCCAGGCGCCGGCACGTGGAATTTCGAAACGCGCAATGGCGCGGTGATGAACGGCAACAACGCCGAGCACATCAAGGAAGCGATTCCAGTGATGGCCTCGTACTGCGACGCATTGGGCGTGCGCATGTTCGCCGAGAACAAGAACCTGCAAGCTGATCTCAATGAAACCGGTTTCAAGATGATTGCCGATCTCTGCGACAAGCCACTCATCAACATGGAATCCGCAGTGAACCATCCCTGCCAGGCGTTGGCCGATTGGTACACCATGGATGAACTACAAGTGCCTGAACGTGGCAAGTTTGTGTTGTCGTGGGTGAATCATCCGCGCGCATTGCCGCTGGCCGTGCCTTCGGCCACGGTGCAAATGGCGGCGATGCGCGGCATGGATGTCGTGGTGTGTCGTCCGGAGGGTTATGCCTTGCCGGATGCGGTGATGGATAAAGCGCGCGCTGCTGCCAAAGCTTCAGGCGGCAACCTCACTGAGACCACCGATCGCGCTGCTGCATTGAAAGGCGCGCAAGTGGTCTACGCCAAAGAGTGGGGTTCGCCCTTGCACTATGGCGATGCCGAAGCCGAGACGCGTTTGCGCGAAGACTTGATCGACTGGTGCGTGAAAGACAGTTGGTTCAAGAACACCGCGGAAGATTGCCATCTGATGCATTGCCTGCCCGTGCGTCGCAATGTGGCCGTTGACGATGAAGTATTGGATAGCTCGCGCAGTGTTGTCATACGCGAGGCGTTCAATCGTATGGTCGTGCAGATGGCGGTGTTGTATCGCCTGCTAAGGAATGCTTGATTTGTAGGTCGGGTTAGCCGTCTTCGGCGCTACCCGACATTTTAAAACCGTCGGGTTAAAACCCGACCTACATGAAACCGCTTAAACAGAAACCGCACATATGCCAAACCGTACCGACCCCATGGTGACCGTTCGCGCTTTAAAGAGCGCCGCTCCCTACATCCGCATCTTCAAAGGCAAGGTGTTCATCATCAAAGCCAGCGGCGGTGTCTTCGGCAATCCCGATGCCACGCGCAATTTGATGGAACAGGTGGCCATCCTGCATCAGGTGGGCATTCGCGTGGTGGTGGTGCATGGCGGTGGCGAACAGCTCACCGGCATTCAACAATCCATGGGCATCGAACCGAAGATGGTCGCCGGTCGTCGCGTCACCGATGCCAAGTCGATTGAAGTCACCAGCATGGTGCTCAATGGTTTGGTGAACACGCAGATTCTCGGTATCTGCCGTGAATTATCGATCAATGCAGTTGGCGTCAGCGGTGTGGCCGCCGGTTTGATTCGCGCCCACAAGCGTCCGCCTGTTGTTGTTGAAGGCCAGACCGTTGATTACGGTTTCGTTGGCGACATCGATCTGGTGGATTCCAAAGTGCTGCAACAATTACTCGATGATGGCTTGATGCCCGTGGTCAGCCCCGTGTCCTGCGATGACAAAGGGACGCTGCTGAACATCAATGCCGACACCGTCGCTGCGGCAATCGGTGGCGCGTTGAAAGCCGAGAAGCTGCTGCTGGTCACCGGCGCGCCCGGCATCATGGAATCGCTCGACGACCCACATTCATTGGTGTCGTACACCGATCTCGCCGGCTTGCAGAAACTCAAAGATCAAGGCTCATTGAAGGACGGCATGCTGCCCAAAGCCACGGCGATTGAAGCCGCAATTCGCGGCGGCGTGCGTCGCGTGCATTGCATCTCGTACAAAACGCCCGACAGCGTGTTGGCCGAAGTGTTCACCAATGAAGGCACGGGCACGTTGATTGTGGAAGACATCAAGGGTTTGAGTGCAGCGGAACAAGGTAATTGATCCTCTAATCCCCTCCTCCGTTTACGGGGGAGGGATAGGGAGGGGGCATTCATGATGTTGATACATCGCCCCCACCCCAACCCTCCCCCGCAAGCGGAGGAGGGAGTGAAGACGACACATTGGATACAACCATGTCTAAATCCCCTTCAAGATTATGGGACAAAGGCGCGCCACTCGATTCACGCGTGCTGCAATACACCGCCGGTGACGATCACCAGCTCGACAATCGTCTAGTGCAATACGATGTGCGTGCATCGATTGCGCATGCTGAAATGCTCAACGCGCAAAAGTTGCTGAGCGACGCTGATCTCGAACTCATTCGCGATGGCCTGACAGATATCGCCGCCGCTCACGCGCGTGGTGAATGGCAAGTCACGCTGGAACAAGAAGACGGCCAGACCGCACTCGAAACTTTGCTCACCCAAAAGATCGGCGATGCCGGCGCGCGCGTGCATCTCGGTCGTTCACGTAACGATCAAGTGCTCACCGCATTGCGCTTGTTCCTGCGCGATGCGGTTAATGATTTAAGCAACGCCACCATGAAAGTCGCCGATGCGCTCGATGCATTGGGCGCACGTGAAGCGAACACCGTATTGCCGGGCTACACACACATGCAACAAGCTATGCCCAGCAGCGTGACGTTGTGGGCGGGTGGTTTTGCTGCCGAGTTGCGCGATGACGCCGTAGGCTTGAATCACGTGCAACGCCGCCTCGGCAAGAGCCCGTTGGGTTCGGCTGCAGGCTACGGTGCGCCTAACTTGCCGCTGGATCGTGCTGCTACCGCCAAAGCCATGGGCTTCAACGAAGTGCATGAACCGGTCACCGCTGTGCAGCTATCTCGCGGCAAAGCCGAAGCGCAGTTGCTGTTTGAAATCTCATTGGTGATGCAGGATGTGGCGCGCCTGTCATCTGATCTGTGCCTGTTTTACACACAAGAGTTCGCGTTCGTGTCGTTGCCCGACGCCTTCACCACCGGCTCCTCCATCATGCCGCAGAAGCGCAACCCCGATGTATTTGAACTGATTCGCGGTCGCTCTGCTGCTGCGATAGCTGCGTTGAATGAGGTGCTTGGCATCGTTGCCAAATTGCCGTCGGGTTATCAGCGCGATCTGCAGTTGATCAAAGTGCCGTTGTTCCGCGGCATCGATCTGTGCGCCAACACCCTCGACATCCTCGCGCCCGCTCTCGATCAAGTAAAGTTCCGGCCAGAGAACATCGAGATGGATGCGTCGATCAATGCGGCTGCTGAGGCATACGAGTTAGTGAAGACGGAAGGCATTCCGTTTCGTGAGGCTTATAAGCGGGTGGGAAAGAAGTATCTGAAGTGATGATGGCGACATGGATTTCGAATCATTCACGCCAAAGCCCCGTAGGGCGCACTCGCGAGTGCGCCGCATGTCTCCCTCCAAACACTGACCCTCGTGCCCATCACTGCCGTATTGATGGTGTTACTAGCAGCAGTAACCCACGCCACCTGGAATCTCGCTGCCAAACGTGCCGCTGCATGTCATCACTTCGTCTGGCTGTATTCATTGTGTGCATCGGTCATCTGGCTACCGGCAGTGATATGGATTGTGATCAACACACATCCGCACTTCAGTAATGTTGCCTGGTTGACGCTGATAGGTACTGCAGTTCTGCATCTGGGTTATTCGTTATCGCTGCAGCATGGTTACCGCGTGGCAGATTTATCGGTGGTGTATCCGGTGGCGCGCGGCACAGGGCCGGTGTTGTCGTTTGCCGGCGCGGCGTTGCTTCTGCATGAGTCGCCGAGCGTGTTGGCGATAACGGGGTTGTTGTTGGTGGTGCTGGGCATTGCTTTGCAAACCAGCTTGCTGCGCAGTGCCGAAAAGCTGGATCGCAAGGGTCTGGTGTGGGGCGTGACCACCGGGGCATTCGTAGCGAGCTATACACTTAACGATGCCTATGCCGTCAAGTTCTTGTTGATAAATCCGCTGCTGCTCGACTACTTCAGCGATGTATTTCGGCTGGTGGTGATGAGTCCGGCAGCTTATCGAGGCCGCGCTCAGTTACGCGAGGAATGGCGCAAGTACCTGCCGAACGCGCTCGTCGTCGGCGTGCTGGGCACCACAGGCTATATGCTGGTTCTGTATGCTATGCAGCTCGCGCCGATTAGCCACGTTGCACCGGCACGAGAGCTGGCCACATTGGTGGGCGCATTGTTTGGCGTGTGGTTTCTCAAAGAGAGCATCACACCCGCCCGCGTAATGGGCGCATTGTGCATTGTCGCCGGCGTGTTGAGTCTGGCCTTTGCCGGGTGATGGAGAGTCGATATGCATCGAATCGTTTTGTTGTTGGCGCTCAGCAAGTAGGTTGGGCTGAGTCTGCGAAGCCCAACAATCATCAACAGGTATCGAGATGTTGGGCTTCGCAGACTCAGCCCAACCTACCCTGGAGCCATGCATGTTTCGTCTGGTATTGCTGATTCTATCCATCGCTGTCGCTTGTGCTGCCTGCGGTTTGAAAGGTAGCCTGTATTTGCCCGAGAAAAAAGCGCCGGTGGTCATTACGCCGGCGAGCGATAGCGCTGTATCGTCGTCATCCAGCAGCGATGCTTCATCATCTTCGCAGGCAGCGCCATGACCAAGCTGGTACTGGTGGATGGCTCATCGTATTTGTATCGCGCCTTCTTCGCGTTACCACCGCTGAGCAACAGCCGAGGCGAACCCACCGGCGCACTGCTGGGTGTGGCCAACATGCTGCACAAGCTGATCAAGGATGAACAACCGGAATTGATTGCCGTTGTATTCGATGCGCCGGGCAAAACCTTTCGCGATGACTTGTTCGAGCAATACAAAGCGCATCGCGCGCCGATGCCGGATGATTTGCGCGCACAAACGCAACCGTTGCTGGAACTGGTACAAGCGATGGGCTTGCCAATGTTGCGTGTAGAGGGTGTGGAAGCCGACGACGTGATCGGCACACTGGCTATGCAAGCCGCACAACAAGGCATCGACGTGTTGATTTCCACGGGCGATAAGGACATGGCGCAATTGGTCGGTCCACATATCACGCTGATCAACACCATGACCAATTCGCGTTACAACCGTGATGGCGTGAAGACCAAGTTCGATGTGTTTCCGGAACAGATCATCGATTATTTATCGTTGGTGGGCGATAGCGTCGACAACATTCCTGGCGTACCCAAAGTCGGACCAAAGACTGCTGCCAAATGGCTGAATGAATATCAAACGCTGGATAACCTGCTAGCCAATGCAGATAAGATCACCGGCAAGGTGGGTGAGAATTTGCGCGCAAGTTTTGAATCGCTGGAGTTGTCACGCAAACTGGCGAAGATCGATTGCGCAGTAGCATTGGCAGTGACACCTGATGCATTGAAGGCGCAGCCTCCCACGGTTGATGAGCTGCGCAAAATTTACAAGCACTATGAGTTGAATGCGTTGTTGCGGCAGTTGGAGGCGCAGCAGGAAAGCACCCTCACCCTGCCCTCTCCCTCAGGGAGAGGGGATGAAGAGGAAGTTGGCACCACACTTTCCTCTTCCTCTCACGAAGAGGCGCCAAGTGAGAGAGCCCCGCAAGGCGAGTACGAAACCATCTTCACACAAGCCCAACTGGATGCATGGCTGGAGAAACTCAAACACGCCGAGGTGTTCGCCATCGATACCGAAACCACTTCGCTCGATTACATGTCAGCGGAGTTGGTAGGCATTGCACTGGCGGTTGAAGCCAACAAGGCGGCATATTTGCCGGTGGCGCACAACTATCCGGGCGCGTTGGAACAGTTGTCGCGCGATGCGGTGTTGGCACAATTGAAGCCGCTGCTGGAGAGCGAGCAACACGCCAAGCTCGGTCATCACTTGAAATACGATGCGCACATTTTTGCCAACTACGGCATCGATGTGAAAGGCATGCGCTTCGATTCCATGCTGGAGTCGTATGTGCTGAATAGCACCGCGACGCGACATGACATGGATTCTGCGGCGAAGAAGTATCTCGGTGTCGACACCATTCATTACGAAGATGTGTGTGGTCGCGGCGCGAAGCAGATTACCTTCGATCAAGTCGATATCGAAGTCGCCACGAAGTATTCGGCTGAAGATGCCGACGTGACGCTACGTCTACATCAAATGCTGTGGTCGCAGTTGCAAAAAGAACCAAAACTCAAGGAAGTGTATGAGACCATCGAACAACCACTGGTGCCGGTACTGTTGCGTATGGAGCATCAAGGCGTGTTGATCGATGCCGCGCTGTTGAGAAAACAAAGCCAGCAACTTTCCGAACAGATGCAGAAGCTGGTGGAGCAATGTCATGTTGCTGCCGGTCAGCCATTCAATGTCGATTCACCGAAACAGTTGCAGGACATCCTGTTCAACAAACTGAGCATTCCGGTGTTGCGCAAAACGCCAACTGGTCAACCATCAACGGCGGAAGATGTGCTGGAAGAACTGGCAGCGAATCACGAGTTGCCGCGCTTGATCATCGAGTATCGCGGCATGGCGAAACTCAAATCGACTTACACTGACAAGCTACCGCTGCAGATCAATTCGCGCACTGGACGAGTACATACTTCGTATCATCAAGCTGTGGCTGCAACGGGGCGTTTGTCATCGACTGATCCGAATCTGCAGAATATTCCAATTCGATCGGCAGAAGGTCGGCGTATTCGTCAGGCATTCGTTGCGCCGCCCGGTCACGTGCTGGTCGCGGCCGACTATTCGCAGATTGAATTGCGCATCATGGCGCACTTGTCCGGCGATCAAAGTTTGCTCGATGCCTTCGCTGCGGATCGCGACATTCATCAAGCCACGGCCGCCGAAGTGCTGAGCATTCCACTTGAACAAGTAAGCAGCGAACAACGTCGTTCTGCGAAAGCCATCAACTTTGGTTTGATTTATGGCATGTCGGCATTTGGTCTTGCCAAACAACTGGGTGTGCCGCGTGGTGAAGCACAACGTTATATCGATGTGTACTTCGCGCGTTATCCAGGCGTGAAGCACTATATGGATCGCACGCGCTTGCAGGCGAACGAACTGGGTTACGTTGAAACCGTGTTCGGTCGACGTTTGTACTTGCCCGATATTCAATCGCGCAATGCGTCGTTACGTCAGTATGCCGAGCGCAGCGCCATCAACGCGCCGATGCAGGGCACGGCCGCCGACATCATCAAGCGCGCGATGATTGATGTAGATGGCTGGTTACAGACTTCGAAGTTTGCTGCGAAGATCATCATGCAGGTGCATGACGAGTTGGTGTTTGAAGTCCCGGAAGCGCAACGCGATGCACTCATTGAACAAGTGCGTACACGCATGTGTGCAGCGGCAAGTTTGAACGTGCCGCTGAAAGTGGATATCGGTAATGGATTGAATTGGGATGAAGCGCATTAAGAACGAATTAGCTTGCGCGTACCGAATTGGCGTTCATTTGCTCCGTATTCGTTTCCATCATTACGACGCCGTAATGCAAAAAGAACTGTGAAGCTGGAACTTCAAGCAGCAGGTGGACTCTGATCACTTGAACGTCTGCCAGGACGTTTCCATTCGTCTTCCTCCCTGAGCGAATGGTGACCCGGGTACCCCATACCGGGTTATTAATTAAGGCCCCGTCGGTCACAGACCTTCGGGGCATTTTTTTGGCGTGATGGTTTTCCATGCATGCGTTCGCCATTCCGCGACGTGTAAAGGAACGCATCAAATGCTTTTGTTGGCGCGATTGCGTCTTGACCTACTTCGCTTTCAAACAGGCATCGAGAAATCTGCGCGCTTCATCCACGCCACGATTGGTTGTCGCTGAAAACAATTGCACGCTGGCGGATTCACCCAATTCGTTACGCACTTCGCGCGTGACTTTCATGCCTTCGGATTGAGTAAGCTTGTCGGCCTTGCTGAGCAGCACGTGGCAACGCAGTTGCCGTTGCTGGCCCCATTCGAGCATTTGCAGATCAGTGTCCTTGAGTGGATGACGCGAATCCATCAACACGACCAATCCCCGCAGCGACTGACGTCGCTCGAAGTAGCTGCTCATCAGCTCATGCCAGTGACGCTGCATGTCCGGCGGCACCTTGGCAAAGCCGTAACCGGGCAGATCCACCAGTCGTTGTCCCTCCTGCATGCTGAAAAAATTGATCAACTGCGTGCGCCCCGGCGTCTTACTGGTGCGTGCCAGACCAATGCGGCCGGTAATGGCATTGATGGCGCTGGATTTGCCGCTGTTGGAACGGCCGGCGAAAGCCACTTCAATGCCCTCATCACCGGGGAACTGCGCGGCCTGCCAGGCGCCGGTTAAATACTGGACGGTAGGGTAGTAAGACATGGTGTTCGCGATGACGATCTGTCGCCAACGCATTGATTCCGGCTGCTAACAATATGAAAGGCTAGTGTACAATCGCCCGACTTAACCGCCAGCTTTAACTCAGATTCACGAAGGGCTGGCATTACGCATCCTGCACTGGAGTCCTGTCGATGAAGTCTGGTCTGTCAAAGAAAACTGAAATGGCGCGTGGGCTGATTGCTTCAACCGTGGTGTTGCTCGGACTATCGGCGACAAATCTGGCGAACGCGGCCGGTAACATTCAGGCAGGTCAGACCAAGGCTTCGACGGTATGCGTGGCGTGTCACGGCCTCGATGGCAACAGCGTGAATCCGGAATGGCCCAGCATCGCCGGCCAGCATGAAACGTACATCGCCAAGCAGATCAAGGCATTCAAGACCGGTGAGCGCACCAATGCGCTGATGACGCCCATTGCCATGACGCTGACCGATCAGGACATCGAAGACGTGGCCGCTTATTTCGCCACGCAGAAAATCAAGGGTCAGGAAGCGGCCAAGAACAAGGTTGAAGCCGGTCAGAAGCTGTATCGCGCCGGCAATAACGATAGCAAGACCCCTGCTTGCCTGGCCTGCCATGGTCCCGACGGCCGCGGCAACGCCGAAGCCGGTTATCCGGCGATTCGCAGCCAGCACGCCACACAGGTGGCGCTGCAGTTGAAAGCCTACCGCAGCGGCGAACGCAAGACCGACCAGAACGAAATGATGCGCACCGTGGCGGCCAAGCTGAGTGATGATCAGATCGATGCCGTTGCCCAATACGTACAGGGTCTGCGCTAAATTCGTTAATTCGATTCGGGTACCCATTCGCGGCGCCCGTTTAACTGCTGTCGATGCCTGATGCCCCCGTCAGGCCTTTCTCACTCATCCCGGAGCCGAAGCATGAAGCGCATGTTGATGTTGGCGTTGGGTTTGCCGCTGTTGCTGGCATTGGGCGCATGCAGCCGCAGCAATCAACCTGAAAATGCCGCCACGCACAGCACTCCGGCCACCCCAGCTCAAAAAACCAACACTGCCGCTACACCCGCAACTGCCACCAGTTCGGCACCGGCCACCACCGTGGCAGAAGCCGTCGCCAGCGCCGAGCAGGTCACTGAAACCGAGACGCCTGAAGCCAGCGAAGCTGCCCAACCGCTGGCGCTACGCATCGCTGACATCAAGCCTGAACCGGCATTGCAGTGGAAAGAAGGTGTGAATTACCTCCGCGTCGTGCCTGCCCAGCCCACCACTGCCGCGCCGGGCCAGATCGAAGTCACTGAAGTGTTCTGGTATGGCTGTCCGCACTGCTATGCATTGGATGCGACGCTCGAAGCCTGGCGCAAGAACGGCAAAGCCAACTACGTGAGCTTCGTGCGTGTGCCGGTGATGTGGGCCACCGTGCATCACACCCATGCGCGGGTGTTCTATACCGCCGAGCTGCTGGGCAAGCTGGATGAATTGCACACGCAGATTTTCGACGAGATTCATCAACGTCATGACACGCTGGAAACGCCGGTCGCTATCGAAGCGTTCTTCACCAGTCACGGCGTTAGCCAGGTCGATTTTCAGAAAGCGTTTTCATCGTTCGCCGTGGAAGCCAGCCTGAAACGCGCCGAAGCGCTGGGGCTGCGTTACAAGGTGGATTCGGTGCCCACCTTTATTGTTAACGGCAAGTACATCACCGATGTCGGCAAAGCCGGCGGTCCGCAGCAATTGCTGACGCTCATTAACGAGCTGGCCAATCGCGAACACGGCACCTGATCGGCCCTCGGTTCGCGCATGATCAGTACTTACATTTCACATGCTCGCGGCCTCGCCCGCACCGAAGCGGGCAGTATCCAGCGCATTCCCGACAATGCGGTGTGGATCGATCTGCTGGAACCGAGCATCGAAGAAGAACGCGCCGTCGAGCGCGAGCTGAATATCGAGATTCCGTCGCGCGAAGAAATGCGTGAAATCGAAACCTCGAATCGCCTCTACGAAGAAAACGGCGTGTTGTACATGACCACCACCGTGGCGGCCAAACTCGACACCTCGCGCCCGGAAAGTACTGCGGTCACGTTCATTCTCGCCAACGGCCGCTTGATCACCAATCGCTACACGGACACACGCTCATTCCGTAATTTCATCGCCTATGCGGAACGACATCCCACCGCCTGCGGTTCAGCGGTGAATATTTTCGCCGGCTTGCTGGAAGCGATTACCGAACGCATCGCCGACACGCTGGAACGAGTGGGCGCGGATCTCGATGCCGTTTCCGCCAGCATTTTTCAAAGTGAAACTGCGGCGAATAAAGCCAAACGCGATTTGCGCAGCTTGCTGGAACGCATCGGTTTCAACGGCGAATTGAATTCGAAGGGGCGTGAGAGTCTGGTCAGTCTAGCGCGGCTGCTGGTATTCGTGCAGCAGTCCAACAACGTCGCCTTCACCGACGAATATCGCGGCCGGTTTCGCTCCATTGCCAGCGACGCCGCCGCCTTGTCGGACCACTCCAGCTTCCTCGGCAGCAAGGTCTCATTCCTGCTCGAAGCCACCCTGGGCCTGATCAATCTTGAACAAAACAACATCATCAAGATTTTCTCGGTAGCGGCGGTCATATTTATGCCGCCGACGCTGATCGCCAGCATCTACGGCATGAACTTTCACGTCATGCCGGAGCTGTCCTGGGAATTCGGCTACCCATTTGCCCTGGCTTCGATGGTAGGCACCGCCATCGGCATCGTTATCTACTTCAAGCGTCGCGGCTGGTTGTAATTCCCCTCGCCCGCATCGCCGCACGGACATGCGGCCATCCACGGTATGGTTCGCCTGAATACGTAGGGCCGCATGCCGGTTTCTATCAGGGGAATTCCTAGGAAATCCCGGAAACCTTGAACCAATTCAAGTATTGAATCCGCCGAATGGCGAACTGTGTCGCCCTAAAGGTACGTAAATATATGGAACATAGGCCGCGTAGATGATGAGTGCACCGGAATAGGGCCGGAATAGGGAAGTCGTTGCTGTGTCGCACCGCGCGCACAGTTACCGTCTGCATTTTTTATGGCACAAACGTGTCAAGGGCTTGGGGGTTCTAATGAAATTTCTTGATTTGGGTCGTTATAAATCCATTGCCATGGGCCTTGCGGCGTTCATGCTGCTGATTGGTCTGGTGCTGGGTTTTAACATGGTCATGTCGCAGCGCTTCAGCAACGACTTGTCCGGCGTCAAATTCCTTTCGCGACAACAGATTGAGCCCGGCGTCGTAGTGGCCAACAGCCGCATGATCGCAGCGCGCCTGAAGCTGCATGAACCCATTGCCGATGCACTGGCCGATCTGCGCGCTGCGCAGAACAATGTCGATCAGACGCTTTCCGGTCTTGCCAATGACGGCACCGTCACCAGCGAAGACGGCCGCATGTACAGCTTCCCCAGCATGCGCGATGAGCCTGCTGCCAGCACGCTGCAAAGCGCATTGAAACGCTGGTCGCCATACAAGGCCAAACTCGACACCGTGCTGCGTCTGGGTCAATCGGACAGCCCCTATGAAACTGCCGCCACCGGCGTGGTGGGCTTAAGCGAACGCGGTCAACGCATGGCGCAATTGCTGGCCGAAGTGGCGCCGCTCGAAGGCCCTGTGCAGAAAGAACTCAGCGCCGCCTTCAAGACCGTTAGCGAACAGCTCGAAGCCAACGGCAAATCGCGTGTCGGCACCCTGCGTATGGTGCAGATCGCCAGCATCGTGCTCGCGTTGGGCGGCCTGATCGGCATTCTTTCGTACCTCGGCGGTACGTTGCGCGCCGAAGAAATTCAGTCGGGCATGGCTCGCAAGGAAACCGCCAACATCCTGCGTACGGTGAACGAAGGTCTGTTCCTGCTGGATCGCAATCAACGCATCGGTTCGGAACGTTCGCTAGCACTGGGCGCCATGTTCCGTCGCGACGATCTTGATGGTCTGACCTTCGAAGGTCTGCTGCGTAACATCGTTCCTGAGAAAACCCTCAAGACTGCGCAGGACTACGTCACGCTGCTGTGGGGCGAACGCGTCAACGAAAAGCTGGTGAAGACCATCAACCCGCTCAATGAAGTGGAAGTGCACTTCGACAATCCGGGCGGCGGCTTCGATACGCACTTCCTGGAATTCGATTTCAACCGCGTGAAATCAGATGGTCAGTTGTCGCACTTGCTGGTGACAGTGAATGACGTCACCAAGCGCGTGATGCTGGCTCGCGAACTGCAAGAGTCGCAGGAAAAAGCACAGGCGCAATTGGATTTGTTGCTGCGCATTTTGCACGTCGATCCGGAGAGCTTGACCAGCTTCCTGTCGGATGCGGAAACCTCATTGAAGATGGTGAACACCATCCTGCGCGAACCCGCTCGCGAAGAGTCGGTGTTCCGCAGCAAGATCGACAACATCTATCGTCAAATCCACGCGGTGAAGGGCGAATCTTCGGCACTGGGCTTGAAGACCGTCGAACAGCGCGCTCACGCTTTCGAAGAATCGCTCAACGAAATCAAGGGCCGCGCCAACATCTCGGGTAACGACTTCCTGCCGCTGGTGGTCAAGCTCGACGATCTGTTCAACCACTTGGCGCAGGTGCGCGAGATGTTGGGTCGCCTGGTCGACCTGCATCAAGCCATCGCCTCGCGTCGCGCGTCGGAACCGACGGGTTCGGCCAAAACCGAAGTCGACTCCGAAGAGATGAACGATTTCCTCGCCAACAACGGCAATGCCGATCCACGCGAAGGCACGTCGGCACTCGAAGCGCTGATGAGCGGCAATGGCTTGAAGCGCACCTTGGACAAGCTGGCGCAAAAGGTCGCCGATAACAGCACCAAGCAAGTCGAACTCGAATGCAACGGACTGGAAGCCGTGCCGGAAAGCTATCGTCGCGCCGTGAAAGACATCGCCATTCAACTGGTCCGCAATGCAGTAGTGCATGGCATCGAAACGCCGGCACAACGTCGCGCGGCGAACAAATCTGAGTTCGGCCAGTTGAGTATTGAATTTGTCGATCACGGTTCGTCAGGCATGGAACTCACTGTGAAGGACGATGGTGCAGGCCTGCAACTGGAGCGCATCAAACAAGTGGCCGTCGAACGCGGCTTGTTGACTGCTGCTCAAGCTGCACTGCTCGATCAACGTCAGACCATGGCGCTGATCTTCCGTCCCGGCTTCTCGACTGCAGAGGACGTGACCTCGGACGCAGGTCGCGGCGCCGGTATGGATCTGGTGCGAGTACTGGTAGCCGAGCTGAACGGACGCGTTGGCATGTCAACTGCCAAGGGTCGCTACACCAAGTTCAAAATCTGGCTGCCAGCGCCGTCGCAAGCGGTCGCTGCCTAATACCAACCAAAATACCTACTCAGAGGGAATGACATGTCAGTGGCCACTGCACAAGCCGAAGATCTCAATCGAAAGTTCAAGATGATGATCTGCGACGACTCGAACATCATTCGTCGCAAGATCGAACGTGAACTGAAAATTGAGCGAATTGAAGTCGTCGCGACTGCCGCAAACGGTCGCATCGCCGTCGAAACATTCAAGAAAAATCCGGTCGATGTTGTCACCATGGACATCACCATGCCGGAAATGGATGGCATCGAATGCGTTGAAAAGCTCGTCGATATCAAGCCCGACGTGCTGATTCTGGTAGTCTCCGCTCTCTCGGACAAAGCAACCGCCATCGAGGCATTGCAGAAAGGCGCGAATGGTTTCCTGTGCAAACCGTTCACCGACCGCCAATTGACCGAGGCCCTGGAAGAACTGCTACGAGGCGCTCAATGATGTCGGATCTTGAACTTGCTACCTTCGTTGAAGGTACCACTCGATACTTCGAAGCCACGGCCAATCAGGCCGCAACAGTGGGTTCACCGTATCTGGTGCAGAACGGCAAACCGACCGTGCACGAATTCACCGGCATGATCAGCATCGCCGGCAAGCGTCGCGGCGTGGTTTATTTCACCGCACCTCGTCCCATGCTGACTGTGCTCCTGATGCGCATGGGCGAAACCGAATTGACCGAAGAGAACATGGCTGACCTCGTCGGCGAAGTCGCCAACACCATTTCCGGCAATGCCCGCCGCGATTTCGGCAAGGACTTCATGATCTCCGTACCACAGGTTGTCGCTGGCGATACCGATCGTGTTACTACGCCGGATAACGTGCGTTCGTTTGTTATCCCGATCAACTGGCGCAGTCATGCGGCACAGTTAGTGGTGTGTTTGGAGTGATGCTTTGCGCAGGCAGGCCGTTATATTTTTAAGGTGGCCCGCCTGTTACCTGGCTTAATACTAATCTGATCTTTGCTGCTCCCAATACTCGACGCTACTGCCCTCGGTCGAGCAATCGCATAACTGATCGCGCCAATAACGCCAAATCAATTTCATTACCGTACAAGTGTGCTCAAGTCAGGAAACCACAGTCCACGCACTAGTAAGTCCCCACTTAAGGCACAACTGCGTTCGCTCCGAGCAACGGCTTTAGATCGGACCAGGGTACGGTAACTGGAGGGGGCGAACACACGTAACAACCTACCTCGTAGGGGCTAAAGGGCACTTGCAAGCCCTCTTCCGTCAATTGCCAGCGCTTTGGGTCGATTACGACCTTATCCACTACTCGCTGCATTTCCATCGCGATACTACCCGCTGACGGCCACCCCTCTGCTAAATATGCCTTTCGAAACAAAGTCAGCAGTGCAGGCAAAGCATGCGTATTGGTCCCGAAGATATCTTCCGCTGTGAGCGCTCTGAATTCTGGAAGAACAATGGTTTCCACTTTAGTACCACTCATTCCGTGAGGCGCACCATGAGTATACGAAGAGCGTAGCTTACTCAAACTAAGCACCCGATCGTTCACGAAATTAAGCGAGTAACTACTCTCATCGTCACTATCCGACTCACCGTCGTCATTTGAATCACTAAAACCGGCTTCATTAATAGACAGCTTTTGACGATGATTCCATTCTATTGCTGGTGCCGTAGTCGCCGAGTCGATTTGTAGATACGCGATATGGCGAGTATAGAAACCGGCTATTTCACCTGATTCGTCAGGGGCAGGCTTGGCACTGTATAGATCAACACGATTAAGAAGAAAGGGACCGAATCGCCTACCAACCTCGTTTAGTTGTGTCAGTCGATCATAGTAGTGACCCTGAATACAGGCAGCCGCTCTATCACCATCAGCGATCTTAGCGTTCCCTGTCACAGCACAAACGGTATAAACAAAACGTAGCCAGCTAACTTGTGACGTTTTGAGAAGCTCTCTACCGTCTGAACTGAGCAAAGCTCGACGGGTTTCGTAGATTCGTCCTAATTGGCTATCCAATTCAGAAAGCGCTGGCGTTTTACAGATTAGTCGATCCCGCGGGGTACTGGCCTTAGAGCAATCGAAACTCGCTGCCTCTGTCTGTGCGGCATAAGGCAAGACGCTTATTAAACAAATATAAAATATGATGTGAGCTTTGAGCATCACCGGAAACGTCAATCGTTGATCTTCACGTGACATCATTCCCTCCCTGTCATCTGCCGCATCAGCAGTCCATTTTAAAGGCTATATGCCTAGGTTAACGAAGTGCTACACCACGTAGATATAAAGCAGCACGCATTGAACATTAACCCTTTCCAGTCGCCAGCAAATACTCACAAGCAGTAACCACATCCGCATCGAACAACTTGCCGGCATCGCGGCGCACTGCGGCTAAGGCTTCTTGCATAGTAAGGGCCGGGCGATGCGGGCGTGCTGAACTCAAGGCATCAACCACATCGGCGACGGCGAGAATGCGGGCTTCGATGCGAATCTGATCGCCAGTCAACGCGGCGGGATAACCGCTGCCGTTCATGCGCTCATGATGTTGTTCAACTATACCGGCGACATCGATGCCGAGGTCAACGCCATTGAGCAGGCGCACGCCGTAAGCAACGTGGCCTTGCATCAAGGTTCGTTCCACATCGCTCAGTACCGTGGGTTGCATCAACAAACTCTTGGGTAGGGAGAGATGACCGACATCGTGCAAGCGTGCAGCGAGGCTCAGGCCTTGTCGTTGCAATTCTGTCAGTCCCATCTGTTTGGCGATGGCAGACGCAAGAAATGCAATGCGATTGCCACTGCCTGCTGCGTACACGTCATGCGCATCCATCAACTTTTCCAGCATGGCAAGCAGACTCTCTGTACCGGCTGCACTGCGCTGCACTTGCGCGGCAAGTCGCGATTGCTGGCGTTTACGTGCGAGTGCTGCGACGAGGATCTCCGCGATCTCATGCAACTCGCGTTGTTCGAGAGCGGTATAACCCGCTTCGCGATTGGCCACCGACAACAGCCACGATTCATGACCATGCGTTACGGCGCACACCGCGAAGTTGTGGATATCGGGCAGTCCCTCCACTTGCAGCACTTCAGCGCTTTTATCCGCGACGGTCGTGACACGCGGTGTCAACAAACTGCGCCACTGCGTCGGCACCGGCACGCTGCAGCTGCCCGTGCCTCCATTGCTATTGAGTGGACGACGATTGCTTTGCGCATGATTGATGGCCGTCAGTTCTATTGTTTGCGTGATGCGTTCCATCGATGTGAAGAAGGCTAATGGGCTTTCAAACGCATTGGCCAGCTGCGCCATCGTGTATTGCAGCAAGGTGCTTTCGTCGGCGTCTTCGGCGTAACGCAGAATCTCCAGCACCAGCGGCAGGCGCGATGCAGGCGGTGGCGGGCTCGGCAACGATACGGTGACCGGCTCGCGTTCGATTTGCAAAATGAACAAACGCAAGCCGCCGCTGAATGCATGTTGTCCGGCGGTGAATTGCACGGCGCGTTGACCACCGCCTGCCTGGCGCACGGCAACCACCATGGATTGGCCGGCAGCCAATACTTTCAACGCAGTCATCTGTTGCGCATCGCTTAATACGCGTTCAAGAGTTTGTTCGAGCAATTGCTCGCGACCGATCTCAAATAACGCGCTACAGGCGGAATTCAGTTCGCGAAACTTGCCATCGCTATCGACGACGCAATACGCCATTGGCAACGCCGCCAGCAGCGCCTTAACGCGTTGCACTTCTTCAGCCATGGCGCGTTCGCCACGCACGCGATAACCCACATCATGCGCGACCCACAGTTCCGCGTTTTGCGCCTCCAACATGATCTCGCAGGAATTCACCAGCAACGACAGACTGCGGCCGTCCTTGCTGCGAAAGCCAAATACATGCGTCGTGGTCGTAACTTGCGTCTGATCACGCAGCATCGCCGGGCTGTCGAGCTGCATAAATTCATCGTTGCTGTAGCCAAACAATTTCAGTGCTGACAGATTCACCGCAAGGATCTTTTGCGTGGCGCGATTGACGATCCACATCGCCGCCGGATTCAAGTTGAAAAGTTCGCGCCAGCTTTTTGCGCCTTGCAACTGTTGCTGTGCACCTTGCAATTGTTGTTGCGCGCCAAGCAGTTGTTGCTGGGCACCCAGTAATTGTTGTTGTGTGGCTTGCAACGTTTGTTGCAACTGCGCTTGCTCGGCTTTGAATTGAGCTTGTTCGGCTTTTAGTCGATCGAGTTCTTCGCTATCGGGTAATGCAATCAATGCCGGTAATTTCAGTGTGCGATCGACGCTGGGCTGTGTCTCTGCAGCGTTTCTTGCCTCACTGCTGTTTGCAGGGATGGGTTTGACAGGCGTTTCTGCCAAGGTCGCCGCAGTGGTATTGCTGACGATTTCCAATTGTGGCCGCTTGGGCGACTGCACCTTAGGCAATGGCGAAACCGGCGCCGCCAATGCGGCCTCGATCACGCCATTCAACGCGCCGGGCTTCAATGCATTGCCGACGAAGCGTGCCGCGCCCATTTCCATCGCGAAGCGTTCGGATTTCTGATCGTTGCTGCGCGTCGAGAACAACACCACGGGAATGCGTCGCAATTGATCGTCCTGTTGAAAGCGGCGATACAGCGCGAAGCCATCCAGCTTCGGCAAGGAAACATTCACCAGAATGACATGCGGACTTTTGCTGCGCGCTGCTTCCAATGCATCGAGACCATCGCGTGACCGAATGATCTGATAGCCGTGGCCATCCAGCGCCTGCGCCAGCACGTTTTGTTCCAGATCACGCTCGGTTGCGACCAGTACAGTATTCATCAAGCCGTCCAGTAGTAGCGGTTCAGCAGTTTGAGGGCTGTCTTGGTTTATCGTTTATCGGCGAGCTTCGTCGTGGCGACTATATCGGCGCATACGCCGGCAACTACAGTGCACAGGACTGACGCAGTACGCCTCAGCATATCGCCGGCTACGTGATACTACGCCGCAAATCCAGCTGCTAGGCATGGCCCTAGGTCTATTGGTGAATTTTGCGGGCCAGTTCACGTTGAGCTAGTGCGAACAGGGACGCATGTCGCAGAGTTGCGAGGGCCGACCGGTAACATGGAACCCCTCGAATTCAACGACCGTTGGGGTGCGGACGATGGCGACTATTCATCCACTATTTAAAGAAAACCAAGCCAACGATATGCAAACAGCCAGCAAGCAATCCAGCAGCTTCACGCCGAGCGTTCAACCGCCGATCCTTGCTCTCAGCACCAACGACAACATGCTGGAGATCGTGCGCCGCGCCGTTCCAACCGGCTCGCAACTCGTCGATACCCGCACCATGGACGCGATGATGTCGCAATGCCGCGCGGTGCGGCCCGGTGTATTGCTGCTCGACACAGCGAGCTGCCCGGACATCACCGGTACCGTTATCCAATTGATGCAAGATCTTCCCAACCTGGTCGTGGTGGTGGCCGGCAAGACCGAAGACAGCGCCGCATTGATGAAGCTCACCGCTGCCGGTCATATCTATCGTTTCCTGTTACAACCGCTCGCACCCAGCCAGACCAAGCTGACGCTGGAAGCGGCGATGACGCAACACTTCGAACTCGGCAATGCCAACAGCCGTCGCGAAGCCAATGCCGAAGACCAAGGTGAAGGTCGCAAGAGTTATCTACCTGCTTATATCGGTCTCGGCGCCGCGCTCATCCTGATTGTCGGCGGTGCCTTCTATGGTTTGAGTCGCATGGGTGGCGGCGATGCCAACGTCGCTGCAACTTCCGCCGCCGGCGCCAACACCGGCGCCAGCAAGGAAGTGGCGCTTGCCGATGCTGCCCTCGCTGCCGGCAAATTGCTGGAACCAGCGGGTGAAAGCGCAGTCGATCTGTATCGCAGCGCGCTGTCGATCAATCCCAAAGATGCGCGCGCCAAAGCGGGTATCGACAACGTCGCCAACAAGCTGCTCGAACAAGCAGAAGCTGCGCTCACTGCCGAACAACTGGAAAAGGCCGTGACAGTACTGGAGCAGGCACGCGACGTATCGCCGGAGAATGCCCGACTGAAATTCCTCGATGGGCAGGTGGCTCGCGAACGTGAACGTTTGAAACTGACGCAAGCCAATGACGTCGGCAAGAAGGTCCGTAGCTTGCTGGCTTCGGCTCAGGAAGATATCGATGCAGGCCGTTTGATTACCCCTGCCGGCAACAATGCACGCGACAGTATTCTTGAAGCGCGCAAAGCTGACCCGACCGATCCTAGCGTGACGCAAGCACAACGCTCTCTTGCTAATCGGATGATCGATGCAGCGCGCCGTGCCGTTGAGCAGAATCAAACCGAACAAGCACAAGCGTTGCTCGCTGCTGCACGTCAATTAGGTTCAGCCGGCGCTGACCTGAGTGCAGTGGAACGCTCCATTGCTGCCGAACGTGCTACCGCCGAACCGGCTCGTCCACGTGTCGATGCCAAGGCCAACGATGCGGCTGCCGCTGCTGCTGCGGCACAGAAGGCGCAAGCGGCGGCGCAGGCCGAACGCGATGCCGCCGCTGCTGCCGCGAAGGCACAAGCGGCTGCACAGGCCGAGCGCGATGCCGCCGCGGCACAAGCAGCTGCCGCTGCTGCGCTCGCGCCCGTACCACTGAAACGCACCAAGACCGTGGCGCCGGTATTCCCGGATGCAGCGAAGAATCGCGGCATCAGCGGTTGGGTTGAAGTCACTTTCGTCGTGAACCAAAGCGGCAATGTTGAAAATGCGCGAGTGCTGACTGCCGAGCCGAAGGATGTCTTCGACTTCGCCGCGATTCAAGCCGTCGAGCAATGGCGCTTCGAACCGCCCATGCGCGACGGTAAGCCGACATCGCAAGCTACCAAGATCAAGCTGCGTTTCGATAACAGTAAATAATCGCAACAGCTGAGTGATGATTGAAATAAAGCCCCGCTTGATGCGGGGCTTTTTTTTACTGGCGCTCACTTAACTAGATGAGTTGAACTAAGCACTGTTTAATTCCGTTCGTCCTGAGCAGCGCAGCGTGTCGAAGGATCTTCAACACAATCTAAAGAACCCATCGCTACGCCTGTAGCAGCCACCACAATCCTTCCCACGCAGCAAATGCAAGCAGAGTAATCAACCCATCGTCATTTGTGAGTACACTGCCCGGCTTCCATGAATCAGCCCGGCATCACCACTGCTTCGCACCTGCCTGCGCAACGCTTTGACGCGCAGGGCCGCGCGCAGGTGGATTGGCGAACCGTGCTGGCGTTGGCGGGGCCGTTGATTGCCAACAGCGCGATACAAGCTGCATTGAATCTCACCGACACCTGGTTTGTCGGCCGAATCTCCACCACCGCATTAGCCGGCATGGGCGCGATTCACTGGATGACCATGGTGTTCATCGGCCTGCTGGGCGGCGTCGGCATGGCGGTGCAAACGGTCGTCGCACAAGCTTTCGGTGGACGACGCTTTGCACGTGCGGCACAAGCAACATGGACCGCCTTATGGGCATCGTTATTCACCGCACCGCTATTCATTCTGCTGGCGATCTATGCCGATGGTTTGCTCGCACCCTTCGGCTTGTCGCCGGAAGTGAAAACAATGGCATTGCAGTTCTGGCAACCGCGCATGTTGTTCGGCTGGTTGGGCGTCGCGTTGTGGGCCACGCTCGGCTTCTTCAACGGCATCGGTCGCGCGCGCGTGACGTTGTGTATCAACCTGTTCACGCTGACTATCAATGCCGTACTCGCACAAATTTTTATCGTCCGTTGCAACTGGGGCATGGCCGGCGCGGCATGGGCCACCAATTGCGCGAGTGCCATTGGTCTGTCGCTTTCCATCTGGGTATTCCTGCGCTCACGCCATCTGCAGCGTTATCGCGCCACACTTACCTGGCGCTTGCATTGGCAGCGCTTGATCGATCAATTCAAACTGGGTTTGCCCATGGGCGTGATGATGGCTGCTGATTTGTTCGGCTTGTCGTTGTTTCAATTAATGCAAGCCAAACTCAGCGCTGCCGATGGCGCCGCATCGCAAATCACCATGATGCTGACCTCAGTCGCTTACATGCCTGCCATCGGCATTGCGCTTGCCGGCACCACACTGGTTGGCCAATCCATCGGCGCCGGCGACAAACGCTGGGCACGCAAGCTCGGCAACTTCATTGTTGTCATGGCCATGACTTACATGGGCAGCATTGGCTTGTTGCTGGGACTGCTAGGTCCGTGGCTGTTGCCATTGTTCGTCAATGCGGATGACGCATTGACGCCCGAAGTCATTCACACCGGCGTCACCGTTCTCTGGCTCGCCGCTGCATATCAAGTGTTCGATGGCATGACCCTCGGCAGCAGCTTCTGCCTGCGTGGCGCCGGCGATGCCACCATTCCCGCAGCACTGGTGCTCGGCATGTCGTGGTTCTTATTCGTGCCGCTTGCACATAGTCTCGCTTTCGCCCCCGGCCAAGGCTGGTTTGACTGGTTGCCACAATTCGGCTTCGGCGCAGTGGGCGCGTGGAGTGCGGCAGTGATCTATGTGAGCTTGATCGGCAATACGATGTTTTTGAGATGGCGATCGAGGGCTTGGGAGAACATCGAAGTGCGCTAATACATGAGGCGAGAGGTGGCCGTACCGCGCCTTTATAGCCGATCTGCAGCACTACGTTTACACTGTCGCCCGTTTTTACTCAGCGCTAGAGAGCTCCATGGTTATTCAGCCGAAGGTTAAAGGTTTTATTTGCACCACCGCGCATCCTGCCGGCTGTGCCGCGAATGTCGCAGAACAAATCGCCTTTGTGCGTCAGCAGCCCCGTCTTGCCAATGGTCCCAAACGTGTATTGGTGATCGGCGCATCGACGGGCTATGGTCTTGCTTCGCGCATCACGGCGGCATTCGGTAGCGGTGCCAGCACCATCGGTGTGTTCTTCGAAAAACCTGCTGCGGGCAAACGCACCGCCACGGCGGGTTGGTACAACACGGCGGCATTTCAGACTGCGGCTGAACGTGAGGGTTTGTACTCGCGCAATGTGAATGGCGATGCGTTTTCCAACGCCGTCAAAGCAAAGGTCATCGACATCATCAAGGCCGATCTCGGCCAGGTGGATCTGGTGATCAACAGTCTCGCTGCGCCACGTCGTGTGCATCCCGATACCGGCGTGATCTATTCATCCAGCCTCAAGCCCATTGGTAAATCAGTCACGCAAAACGGATTGGACACCGATAAGGAAAGCATCAAGGAATTTGTGCGCGAACCCGCGACGCAGGAAGACATCGACAACACCGTCGCGGTGATGGGCGGCGACGATTGGGAACGCTGGATGCGCGCGCTCGGCGAAGCAGGCGTGCTGGCGCCGGGTTGCAAGACCACTTCTTACACGTATCTCGGTGACACCATCACGCGCGACATTTATTGGGACGGCACCATCGGCGCCGCGAAGAAAGATCTCGATCGCGCCGCCGGCGTGCTGCGTGGCAAAGGCATCGATGCCAGCGTGTCGGTGCTGAAGGCAGTGGTCACGCAATCGAGCGCTGCGATACCGGTATTGCCGTTGTATATCGCAATCCTGTTCAAAGTGATGAAGCAGGAAGGCACTCACGAAGGCTGCATCGAACAGATCTATCGTCTGTTTAAAGAGTGTTTGTATTCGTCAACGCCACGACTGGACGATGCGCATCGCAACCGCGTCGATGAAAAAGAAGTGCGTCGTGAAGTGCAGGCTGCGGTAGAAAAGATCTGGCCACAAGTCACCACTGAGAATCTCAACGAGCTGAGCGACTTCCGCGGCTTCCGCTCCGACTTCCTCAAGCTGTTCGGCTTTGGCGTTGCCGGCGTGAATTACGAAGCCGATGTCGACGCAGAAGTACCGCTGAACAATTTGGTGGATATGACGCCGACGGAGTGAAGTGAGTAATTGAATATTGTGATTGTCGGCGAAGCTATTGCCGGCAATCCTCAGGGAAGCCTAAGGCCAAGGATCATGCTCAACGTATGCGATGCAATCAGTTCCGTCTTTCATGGTAAACGTCAGGCATAGCATGTTCATGCGCCGCCTCACACCGGAAGATGCTCCCACCTTCCAAGCGTTACGCTTGGCGGCACTCCAGGAAACACCCATAGCTTTTGGCTCCAGCTTTGAAGAAGAGAAAAACCTCTCTCTTTCCAGTATCGAAAGCCAGCTTGCATTCAGATTTGATCGCGGCATCTTCGGCGCATTTGAAAACAATGAACTCATTGGCCTTGCCGCACTCGGTCGTGAGAACCTGAAGAACTTTGCTCACAAAGCGTTTATATGGGGCATGTACGTCAAGCCGGAACATAGAAGCAAGGGCATCGCCAGATCTTTGTTGAATGAAACACTTTCTTTAGCGAGTTCTATTCCCGAAATACTCCAGGTCAATCTCAGCGTCAATGCAAGCAATACAGTTGCTGTAAGACTTTATGAATCATCCGGCTTCAAGGTCTTCGGCAGAGAACCGTGCGCCTTATTTATTAATAACGAACTGCACGATGAAATTCATATGCAATTTCGTTTCACAGATTCAAGAACACTCACTCCTCACATTTAATGATTGGAGCGCTTACTGGCTGAGTACTAACGCCATCGCTACTACGCTTCACCAGATAAGCACCAGCACCGACACGTCCCGCCGCAATTCGATACGGCCTGCCGTCCACAAAGTGAACCGCTGCGCCATCATCGATGGCAATACCATTCGGCATCTTTCCGGCAGCGATATAGCTTTCAAAAGCAGGCTTGCGTTCCGCTTCGCCTGAATAGTGTGGGCAACAACTGCCCGGCAAGAAACCAAGACATGGCAACGGCATCAAATCGCCTGCCATTGAATCAGTGAGGCCGGATTCAAACCAGCAGATGGCACCGGCGCTGATGCCGGCCAGTATCGTTCCATTTTCATTAGCGCGTAGCAGCAGTGACGGAAGATTCCATTCACGCCATACCGCCAGCATCGACTTGGTGTTGCCGCCGCTTACGTAGATGATGTCTTGCGCCGATACCCAGCGTTCGAGATCGGGCGTTCTATCGAAGAAGCTCACATGGCTGGGATAACAATCGAGCGGCGTAAAGCGGGTGTAGAACTTCAGGAAGGTCGATGCCGCGTCGCCGCTGGCGGTAGCGATGAAACCGATGCGTGGTTTCGCTGCTGGGCTTTGTGCAAGCACGTAGCGATCGAGCCCGGGCTCTGAACCCTGTAAAAAACCACCGCCACCGATCGCAATAATTTGTGCAGGCATTTCATCGTCCTTGATTGGTTAATCTTGATTGGTTAATAACGGGAGCTACATCAATTGTCACTTGGGACCGTACGGACCGCCCATTGCAGCGAATATACCAAGACCAATGAGAGCGCCCGCAGCAAAGTAACGTCCTAATGTCAGCGCGCCACCAGTGCGAGAAAACATCGGCGCGAGGGCCTTTGCAGCGAGCGCATAGGCGCTATCGGTGACGCCTGCGATCAGGACAAACAGCGCACCCAGTGTAACGCTCTGCGCGATCGGCCTTGATCCGGCGCTGATGAACTGCGGCAAGAATGCAGCGAAGAAGATGGTTATTTTGGGATTGAACAAAGAGACGATCAATGCATCGCGAAACAGATGAGCAATCGACACCTGCTCTGGTACTGCAGACGAAACGTCGGTTTTATGATTGCGCCATGTTTGTATGCCGAGAAAGATCAGGTACAAGGCGCCGACATATTTCACGATCGAAAACGCCAACGGCGAAATGGCAAACAGCGCCGCAAGACCCAAGGATGCAGCGAGCGCATTAGCGAAATTGCCGACAGCCATACTCGCGACGGATATCAGACCAACGCGTTCACCATGCGTCAGTGTGCGCGTGATGATGTACACCACGCCGGGACCGGGTGTCACGGCCACCACCAGGGTGGCAAGCAAGAACACAGATAGCAGCGGCCAAGGCGGCAACAACGAGTTCACGGCAATCCTGCGCAGCGCATTGTTATCCGTTCGGATCCTCACCCCGCCGCGCCTTTTTCATCGCATCCAGAATTTCGATGACTTCGGGCAACTGCAATGTATCGGCAAGGTCCTCACTCAGCTTGCGCTGCCAGTTGGCGTGTTGGCTGCTGGTGCCGGGTACGTTCACGGGGTCGATCATATGCAGCAGGTCTTCGGGTTGAATGACCAGCAATGCGGAGCGGGATAGACCGGCATATAAATAGGCGGCGCGCATCAAAGCATGCGAATAAGCCGGCAGCGATTCGTGTTCCTGCCAATGCCATAGACCGGCACGCGTTAATGCCAGCATCAACAAACGACGGTCCTGCTCGCGTTCGCGCAATACTTGCTGACGCGTTTCATCATCGGGATATAAGCGCAGTTGCTGGCGCAGCACGATGTCGTCGCTTTGCCACCAGCTTTTGAAAGGCGGTAGATCGTGCGTGGTCACAACTGCGAGCGCGCGTTGCGCATAGTGATGCGGCGCGATGAATTGCCCGTCGCGTGCCTTTTCGAAGAACAACACTTTGTAGTGATACAGACCGAAGCGTTCCATTGCGTCGCGCATGGCATCGGGCACCACGCCCAGGTCTTCACCAATCACCAGACATCGATTACGCACGCTTTCCAGCGCCACCAGTTTCATCAAGTCATCGAGTGGATAGTGCACATACACGCCTTCGGACGCATCGAAACCACGCGGCACCCACCACAAACGACACAGCGTCATCACATGATCGATGCGCAACGCGCCGGCCGACTGCATGTTGGCGCGCAACATGCGCACGAAGGGTTGATAACCCTGCGCGGTGAGCTGCAATGGATGTTGCGGCGGAATACCCCAGTCCTGACCTTTGAGTGCGAGCGGATCGGGCGGCGCGCCGACGGCCACGCCTTCGACATACAGGGTGCGATTCGACCACACTTCCGAACCATTGGGATCAACGCCCACCGCCACATCGCCATACAAACCCAACGTCATACCGCTATCGCGCGCTAGTTGTTGCACCGCTGCCAGTTGCGTGGTGGCGAGCCATTGCAGGTACATGAAGAACTCGATCTGCTTGGCATGTTGTCCGGCAAAGCTGCGTACGGTGGCGCTATCGATGTCGTGATATTCAGCCGGCCAGCTACGCCAGCCCCAGTGCTGCCCGGGCTGCGTGGTGAAGTATTGATCGAGCACGTCGTAAAGCGCATGCAGTCGCAGCGCTTCGCCTTGTTGTTGCACGTAAGCGTTGAATGCTTGTGCGCGTTGGGTGTTGTTAGCCAGGTGGGAACGCGCGAACTCTGCATATAACAAACGCAATACCGGAAACTTGAGCTTGGCGACGGCCAGATAATCAACACAGACCGCGTCACGTGCGGCAGTCAATTGTTCTTGTTGGCTGGCGATCAGGGTCTGCGCAGCGGCGCATTGCGCATACTCCTCGACTTCCGGCACAGCGATATAAAGCAGATTGATAAAACTGCGATGCGATGGGCTGTAAGGACTGATGTGCATGGCATCGGCGGGACGCAATGCATGCAGGGGATTCAGGCCTATCGTCGCGCAACCGCGCTTGGCTGCATCGTTGATCAAGGCTTTAAGATCTGCGAAGTCGCCCATGCCCCAGTTATGTTGTGAACGCAGCGTATAGAGCTGCACCGACAAGCCCCACAGTCGCTGCCCTTGTTGCAACGCTGCCGGCTCGTAACAACGCGATGGTGTAACGATCAACGCGCATTCGGCGTTAACAGTGCCGGCACGCACCATCAAACGGTGATAACCCAGTGGCGTGTTATCGGCCAACGGCAGGCGATAACGCTGTTCGCCAACTCGATAGAGATTACCGCTGACATGCTGCGATTCGAGCGACTGGCCCGATTCGGTATGCACTTGCAGTTGTACCTGAGTATCGGCAGGCAGCGCCGGCAGCGTGACATCGACAAACAATTCATCCTGCGTGCGTACATACACGGCAGGCAACGCTGCTGATTCGGACAGCGCATCGTGACGCATGCCCATCTGCATCGCCGTAATGATGGCACCGCGTGCAGCATCGGAGTAGCGGCGCAATTCGCCGCGATAATCGTAGTACGACTCACCCAAACCATATTGAGTAGCGAGATCTGCCAAGGTGCGCGGCGCGGGCGTTGTCATGGAAGCTCTATGTTGTTGCGTGGCTGCAAGCGTCGTTCATGCAGACCGTCAGTCAATAACACCAGGGAATGACCTTGGACCAGGTACGCATCGTTGATCAGCAGCGGCGTTTCGATGCTGCTGTCCACCGAGGTATCGAATGCCAGACGCCACTCCACACTGCGTTGCGGCATGGGCAGCACAAAACGCATCGGCTGATCACCGGCATTGCACAACAGGAACAGGTGACCCTGCGCTTCGCCATGCAGATCGATAAAGGCCTGGCCGATGAGCACGCCGATGCAACGCGCGTCGCCGTCGTGCCATTCACCGGCATCGAGTTCATGCCCTTGCGGATGACGCCAACTCACATCTTTATGTTCATGTCCGGGTCCGCGCGCGCCTTTGAGGAAGGTGTCGCGACGCAAGCCCGGCGCCTGTTTACGCAGATGAATCAGATGCCGTACGAACTGCAGCAACGCAGCATTGCGTTCTGCCAGCGACCAATCAATCCAGTTGATGAGGTTGTCCTGGCAATAGGCGTTGTTGTTACCCAACTGTGTACGACCGAACTCATCACCGGCGCATAACATCGGCACACCTTGCGAACACAGCAAGGTCGCGAGCAAGTTGCGCACTTGCTGCGCGCGTAATTTCAGAATCTCCGGATCTTCAGTAAGCCCTTCGACACCGCAATTCCAGCCGAGATTGTGACTATGCCCATCGCGGTTGTCTTCGAGATTGGCTTCGTTGTGCTTGTTCTCGTATGAGACGAGATCCTGCAAGGTGAAGCCATCGTGACAACTAACGAAGTTGATGCTCGCAGTGGGCTTGCGGCCGGCATTGCGAAACAAATCGCTGGAGCCGGCGAAGCGTTCGGCAAATTCACCCAGCTTGCCGGGATTGCCGCGCCAGAAACCGCGCATGGTGTCGCGATACAAATCATTCCACTCCGCCCAGCCGCTGGGAAAGCGACCGAGCAAGTAACCATCGGCACCAATATCCCAGGGCTCGGCGATCAACTTCGCGTAGCGCAGCGCCGGTTCCTGACGCAGCATCTGGAAGAACTGCGCATCAGTGCGGAATTGTCGATCGTCGCGACCCAGCACCGGAGCGAGATCGAAACGAAATCCATCGACATGCATTTCATCCACCCAGTAGCGCAGTGAATCGATGATCTGCTGTTGTGTGGCCGGGTGATGCACAGCGATGGTATTGCCGCAGCCGGTGCGATTCACATACCAGCGCGGATTATCATTTTGCAACGCGTAGTACGCCGCGTTATCTAGACCGCGCCAACTGAGTGTTGGCCCGAGTTCACTGCCTTCCGCCGTATGGTTGAACACCACATCGAGAAGTACTTCGATGTTGGCGGCATGCAGCGCACGCACCATGGTCTTGAATTCGCTGACCGGATCGAGACTGCCTGCCGTTGCATACGCACGCGCCGGCGCATTCCAGGCCAGGCTGTTGTAGCCCCAGTAATTGTTCAAGCCTTTTTGAATCAGAAATTCTTCGCTGACAAAATCCTGCACCGGCATCAGCTCAACAGCAGTCACGCCAAGCTTCTGCAAGTGTTCGATCACTGCAGGATGTGCCAGACCGAGATAGGTGCCGCGATGTTCCGGCGGTACGTCGGGATGTTGTTGTGTGAAGCCTTTGACATGCAGTTCGTAAATCACCGTATCGCGCCAGGTCACGGCCGGCGGATGATCGCTCTGCCAATCGAAGGCGTTATCCATCACCACGCTTTTCGGTACATACGGCGCGCTGTCATGGGTGTCGATTTGATCATCGGTTTCAGCGCCCGCAAAACCAAACAAGTGCGGATGCCAGGTGAGTTCGCCACGCAACGCGCGCGCATAAGGATCGATCAACAACTTCGCCGGGTTATGACGCAGGCCGCGTGCCGGTTCATAAGCGCCATGCACACGAAAGCCATACACCACGCCCGCGGTTCCCCATGGCTTGGGCAACATGCCATGCCACACACCGGCGGTATGACCGGGCAATTTCATGCGCTGCAGTTCGGTCCTGCCTTGCGCATCGTAGATGCACAACTCCACTGCTTCAGCACGGCTGGCAAACACCGCAAAGTTGATGCCATTGGCGGTCAAGGTAGCGCCCAGTGGAATGGGTTCGCCGCGCGTCAAGGAGGGGTTGTTGGTTACTTGTTTATCCATGACTTATAAAAATGCACTCGATAGCGGCATCCACAACGTGTTCAGCAAGAAGACTTCTTATTCCGTTCGTTGAGCACTTCGAAACTACTTGTTCCCGCGGCGACCCTTCGACAGGCTCACTGAAAACCGCTCCTGCGTTTCCAGTGTTTCCGCCATCCATGGCGGTCGCAGGGCGAACGGTACTAAAGTTGCCGGATCAGTAGCGTCGATGGATTCATACATTTAACGTCAACCGCGCTGCCAGAACGTCGCCGCCAGCGGCGGCAAATGCACACGCATGCGATGCGGCAAGCCGCCCCAGCCGTCGCTTTCGGCATCGATCGTGTATTGGTTGCTGTAACCAGAGCCACCCCAGGCAGTGTCATCACTATCGAGCAGCTTGCGATAGCGTCCCGGCAACGGCACGCCGAACAAGTAATTGTCGCGCGGCACCGGTGTGCAATTGAAAATACACAACAACGGTTCGGCATCCGGCGCCGCACGGCGCATGAAGGCAAACACGCTGTCGTTGGCGTTGCTCAAGTCCATCCACTGAAAGCCTTGCCACGAGTGGTCGGTGGCGTGTAACTCGGCCCGTTCGCGATACACGAAGTTCATGGTACGCAGCCAGTCGCGCAAGCCGCGATGATTGGGATGCTCAAGCAACGCCCAATCGAGTTGTTCATAGGAACGCCACTCATGCCATTGGCCGAATTCGCAGCCCATGAACAGCAACTTCTTGCCGGGATGCGCCGTCATGTAGGCCAGCAACAGACGCAGGCCGGCGCGCTGCTGCCATTCATCGCCGGGCATCTTGCTGAGCAGCGAGCGTTTGCCATGCACTACTTCATCGTGCGACAGCGGCAGCATGAAACGCTCCGAGTACGCATACATCATCGAGAAGGTAATCAGGTTGTGTTCGTAGCGCCGATAGATGGGGTCGAGCTGTATGTAACGCAGCGTGTCGTTCATCCAGCCCATGTTCCACTTGAAGGTAAAGCCCAAGCCGCCAAGGTGCAGCGGCTGCGTGACACCAGGAAACGCCGTGGATTCCTCGGCAATCATCAACACACCGGGGAAGTAATGTCCCACCGCCCAGTTGAGTTGCTTGAGAAATTCGATGGCGTCGATGTTCTCGCGACCGCCATATTTATTGGGTATCCATTCGCCATGCTTGCGGCTGTAGTCCAGATACAGCATAGACGCCACGGCATCGACGCGCAGACCGTCGATATGAAATTGCTCGATCCAGTACAGCGCATTCGCGACCAGAAAATTGCGCACTTCATGGCGACCATAATTGAAAACCTTGGTGCCCCATTCCTGATGTTCGCCTTGGCGCACATCGGCGTGCTCGTATAACGCGGTACCGTCGAACTCGCGCAGCCCATGATCGTCCTTGGGAAAATGCGCCGGCACCCAATCCATCAACACGCCGATGTTGGCTTGATGACAACGATCGACGAACACGCGAAAGTCTTCGGGCGTGCCGTGACGCGCCGTGGGCGCGTAGTAACCGGTGACTTGATAACCCCACGACCCATCGAAGGGATGTTCGGCCACGCCCATCAACTCAATATGCGTGTAGCCAAGATCGGTGACATACGGAATCAATTGATCGGCAAGCTCACGCCAGTTCAAGTAGCTGCCATCGGCTTTCAAGCGCCACGAGCCGGGATGCACTTCATAGGTAGTGATTGGCGCCGTATGAGGCCGCCAGTTGCGGCGTTGCTGTATCCAGGTCGCATCGTGCCATTCGTGTTGATCGAGCGCAGCCACGACACTCGCCGTATCGGGTCGTAGTTGCATCTGCAAACCATAAGGATCGGACTTGAGCAGCACATGCCCGGCCGGCGTACGCACTTCAAATTTATACAACGTGCCCAGCGCCAGGCCCGGCACGAACAACTCACGAATGCCCGAGCCGGCGAGTGCATTCATCACATGACGTCGACCATCCCAGAAATTGAAATCGCCCACCACGCTCACGCGTTGTGCATTGGGCGCCCATACTGCAAAACGTACACCCGCCACGCCATCAAGTACTTCGGGATGCGCGCCGAGCTTGCGATAGAGAGCGTGATGATTGCCTTCGCCGAATAAATGCAGATCGAGGTCCGATAGCTGCGGCGCGAAGTAATACGGATCGTGCTTGATCAGCTCGGAGCCGTCGCGATAGCGCACCAACAAACGATAAGGCACCAGCGGCCGTCGATATCTGACGCGCGCTTCGAACAAGCCGGCGGGATGCAACTGCGTCAATGGCTTGGCATCGGCGACGAGTTGATCCTCCCAGAACACGCTGACACTCACAGCATCGCGTTCAAGGACACGCACCACCGCGATGGGCTGATCGTCCTGTTCGCGGGCGAATTCGTGATACCCCAGCAGCGCGCGTGGTTCACTGCAGGTGGCATTCATGAGATCGGCGATCTGCGAAGCAGTCAGGGTAAGCGGCATTGAACAACGAACTCCGTGCGGCGCAGACAACTGCGCCATCAACAAATGGCGGCAGGCAAGCGCAGCAAAGCTTCGTTGTAGTCACTCGGCCACGAATGTGCAAGTGGCGCTTGTGCCATTCAGATGTCTGACGCGATAACCGACAAATTGTTACGGGTGATAGCGGAGATCAGCCGGCGTGTTGTAACGCCACGTCGGAGGCTTGTTTCGTGCCGAGCAGCTCGTGCAGCACTTGTTCAATGGGGCGCGGCCTGCCGATGGCATAACCCTGCGCATGATCGACGCCCAGTTCGCTGACGATTTGTTTGATGGCATCGTTTTCGATGCACTCGGCAGTGGTGGTCAACTTCATGGCCAGCGCCAGTTGCACCACGGCGCTCACCATCGCCTGCGAACGCGGGTTTTGCACCAGGTCGCGAATCAACTCGCCATCGATTTTCACGCAGGTTACCGGCAACGACTTCAGATACGACAACGACGACAACCCCTTGCCGAAGTCGTCGAGCGCGATCTCGTGACCGAACTGACGCAGTTTGCGCATCAGCGCTTCGGCGCGGACGATATTCGACACGGCTGCGGTTTCGGTTAGCTCAAACGAAATCAGCGAGGCGATCGCCGAGTAATCGCGCAGCTTCTCTTCGAGAAAGGCGAGGAACTCATCATCGCCCAGCGACTGACCCGACAGGTTCACCGCGAAGCAGGCGCCGACGCGGCGCAACTTCGGCGCGATGGCCGATACCATCTCCAGCACATAGTTGACTACCCAGCGATCGATGGCGGGTGCGAGTTGGTAACGCTCGGCAGCATGGAAAAACTTTTCGGCGGGAATCGCCGCGCCGTCGCTGTCGGTCATGCGCAGCAACAATTCGAAGTGCTGACGGCCGGTGCTCTTGTTGAGATCGATGATGGGCTGTGCATGCAAGCGGAACAAATCGCGATCCAGCGCTTCGCGAAGCGCGCCCAGCAAGCTCACGTCCTCGACGCGACGGATGATGCTGTGATCGGCATCCTGGAACACTTCAACGCGACCACGGCCGCGGTCCTTGGCTGCCTTGCACGCCGCTTCAGCGGTGGCCAGCGCATGCGACAACGGGTGTTCCGTATGCTGCACCGGCGCAACACCGAAGCTTGCCGACACATCGATGACCTTGGCGCCGATGGTGTAATTCATATTGGCAATGGAACTGCGCAGCGTTTCGGCCAGCGTGGTGGCGTCTTTCATCTTCGATTGCTGCACGAATAAAGCGAAGCGATCGCCGGAGATCTTCGAAGCGGACACACGCGAGCTGGTGGCGCCGCGAATGATGGCGGCGGCGCGCGCGATGACATCGTCGCCGACATGCATGCCATGCAAGTCATTGAGCACATGCAGACGATCGATATCGATATAAATCACGTGATGTTGATGATCGCTCTGCTTGGCGATGGCCTTGGCGGCGCGTTTCTCCAGCGATTGCCGTGTCAACAAACCGGTGGCCGAATCGTAGGACTGCAACAAGATCTGCGAAATGCGCCGCGCCAGCAGCTCGACGAGGTGAATTTCGCGCAGCGTGAAGTCGTGGTGCGCCATCGGCGTGAAGAAGGTCAGTACGCCGATCACGCGACGCGCGCCGTAGAGAATCGGACAGGCCAGCACTTTGTAATCGATGTTTGCCAGCGGTCCGGTATCGATGCTGCGATTGAGCACCACCGCACGACGTTGCACCTGCACCAGCGAGACCAAGTGACGATGCGTACGATTGAGCAGATCGGAACTCACATGTTGCGCGATCCCGGCGCTGGCGCGATACACGACGATGTTTTTTTCGGGAATGATCACCGCGCCAACACAGCTGCCGATGTGCTGCAGACAGGCCTTGAGCAGACGCGCAAAGTCATCGACTTCGTTGATCTGCTCGTGCGCGCCATCGTCTTCACTCAGCATCATGGCCAGATCGCCGTCGCGCAGACGCAGATCGCTCTGCAGGCTCTCGATGTTGTATTGATTGGCCAGTTCGCGGGTCAACACATCGAGCGCCGGCCGCAGCAGGCCGCCCACCATTTCGACGCTGCGCGCAGTACCGCGGTCGGCACAGGACAGCACCACTACACCGAGTAAATGCCGGTTGGCGTCGCGCAGCGGAAATACATAGGCGCTTTCGCCGCCCAGCGTTTCGACACGACCGGTGCTGGCGTAGTCCAGCTCGCCAAGCTGGTGATGCGCCACTTCATCGTCCACCAGATCCTGCAGGATGACGGTCTCGCAGGCATCAGCAGACCACAGTTGCACGCCATTGCGATCGTGAATGGCGATATTCAACGCTCGCGGCATGAGCATCTTGAATAGCTGGCCATAGGGATTCATGGACGTGGAATCGACCAGCGTCGCCGCCTCGAGCGTATGACCGCTGCGAGTATCGGAACTCGAATGCATGTTCTCCCGCTGGGTGTCCTTGATCATTCTCTATCTCGGCCACACTGAATGGCCTCGGATTTGTATTAGGAATTCAGGGTAGCGCACCGCGTAACAACAGAGATGACCGAACTAACAGTTTTGATGACATCCCCCCCGGTGCTTAACCCGCTAAATGTTCAAGCCAAGACGCGCATCACAAATCCGGCAGCTGGTCGGGTCAGCACTCCGCTCTTCAAGGCTTCCCTAACCAATTCAGCGGATCGACCGGCTGCTTGCCGTTGCGAATTTCCAGATACACGCCGCTGCGACCTTCGATACCGGTATCGCCGGCGGCAGAGACTACGTCACCGGCGCTGACCTGTTCGCCGACCTTCTTGTAGAGCTGCTCGTTATGTCCGTACAGACTCATGATGCCGCCCCCGTGGTCGAGCACCAGCAACAACCCCAAGCCCGGCAACCAGTCCGAATACAGCACGCGACCTGCCGCCGGCGCATGCACGGGCGCACCTTGCGCGGAGCCGATCATCAGTCCATCCCACTTCAATGGCCCGCCTGAACGTAGCTGTCCAAAGCGCGCCAGCACTTCGCCTTTCACCGGCCACGGCCAACTGCCGCGACCGGTGGGTGGTGCAGTGGGCGTGAAAGTTTTATTGCCAGATTTACCGGCATTCGCGCGTGCTTGGGCGGCGGCGCGCTCCATGGCTTTGCGCAATTCATCGACCAATTGTTCCAACGCCTGAGCGTCGGCCTGCAGCTTGTTGAGTCGTTCGTTGCCGTTCTTGAGTTTGTTCTCTACCTGCCTGAGCGTGCCGGCGCGTTGCTGTCGCGCATCGGCCAGCTTGCGGGTACTGCGTTCGCTGTCGGCTTCAAAGCCGCGCAACTTGTCGGTTTCGGCGCTGATCTGGTCGGACAGCAGCGCCAGATGCGCCAGTTGTTCGTCGATGGCATGAATGTGCTCGGCGCGCGCCCGGCCGAAGTAGCCGTAATAGTTCAGCATGCGGCCCAACTGCGCTGGGTTTTGCTGATTGAGCAACAGCTTCAACTGTTCGTTGCGACCATTCATATAAGTAAGCTTCAGTTCGCGGGCCAGCGACTGCCGTTCCAGATCCAGCTTGGCCTGATTGGTGAGTTGTTCCTGTTGCAACGCTTGGAGCTGTTGTTCGGCGGCGATGCGCCGCGCGCGGATATCGGCCAGTTCGCTGCGCGCCGATTGAATGTTTTCATCAGCCTGCTTCAACTCGCCTACCAGCGAGTCGCGACGCTCGGCATCGGCCTGAATGGACTTGCGTACTGACTCGATGCGCTGCCGTACCTGTTTGAGTTCGGTTTCCTTGGCTTTGGCGGTATCGCCGCTTGCCGCGTTTTTGGCGGAACTCTTGGCCGCATAAGTAGGCACATTGATTGAAATCGCCAGCCCCAGCCCAAGTATTGCCAGAACCGCGGTGAAACCTCGCGATGCGAGGACCGCTGATATACTGCCGGCCCTTTGAAACTGCCCACGATCTCGCTGCAGGGCGCTTTGCGGCGTTAAAACGCCACGAAAAATACTCACGTACCAACTGTACGCTGCGTTTTTTCGCGTCGTTTTGCCTTGCACTGCCTCCCTTGATCGAAATCGTGAACAGTTTCTTCGCAAATCACACCCCGAGTTCCTGGACACGTAATTCATGGATCGCTTTCTGGAATATCTCAATCACCACCCCTACCTGGCCGGTGGCACGCTCATTCTCGCCATGGTTGCCGCTGCGTGGGAGCTATACAGCCGCGCACAAAACGCGACCGGCATCAGCAACAACGAAGCGATCGCCTTGCATAACCGCGGCGGCCTGGTGCTCGACGTGCGCAGTGCCGACGAGTTCGCCGCTGGGCATATTGTGAATGCTCGCAACATCGCGCTGGAATCATTGACGAACAACCTCGACAGCATCAAGAAGTACCGCGAGAAGCCGGTCATTGTGGTTTGCGAAACCGGCACTCGTGCGGCGCAGGCGGTCAAGGCGCTGAAGGCGCAAGGTTACACCACCGTGTTTAATTTAAGCGGCGGATTGGCCGGCTGGCGCGGCGAGAATCTGCCCTTGAGCAAGTTGCAGGAAAACAAGGCCGGCAAGAAGGCGCAGTCGTAACGGCCCTCGTATCGACTCTTAGTAACGACCAGCTTGTAAAGGCATTGCCATGAGTACTCCCGAGATCGTCATGTACAGCACCACTATCTGCCCGTATTGCGATCGGGCGCGCGCGTTGTTTGCGCGCAAGCAGGTAAGCATTACCGAGATCAAGGTGGATCAACTTCCCGAACAACGCGAGATCATGTTGCAGCGTGCCGCCGGTCGCCGCACTGTGCCGCAGATTTTTATTGGCGATCGCCACATCGGCGGCTTCGACGATCTGTATGCGCTGGATCGCAAGGGCGAGCTCGATCCGCTGCTGGGCATCGCATCAAAGTAACGTTCATCTGTCATCCTCGCTATGCAGCCGGTGCTGCACAATTGTTTTCTCTCTCAACCTAACGACATCAGCAAGGCGTCAACATGGCCGACCAAAACAACCCGCAAACCGAAGCAACCGATCCCAATGCGCCGCTGTTCGCGCCGCAAGTCGTGTATTTGAAGGATGTGTCCTTCGAATCGCCCATGGGTCCGCGCGTGCCGCAGGGCGGCGAAAATCCCAGCGTCAACATGAACCTCGACACCAGCATCAACCAACTCAGTCCGGAGTTGTTCGAAGTGGTATTGAGCGTCAACGTGCAGTCGGTGGTCGGCGATAAAACCGTCTGGTTGTGCGAAGTGAAACAAGCCGGCGCATTCGCGGCACGCAACATTCCCGATGCCGAACTGCGCCGCATTCTGGGTGTGTTCTGCCCCAACTACCTGCTGCCTTACGGTCGCCAAGCCGTGGCCGACCTGCTGCTCAAAGGCGGCTTCCCGCCCTTCCTGCTGCCGCCGGTGAACTTCGACGCGTTGTTCGATCAAGCCGTGCAACAACAGCAAAACGCGGCCGCCAACCAGACTGCGCTTAATTAGCTGTGAGTGCATCGCCGATCGCCATCGTCGGTGCAGGCTCATGGGGAACGGCGCTGGCGATTCAATTCGCCCGGGTCGGCCGGCCCGTGCGTTTATGGGGCCGCAATCGCGAGCAATTGCTCGACATGCAGCAGCAACGTCGCAATGCGCGTTACTTGCCGGATGCTGCATTTCCCGATGCATTGACCGTCGCTGTCGATCTGCCGGCCGCGTTGCATGACTGCAGCGATGTGCTGGTCGCCGCGCCCAGTCACGCATTTCGTGAGCTGTTAAAACAACTCGCGCCATTGCTGTCCGCGAGTGCGCGCCTAGCGTGGGCCACCAAGGGCTTTGAGGTAGGCAGCGGCAAATTACCGCATCAAGTGGCTGCTGAAGAGCTAGGTGCAAACCGACCCATGGCAGTGTTGTCCGGCCCCACCTTCGCGCGTGAAGTCGGTGCTGGCCTGCCAACTGCGATGACGGTGGCGGCCAGCGATGCGGGCTTTGCACTGGCCTTGGCAAAAAGTATTTCCAACGAACAATTTCGTGCTTATTCATCCACCGACATGATCGGCGTGGAAGTCGGTGGCGCAGTGAAAAACGTACTGGCCATTGGCGCGGCGATTTCCGATGGCCTGGGCTTCGGCGCCAACACGCGCATTGCGTTGATCACCCGCGGCCTGGTGGAAATGACTCGCTTGGGATTGGCATTGGGCGCGCAACGCGAAACCTTCATGGGACTCGCTGGCCTCGGCGATTTGGTGCTGACCTGCACTGACAATCAATCGCGCAATCGCCGCTTCGGCCTTGCCTTCGCCGCCGGTAAAAATGCCGAAGCTGCACAAGCGGAAATCGGCCAAGTCGTGGAAGGGTATGCGGCGGCACGTGCGGTGATGACCGTTGCCGCACAACACCATGTCGACATGCCCATCTGCCATCAAGTGTTTCGCATGTTGCACGAAGGCGTCGCGCCGCAGGCGGCGGTGAAGGAATTGATGGGAAGGCAGATTAGGGCGGAAGCGGAGTAACAACTGAACAATATTTCTTTGTAGGTCGGGTTTTAAACCCGACATCTGACATCGCCGTCGGGTTTAAAACCCGACCTACATCAGATCGTGTATCACGCACCCGCCACAAAATCATGCTGCCGCCACGCCTCATACACCAGCACCGCTACCGAATTCGATAAATTCAAACTGCGATTGCCTGGCAACATCGGGATTCGCACACGCTGCTCGATCGGACATTGCTCGAGCACTGCCTGCGGCAGACCGCGCGTCTCGGGGCCGAATACAAACATGTCACCGGCTTGATAACGAACCTGATCGTAGCGATGCTTGCCGCGTGTCGATAACGCAAACCAGCGCATCGGTTTCACTGCATCGAAACAGGCTTGCAACGACGGCCACACTTGCATGTGTGTGAGCTGGTGATAATCAAGACCGGCGCGACGCAGGCTTTTTTCACCGATATCGAAACCCAGCGGCTCGATGAGATGCAGCTTGGCGCCGGCGTTGGCGCTGAGGCGAATAACATTGCCGGTATTCGGCGGAATCTCCGGCTCGAACAGGACGATATGAAACACAGCTTGACCATGCGGAAAATGAGGCACGCAGTGTACTGAACCTTGCGCCCAGCACTACAGTAGAATCGCCAGCGATCAACGTACGATTAAAACGCACGATAAAAAATAGGCACTCAATATGGATCAGGATCAAGACGATTTTTCGCGCGCCTCGGGCAATGCGGTCACGCTATGCCACAAATCGTGGACCGCTTACATCGGCATCACATTGCGTTTGTTGATCATCATTGCGCTGGCGATTGCGGCGATTTATTGGGAGCCTACTTATTGGCATGTCGTCGCGTTGTTGCTGGTGTTGGCGTTGCTGTTTGTCGGCTACCAGTTTGCCTATCTGCGCAGCTATCGGCTGTATTACGACGACATGGGTGTATGGATTTATTCAGGAATACTGCCATGGAAACGCGGTGTGGCCGGCGTGAAGTGGCGCGATCTGGATGAAGCGACGTTTCATAACAGCTTCTGGAGCTGGCTTAGCGGTTCGTACACCATTCAGCTCAAGCATCGCTTCACCAAGGCCAGCGAAATTGTTCAGGCCGATATGGCGCGCGGTAAACAAGTCGTGATCAGCATCAATCAACAGCATCAGCAATACATCAGGCAAAGCGCAGTGTGAATATTTGTAAGCAGCGTTGCGTTTCGGACGTCAGAATTTTCCTGTAGAAACCGATTGCTTTGGGCTTTGAACAATGTAAAAAAGCGGCATGTCTGAATAGATGTATTGCTAATCTTGCCTGAGCAGGCGAGGGGCGGCAGGCATGTTATCGCGAGTGATATTGAAGACCGACCAATGGCGGGTTTCGGTCGGTTTATTGGGCTGGGGCACTGTGCGTGCCGCCAATGCAGCCGGTGAGACCGTCAGCGCTACGGCTGTTGAAAAAACCTATTTTTTGCAGGTGTTGCGGGCGTTGCGTCAGGCGGGCGTAGCAGTCACCACACAATCGCCGGTTGCCGTTGCAATCATTACCGATTTCGCCAAAGCCATTCACCAACGTTTTCGTCGTGAAGCCAGCACCGGCGGCTTTGCTTACACACTGTTCTTTTCGACTTATTCGCCCGAGGAATCAGTGCGCCGCTATATCGAAAAAGTCTCGAACTGATGTCGTGCAGTGCAGTCTGCATGTCTGTGTAGAATAAAACCTTGTCGACAACTGCAAGCCCCGCCAATTGCATCACGGCCGGCACGGAGATACATCATGCTAGTCCGCTTCAGTTCCACCGCCACCGATTCCATCACCATGTTTGGCGACAGCGCTAAGGAATTGGTCAAAATGCTGGGCGCCAGCGGCGCTATTCCCGGCGCCATTATCGCGGCAGATATTCCGCCAGCATTACAACGCCTGCGACAGCAACTGCAAGCACAAGCAGCAACCGCGCAGACGCGGGGACAAGCTGACGAAGCAGATGATGACGATGATAATGATCGACAGCCCGCTGTGCTGCTGGCAAGTCGTGCCATGCCATTGATCAATATGCTGGAACGCGCACGCGCTGCCAATGCGCCGGTAATGTGGGAAGCGATCTGATGATATCGATCAGCCCTTACGTCGGCGTAATCGGCGCGTGATAACTCAATGTGGTGCCGAACAGCCACAGCAACAATAAGACGATGGGCACATGCACGATGAATTGCACAAAGGTATAGCCGATCAGGTCGCGCGCCTGCAATTTCAGAATGCCCAGCATGGGTAACATCCAGAAGGGATTGATCAGATTGGGCAATGCTTCCGCGGCGTTATAAACCTGCACCGCTCAGCCGAGGTGGTAGTGCAGATCATTGGCCGCCTGCATGACATACGGCGCTTCGATTACCCATTTACCGCCGGCTGAAGGAATCAAGTAGCCCAGTACTGCCGAGTAAATGCCGATGACGACCGCAAAGGTGTGACTGTTGGTGAATTGCGCGAAGGCATGACTGAGCACCGCGGTCAGCGTCACGCCATCGGCATTCACGGCGTGGGTGAGTAACGAGGCAATGCCGGCATACAGCGGATATTGAATCAACACGCCGGCTAAACTGGGCACACTGCGCGCAACCGCATCGAGAAAATTGCGCGGCCGCCATTGCAACAACAAACCCAGTATCAAAAAAATAAAGTTGTACGTATTGAGATTGGCAATCGCATTGGTCGGCCCCTTGCTCGCGAATTCATGTGCCAGCCAGCCCAGCCCCAATGCCGCGATCAACAAGTTCAACAGGGGGTTGAATTCCAGCCATTCGCCCGGCCGCGTACGTTGCGGGCTGGTTGGTAACGAGGTCTCGATAGCAATACCGAGATCGGTCGCAGTACGCACATCGGCTGCAGCCGGCGCAGTTCGCCAAGCGATCCAGCCGGTGATGGCCATGAGCAATGCCGTCAGTACTAACGATTGCCAGAGAAAAATCGTTTCTGAAAATGGAATCACGCCAGTAATGGCCAACAGCGCCGGTGGCATGCTCGCGGGATTCGCCATCAACTGCGCTGCCGATGACGACAAGCCCATAGCCCAGATCGAACCCATGCCGAGGTAAGCGGCAGCGCCTGCAGCACGATAGTCGACACGCAAATCGCTGCGCGCCGCCAACGCACGCACCAGCAAACTGCCGAGGATCATGCCCAAGCCCCAATGCAGTAACGACAGCATCATGCTGAACATCGCCACCCACAGCACTGCCGAACGCGGCGAGCGCGGCAGCGCTGCCAGCGCACGCGTGAGCTTGGCGACGGGTGGTGAATCAGCAGTGACATAGCTGCCGACAATCATCAACATCATCTGCATGGTGAAAGGAATCAAGGTCCAGAAGCCATCACCAAAACTGATGGCGACACTGCTGACGTTGGCGCCATTAAGCAGAGCGCCGAGCGCCACCACGATGACACACACCACCGCAATGGCATAACTATCCGGCAGCCAGCGCTCCGACCAGCGACAGCAACGTTGCGCGATACGCGCCAGCGAGCTACTGGCCGATGCAGAGACAAGCGGTTCGATTGCGTGCATGTACTTCTCGATATGCGGTTAGGCGCTGCTGAGTATTCTTCGGATTGTTCGAGAACCAGCAAGCAATTCTGCACACTGCGCTACGGGTCATGCAAGCAACGGCTTGGGAATCGAGCGATGAATCGCCGCGCTGCTGTGCTCAATAACTCGACCGGCAAGCTGCTTGACCCGATCAACCCTCCACAGCCGGTGCAAGCAACTTGTACATCACCGGCGTCACCAGACGCGCCAGCAGTGTCGAGGTAATCAAACCACCAATGATCACCCATGCCAGCGGCGAATAAATACCCGTGTTCTCCAGCGCCAACGGCAACAAGCCACCGATAGCGGTTGCGGAAGTCAACAGAATCGGCAGAAAGCGCACTTCCCCAGCCCGCTCGATTGCATCATCCAATGGCGTGCCTTCGCGACGCAGTTGATTGGTGAAATCCACCAGCAAAATCGAGTTTTTGATCTCGATGCCAATCAAACCAATGAAGCCAATGCTGGCGGTGAACGAGATGTCATTACCGGTGACCAGCAACATCAACAAACCACCCAGCACGCCCAGCGGCACCACAGTCAAGACGATCAAGGTACTTTTGAAGCTGCCGAACTCCAGCACCAGAATCGCAAAGATGCCGAAGATGGCGACGATAATTGCCGTACCGATGCCGGAGAAACTTTCTTCACTCGATGCTGCTTCACCACCGAGCTTGTAGTGATAGCCGGCAGGCCAGTTGAACTTGTCGAGCTTGGCCACCACTGCAGCGGTGAGCTTGCCAACATTGACGCCACGCTGTGCATCGGCGTCGATGACCACCGCGCGTTCGCGACTGAAGCGCTGAATCAGAATCGGCGCGGTTTCGAATTGTAATGACGCCAATTGCGATAACGGCAGGCTTTCACCAGCCACCGTGGAAACGCGCGTTTGCTGCAGCGTATCGAGCGTGGCGCGTTCACCTACCGGCGCACGCATCATGATGTCGTATTGCTCACCCTTGGCATCACGAAATTTGCCGGCAGAGATACCGCTGATCGCAAGACGCACTGCACGATCGAATTCAACCGTCGGCACACCGAGCAAATTGGCTTTGGCTGAATCCACATCGAGACGCAGATTGGTACGCGCCACACGCATGGCGTTCTTCACATCGCGCGTGCCCGGCGTTGCTGTCACCAGCGCTTCGACCTGATGACTTAAGCGTTCCAGCATATCGAGATCGGGACCTAGCACACGAACGGAGATCGGCGCAGAGATCGGAATACCGTTAGTGAATTCCTTCACATGGATGCGCGCATTGGGATACCTGTCGAGTTGATCACGCAGTTGATCGAACAGCGCCGGGGTTTGCCGCGGATCGTACTTTTTAAGTTGCACATAGATCTCAGCGAAGTTGGCCGAGTCCTCCACCGGAATGTGGTTGTAATAAATCTGTGGATTGCCATGACCGACATTGGAGAAATAGTTGGTGACTTCCGGCACGGTCTTCAATTTGGCTTCAACAAAATCCAGCGCCTTGCGCGTCTCGGCAAAACTGCTGCCATTGGGCGTGGAAATATCAATCAGAAAGCGTGGCGTATCCGCCTTGGGAAACAAACTGGAACCCAAGGTCGGAATCACCAGCAGCGATAACACTATCGAGCCACCAATCGAAATCAGTGCTGTGGTCTTTGGCTTGGACAACGCTGCACGCAACGCGGGTTGATAGTAGCGATGAATGATGGCCATTACCTTTTGCAGCAAGGGGCTGCCTTCGCCGTGGGATTCTTCTTTGAGAATGCGACTGGCTAGAAATGGAATCACGAACAACGCCACGAACATAGAACCCGTCACGGTCGCGATAATGGCGGTGGGCAATACGCGCACGAACTTGCCCGCATCGCCGGGCAACATCAGCAGTGGCAGGAAGGCAAACACCAATGTCGCCGTGCAGCCAAGAATGGCTTCGAAAATCTGTTGCGTAGCGAGTAACGCAGCTTGTACGCGTGAGTTGCCTTCACGCAAATGTCGAGCGATGTTTTCCACCACGACGATGGAATCGTCCACCAGCAAGCCCAGCGCCACCACGAAGCCGGCGATGGAAATCTGATTCAGCGAATAGCCTATGAAGTACAAAGCCGTTAAACCAAACGCCAACGACAATGGCACCGCGATCATCACAATGCCCGCCGCACGCAAGCCCAGCGGCAACAGCGTGATCAACACCAACGCCACTGCAATGCCGAAGTCGCGATACAGATTGTTCAGACGATGCGCAACGTTGTCGGCCTGCTTAAAGCCCCACTCGAGCTTGATGCGTGATGGCAGGTTATTGCTGCGGAAGTGTTCGATGGCCGCCGCGATGCGTTCGTTTATCTTGAGAATGTTCTGGCCATCTTGTTGTTGCGCGGTCACGAACACTGCGCGCTTGCCGTTGTAGCGGCCGATATAACTCAACGGCGCATGATCCCAGCGCACTTCGGCGACATCTTTCACACGCGTGGTTTGCCCGTTGCGCACGGCAACCACCGTATCACGTACATCGTCTTCGGAATTGAAACTAGCGGAAGTCTTGAGACTGAAGCTGCGCGCGCCGAGATCAACAAAGCCCGCCGGTATTGCCGCATTCTCGCTTTGCAACGCGTTCATGACTTGCGTTGGCGTGATTTTCAATTCAGCCATGCGGGCGAGATTCAACGCCACGCGCATTTCACGCTTGGGGAAAGCCCAGGTCTCTGCGGTGCGCACGCCTGGAATGGTTTTCAACACGTCGGCGAGATCGCGCGCTGTATCTTCCATCTCGCTGTACGGCGCGTCCGCGGATACCAGCGCAAATTGAACAATATTCACATAGATCGGACTCCACTTGCGCACTGAGACGTTGGCGACCGATGTGCCCAGGCCATCGCGCACCACGCCTACTTCACGCGTAACTTCATCGTACTTCTTGTCGGGATCGGCGTTCTGGCCGAACTGCACGAAAGTAATGCTGACGCCATCGACGATAGTGGTTTCGAGTTTGAATACATCATCAAGCGCGGCGATCCGATCCTCGATGGGCTTGACGATTAGTCGCTCGATCTCTTTCGGATCGGCGCCGGGATAAATCACTGGAATCGAAAAAGCCGGTGATTTGAAGAATGGATCTTCTTCGCGCGGAATGGTGTTGAACGCAAACCAGCCAATGGCGATCAAACAGAGAAACGCCACCAGCGTGAATTGATAGCGACGGATGGGAAATTCAAGCAGCTTCATGGCGACTTACTCCGAAGCCTGGACGCTGACCTTGTCGCCATCGCTCAGGTACAACGCGCCATCCGTCACCACTTTATCGTCGGCGTTTACGCCTTCACGCAGTGCTACTTGATCGCGAGTGAAGAACGCCACTTGCACATTGCGCTTGCGGGCGACATCGCCTTGCAACACAAAGATGCTGGCTTGCCGACCTTCACCCGCTACCACCGCGCCGGTTGGCACATATAACAACGACGCCTGGGTCGCAGCCGGTTGAATGCTTACCTGCGCAATAAGGCCTGCCACGAGATGGATGTCAGTCGCATCGAGCTGGATCTCAATAGGGAACAAACCATTTTCGGCTTGCGCCGCACCACCGACTTCGCTGACTTTGCCTGTTAATTGTCTGCCCGACACTGCATCCAGTTGCACCGTAGCGGCATCGCCCAACTTCACTTGCACTGCTTCCCGATCGGCCAATGCCGCGCGCACGATGTAGCCTTTATTACTGGCGCCGAGCATCAACACCGGTTGACCGGGCGCCACTACTTCATGATTTTCGGCAAGCTTGCGCATGATGGTGCCGCTGCTCGGCGCAATGATCTGCGCGAAGCCACTGTTGAAACTGGCCGATTGCAACTGCGCCGCTGCGACCTTCGCCTGCGTACGCAGATTTTGCAGTTGCTCCAAAGCAATTACCTGATCGGCATATAAACGTTCGCCGCGTTCGAGATCGCGCTGCGCTTTTTCATGCAACTGCTGCGCCTGTGTGAGTTGTGCGTTGATCTCGGTGGGCACGAGTTCAGCGAGCTTCTGTCCCGCTTTCACCTGATCGCCTTGACGCACGGCGATGTTCTGGATCACACCGCCCAGCTTGAACGATAACTTCAATTCGTCCGCCGCGGTGACAATGCCGGTGCTGAAGACGGGCGCAGCGCCGGGACCGGTTTGTGCTGTGGCAACGCGCACCAGTGTCGGCACCGTGGCTGCTTCGGGCGCTTCGTGCTTGCTGCAGGCAGTCAGCAATAGCGACAGCAATGCGATATACGCAGACAGAGTTGAACGAAACATCATCTCATCCTTCAAATCATCAAAGCTGTTACTGAGTGAATGAAGATGCGGGAAGCAATGAAATTGATCACCACCTCAACGCACCGACACCACACCAGCGCCCGTGGCGTATTCCAGCTGCGCCGCTTCAATCAGCGCCGCATAACGCGTGACATTCAAATTCAGTTCGGCGCTGGTCAGCGCCGCTCGCGCATCGAGAAACTCAGCTTGATTGATAGCACCCTCGTCGCGTTTGCGGCCGGCAATGCGAAACGCTGCGCGCGCAGCATCGGCGCGTGCTTGTGCGGTCACCAACGACGCGGTGGCAGTGCGATAACGATCCGCCGCTTGTTGCACTTGCAAGGCAATCTGCGCATCCGCGTTATCGCGTTGCGCTTGTAAACGCCGCGCCTGTGCCTTGGCGCCATTCACTTGTGCATCGAGTCCACCGCCTGCATAGAACTTCCAGTTGAGCAGCAACGATGCACTGCTGTAGTTGTAACCGGAGCCAAAGCCATACTTGTCGCCTTGAATACCGGCATCGACACCCAGCAACAACGTGGGCCATGCATCGAAGCGCGCTACCTTGATCTGCTCGTTAGCAGCCACGATGTGTTGTTCAAGCTGTTTCAATTCAGGCCGCTGCTCGCTGGCCTGTTGACGCAATTGATTCAGATCAAGTGCCTGCGTGGCGATCTCGGCGGGCGCAGCATTCGCTTCAAGCGGAGTATCCAGCGGACGATTGAGCAGAAAATTTACGTAGCTCTGCGCCTGCGTGAGGTTGTCGCGGCTTTCCTGCAATTGTTGTTCGATGCTCAGCAACTCGGCAGTGGCGCGCAGCGGTTGATCCTCAGTAATTTTTCCATTGTTGAACAATGAGCGGTTAATGCGCAGGTTCTCGGTTAACAACTCGCGGGTGCTGGTAACAATCTGTACTGCCTCGCTGGCTTGCAGCCAGTTGAGATACGCCACGGTGACATCACGCTTTAATTGCCGCGCCACACCGAGACGTTGCTGCTCGCTGGCGCCAAGCAGCGCGCGTTGCACGCGCATGCCGGCTGAAATGGCGGGCGCGTATAAAGGTTGGCGTAGTTCAAGATGTGTGTCCTGCTCGCGTTCCCGCAGTAACGGAATGGATTGATTCTCCACCTGCGGAAATTGCGCCGGCTGGCCTTGCGCAGCGAGCATGCTGTTGAGCGTGGAATAAACCGGATTCAATAAATCGCCAACAGGAAAATCGATGTCGCGTCCACCATGATTGCGTGTATAGCGTGCCGATAGACCTAGGGACGGCAAGAAGCGTGCGCGCGCCGCATCCAACGAAGCTTTGGCCTCTTCCACCGAATAGTTTTCGCTCTGCAGCGCGAGATTGCTGCGCATGGCTTCGGCGATGTAGTCGTCGAGGACGGTTTGCAGTGGACGTTGTTGGGCACTCGCAGTGATGCTGACGCTCAACAACATCATCGCCAACCATACCAATTTGGTAGATCGGGCTTTACGCCCGACATTTTTTAAGTCGGACGTAAAGTCCGACCTACAAAGCAATTCAGAATGTCGCCACGCACGCATCGTTGATCATTCCTTCTGCAACGACCGCGTGCACAGCGACAACGCCTGCTCGACAAGTTGCTCGGACCTGATACCGAAGAATTGAAACGCAGCGCCCTTGGTCGCAATCAATTGCACCACGCCGTGCATGAATGCCCACAGCGTGAACGACATCAGCATGGGATTGCCCAGATCGCGGCGCAGCGAGCCATCTTTCCTGCCGGCTTCAAGCGCGGCAATGATCTCGCCATGCACCTTCGTACCGCCCTCCATGCAACGCAATTCGTTACCCTGCGGCGTTTCGCCATCGGCAAAGTGCGCCACGTAGTGCGCCATGGCTTCGAAATACACCGGTTCTTCTTCGGCAAATGCCACGTATGCGCGGCCCATGTTCTGAATCTTTTTCAGCCCATTCAATTTGCGCGCATTGATCGCCGCAAAACGCAGCTGCAATTTGGCATTGGCGCGATCCGCCAATCCCAATAGCAAATCGTGCTTGTCGGTGAAATACACGTACAGCAATGCACGCGATAAACGCGCCTTGCGCGCTACCTGATCCATGGTGAAGTCGGCCATGCCGTGTTGCGCAGCCGTTTCCGCCGCTGCGTCGAGAATTTCGTCGCGGCGGCGATCTTTCTCTTCCTGTCTTCGGGTAGCCAGTTCGCTCATGGAGCTGGACAGTAGTTTAGTTATTGACACGGTGTCAACTAGAGAAAATTCGTAGCCGATGATTTGTACTCGGCAAGACTTATGAGGGATGACGGTTCATACCGTAGGTTGGGCTGAACGCAGTGAAGCCCGACATCAAACAATGCACGATTAATGATGTTGGGCTGCGCAGACTTAGCCCAACCTACTTGGGCTCAGGGATTGCGGCCGGTACGCCAGCGATAGATGCCATAAATAAATGCAGTAGCAGCAGTCAGCGCCGCCGGAACATACAAGGCCGCGTAATCTAATTTTTGGTACAGCAGCGTGCCAATGATGCCACCACAGAGAAATCCGGAAATGACCAGTACGCTCAGTCGCAAGCGCCTTGTATCCACCGGCAGACCACGCAATGAATGGCCCAGAAAAATTCCCAGATCGGTGAACATGCCGGAGATGTGCGTGGTGCGAACCACTGCGCCGCTGTACGTACTCACCATTGCATTCTGCAAACCGCAGGCGCATGCCGCGCAATAAAAACCAATGACGTTATTGTGTCTGAGCAAGCTGGGTGCCATACATAGCAACGCGGCTTCGAGCAACAACGCTACGCCATAGCGACGTCCAAGTTGCAAGGTACTGTCCTGAATCAGGAAGCCGCTTAATACCGTGCCGGCCAAGAATGAACCCAGCACAGCGAGGAAGTGCCGTGTCAATGCGCCATCGCGATTCGCTATGGCTTCACCGAGCAGCGAGGTAGTGCCCGTGAGATGCGTCACCGCTTGATGGCTAAAGCCGAGCAGACCAACGACATTCACGATGCCGGCCACGAACGCCAGCAGCCATGCACTGTATAAAATCCATTTGGGGAGTTTGGAGATCATTGGTTTGAGTTTGAAATCAGCAACGGTGCATCAAGATGCTGGGATTCTATCCCAGCCTACAAGCCAGCTTTTCAGCCTATCAACAACACACTCTCGCCACGCTCATTCGCCTCCGGATTGCCATACAACACCACCACATCGCCTTCGCGAAACACCGTGGTGGCGTCGGGTTGCTGGCCGACGATGCCGTCGCGGCGAATGCTGTTGATGCCGACGCCGATGTCACTGAGCTTGAGTTGTTCGATGCTGCGGCCGATGGCATAAGCATTGGGCGGCAGGACCACGGTGTGCAGTTCTTCGCGCAGCGTATGCGTGGCGTCCAGATGGCGCGCATCTTCGCGACGAAATACACGGCGCAACAGCGCGTAGCGATTGTCACGGATATCACCGACGGTTTTCACCACGCGCGATACCGGCATGTCGAGCAGCAGCAACATGTGCGACATCAACATCAAACTCGCTTCCAATGTTTCAGGCACCACTTCGGTGGCGCCGGCGGCTTGCATTTCGTCGAGCCTGGTATCGTCCTGGGTGCGCACCAGCACCGGCACATCCTTGCGCAACTCGCGCACGCTGCGCAGGATGCCGAGCGCGGTCTTGGGATCGGCGAAGCTGATCACCAGTACGCTGCAATGCTCCAGGCCCACTGTTTCAAGAATCTCGGTATCGGCGGCATCGCCATAAATCACTGGGTCGCCGGCTTGCCTCGCTATCTGCACGCGCTTGGGATCCATATCGAGCGCAATGTATTCATAAGCATGCCGCTCAAGAGCACGCGCAAGATTCTGGCCGACGCGACCGAAGCCGCACAGAATGACGTGATTGCGTTGCGCCACGTGATGTGTTGCAGCCAGTTCGCGTTGCAAGGCGCTCAACTCGCCATCATCACGTTTGAGCAATGCTTCAGTCAGTCGCGTGCTGTGACGAATCAGGAAGGGGCTGAGCACCATGCTGACCACCGTTGCCGCCAGCAGCGGCTGAATGACTTCATTGCCGATCAAGTGATCGTTCAACGTCAGCGTCAACAATGCGAAGCCGAACTCGCCGCCCTGCGCAATGACCAGACCAGTTTGCAGTGCCGATTGCCAGTCCTTGGTGAAGCGTCGCGCCAGCAGGGCGACGATGCCCACCTTACTCAGTTGCAGCAGCAACACCAGCAACAACACCAGCCACAGCCGCTCGATGAGCAAGTGAAAATCCAGCAACGTGCCGACAGTAATAAAGAACAAGCCGAGCAGGATGTCGCGGAACGGCCGGATCACCACTTCGATCTGATGTCGATATTCGGTTTCGGCCAGCATCATGCCGGCGAGGAATGCGCCCAGCGCCAGCGACAGTCCCACTTGATTGGTGGCCCAGGCGCTGGCCAGCGTGACCAGCAACACGGTAAGCGTGAACACTTCCGTGCTGCGCGCATAACTGATTTCATGAAACAACGGTCGCAACAACCAGCGACCGGCGGCGATCACAAACAACAATGCAATGCCCGCGCGCAGCAGCGCACCGCCGATGATGACGGGATCGAACACGTTGAGTTGGCCGCGCAGTGCGCTCTCCATTGCCAGCAACGGCACAAAGGCCAGGTCTTGAAACAGCAGAATGCCGATCGCGAGCCGGCCATGCGGCCGATTGACTTCGAGTTGTTCAGTGAGCTGTCGCACGACGATGGCGGTGGATGACATGGCCAAGGCACCGCCGAGCACAATCGCCACCAGCAATGGCACGCCCAGCATGACGGCGGCCGTGGCCATGAGCGCGGTGGTCAACACGACTTGTGCGCCGCCCAGACCGAACACTTCCCAACGCATGGCCAGCATGCGCGGATACGAGAATTCCAGCCCCAAAGTGAACACCAGAAACACCACGCCATAGTCGGCCAGCACGCGTGTGGTATCGCTGCCGGCAAGGCTGAGTGCTTCGGGACCGAGCACGATGCCCACCGCGAGATAGCCGACAATCGGCGGCAGCTTCAGTCGACGCAGTAACGTCACCACCAGAACCGAACTGGCCAGCAGTATTAATAGTTGTCCAAGCGCATTCGATTCCATACGCAAGAGAGTAAGCCAACGCCGCTTAAACGGTCGAGAATAATGCGCAGTGAATATAGCGCTGCTAGGATGTCGAGCTAATGCTGACCACCGAACTGCAAGCCGACACATTGACGCTGCGCCTCTCGGGTCGCTGGACTGTGCAGCGTCTGGCGGAGATCGAGCAGGTGCTCGGCGCGTTGCAGTGGCGCAGTGTCAAACAGGCGCAAGTCGATGCGGCGGCGCTGGAGAAGGCCGACCTGAGCGCCATGTGGTTGCTGCGTTCGGCTTTGCGGCGTGCTGAAGAGAGTGGTGTGAAGATCGGTTACAGCGGCGAGCCTGAGCACTTCGCCTTTCTCACCGAACTGCAGCAACAAAGCGAAGCACAACACATCGCGCCGGTTGAACAACCGTCATGGCCGCGTCGCCTGATCGCCGGCTTCGGCAAGCAGGCGGTGCAAACGGTGCAACATGCGCTCGGTCATCTCGATCACTTCGGTCATATCGTCCTGACCAACCTGCGCGGCATCCGTCATCCCAGTCACATGCGTGCGCCATCGATCGTGCGTCATGCATACGAAGCCGGCATTCAGGCATTACCGATCGTGGCCATGATCGCCTTCTTCGTCGCGGTGATCATCGCCTATATCGGCGCGAGCCAACTGCGCGGCTTTGGCGCCGGCATTTATACGGTGGACCTCATCACGGTCGGTGTGCTGCGCGAACTAGGCGTATTGCTTACCGCAGTAATTGTGGCAGGTCGTTCCGGTAGCGCCTTTGCGGCAGAAATCGGCGTGATGCAACTCAACGATGAAGTCGATGCGCTCAAGTCCATCGGCCTCGATCCGGTGGAAATATTGGTAGTGCCGCGCGTGATCGGCTTGATCATTGCACTGCCGTTGTTGACCGTCGTCGCCGACGCCATGGGCATGGCCGGTGGTGCGTTGTTGTCCAACTGGCTGCTGGGCATTTCGCTGCCACAATTTCTGGCACGCGTGCAGGATGCCATGGCGCCCACCACGTTCTGGGCCGGCTTGATCAAGGCACCGGTATTCGCGTTATTGATAGGCATGATCGGCACGTATCGAGGTATGCAGGTAAGAGGCTCATCGCGCGAGCTGGGACGACTCACTACCACTGCAGTAGTGGAGTCAATCTTCATGGTGATCTTCGCCAACGCCATTTTTGCGGTGATTTTTGTGGAGCTGGATTTTTGATGGCCCTACATAAGATCAATGCATATGTAGCGGCGCAATTCACCTGTGCTGAGCGCTGTCGACGCATTGCGCCCGTCCGGAATGCGCACCCATGACCGACACGCCCATCGTCTCGGTGCGCAACATCGTCAATCGCTTCGGCGAGCAACTGGTGCATGATGGCGTGAGTCTGGATGTACATCGCGGTGAAGTGATGGGCATTGTCGGCGGCTCGGGCAGCGGTAAGTCGGTGTTGCTTAGAACCATTTTGGGTTTGCAAAAGCCGGTGTCGGGACAAGTGCTCATCGAAGGCGATGACCTCACCACCATGTCGGAACGACAATTGTTGAATGTAAAACGTCGCTACGGCGTGAGTTTTCAGAACGGCGCGTTGTTCAGTTCGCTCACCGTAGCGGAGAACATTCAGTTGCCGTTGCGCGAGTATCTAAAACTTTCGCAAGCCAGCCTGGATGAACTCACCGCGTTGCGCCTGACCATGGTGGGCTTGCCGCTGTCGGCGGCCGGTAAATACCCGTCGCAACTGTCAGGTGGCATGATCAAACGCGCTGGCCTTGCCCGCGCCTTGGCGCTCGACCCACAAGTGTTGTTTCTGGATGAACCCACTGCCGGTCTCGATCCGATCTCGGCGGCAGAATTCGATCAACTGGTGCATTACCTACAGAACAGCCTCAAGCTCACGGTCATCATGATTACCCACGACCTTGACAGCTTGCTGACTATTTGCGATCGCGTAGCCGTGCTGGTTGACAGAAAGATCATCGTCGATACCCTCGCAGGCATCATGAACAATCCCAACCCGTGGATTCACGAATATTTTCACGGCCCGCGGGCACGCGGCATTCATCCTTCACAGTCCGATGCTTCAGGAGAAGCGCATGGAGCGTGACGCTAACTATGTTGCCGTCGGCGCGTTCACCCTGCTGGTGATCGCCATGGCAGTGGCCTTCGTCATCTGGTATTCGGATAGCGGCGATGCACGCAGCTACAACCAGTATGAAATTTATTTCACCGGCAGTGTGTCGGGCCTGACCTCCGGCAGCCCGGTGCGTTATCTCGGTGTGGACGTCGGCACAGTACGTCGCATCACGCTTAATAAAGAACGTCCCGACAGCGTGAAGATTCAAGTCGCGGTGGATTCGGAAGCACCGATCACCGGCGCCACCCGCGCGAGCTTGGGACTGCAAGGTATCACCGGGTTGCTATACATTAATCTCAAGCAAGTGCCCGATGCCGGCAACACGCAGCTCAAACAAGGTGAACGTTATCTGGTGATTGAATCGGCGTCGTCCGACATCGATGCGTTCATTGCCAGCCTGCCGCAACTGGCCGGTCGCGTGTCGACATTGATCGATAACATCACGCAGGTGTTTTCTACCGACAATGTCAAAGCACTATCGGCAACGCTGGCCAACATCAAGGCCACCAGCGATGGCCTGCCGAAAACGCGTGAGCAAGTGCAGGATTTGATCGCTGAACTCAGCACCACCGCCACTGAGATCAGGAACGCCGCCAACAGCGTCAACAACATTGCGAACGACGCGCGCCCCAATATCAAAGAAGCCGTCACCCGCTTGAACACCGTATCGGGACAACTCGCCAGCGCCACCGAACGATTGGATCGCTTCATGGCCAACAGCGAAGCGCCCATGAGTCACTTCACCGATCAAGGCTTGTTTGAAATGGAACGACTGCTACGCGACGCCCGCTCGGCCGCCAGCGAATTCCGTGAACTATCGCGCTCGTTAAAAGAAACGCCGTCGCAATTGATGTTCGAGCGTCCCGAGTCCGGCATGGAGATCAAGCCGTGAAGAAATTGGCTATGCAGATTTATCGGCTTACTGTAGGTCGGGTTAGCAGCTTTGCTGCGTTTACCCGACATTTTGAAGATGTCGGGTTAAAACCCGACCTACAAAAAAACAACACCACTCGCATCACTGCGGCTGTGTTTGCCACCTTCGCCTTGAGCGGCTGCGGCGTGAGCAGCCTTCTGCAAAGCAAGGTCGATGAACCACACACCTATGTGCTGCAGGTGAATGACGCCGGCACCGCAAAAACTGCTTATCCCTATCAACTCAGCATCGCACTACCCAAAGCCAGCCCCGGCCTTGATACCAACCGCATCGCCGTGCTGCGCGATGGCAACCAACTCGATTACTACTACGGCGCACGCTGGGGCGGCACCGCGCCACAAGTCGTGCAGTCGTACCTCGTCACCTTGTTACAAACACAACAAGGCTTCAAAGGCGTGAACGCCGAAGGCGCGCGCATCGATGTCGACTACCTGCTCGATGTGGAATTAAAGAACTTTGAAGCGGTGTATGCCGGCAGTCATGGCAATCCCACCATCAAGGTCACACTGGTGGGCACCTTGATTCAGGTGAAGACGCGTCAAGCAGTGGCTTCGTTTACCGCCAGCGCGAGCGCACCTGCCAGCGACAATCGTCTCGGCGCCGTCGTGACTGCCTTCCAAACTGCGACGCGACAGGCGAGTTTGAATGTGAGCGAGCAACTGACGAATAGCTTGGTCAACGGTAGATAGATATCTTTGTAGGCTGGGATGTAATCCCAGCATCTTAATCTCGTCGCATAGGGGCTTGCGATGTGCTGGGATTGCATCCCAGCCTACATTCACTACTGGTCGCTTACCGGAGTCGAAGCGTCTTACCGCTCAGGCTTCTCGAACAAATAATGCGACACCAACCACTCATGTCCCTGGTTGTATCCCCATAACTCGGCGCAGGACATGAAGAACACGCGCCAGTAGTTCCACCACTTGAGCGCCTGCGATGCGCCGTAAGTTTTCACAAACACCGGCATGATCTGTTCGCGATGCGCGTCCATGTTAGAGAGCCAACCTTCGGCGGTCTTCTGGTAATGCTGACCATTCACTTGCCAGTGGTTGCGGAGCTTCACATCGTCCTGGAAATACAGCAGTAAATCATCACTGGGCATGATGCCGCCGGTGAAAAAATACTTGGCCATCCAGTCACTGTCGTCGCGTACTTCGAAGGGATATGCATATTCCTTGTGCGTAAAGATATGCACGAACAAGGTACCGGCTGGTTTAAGCCAGGTTGAGATGCGCCGCAGCAAGGTTTGATAGTTGCGCATGTGCTCGAACATCTCCACTGAGACTACGCGATCGAACTGCGTCCCATCAGGAAAACTTAATACGTTTGCATCGCAGGTAATGATGTTGAGATTACTCAGACCGCGCGACTTGGCCTGCGCCATGATGAACTCGCGTTGCGAGTGGGAGTTGGACACGCCGGTGATCTGCGCATCGGGATACATGGCCGCCATGTACAAACTCAAACTACCCCAGCCACAGCCCAACTCCAGAATGCGCTCGCCATTCTTCAGTTGTGCGCGCTCGGTGGTGATGCGCAGCATTTCCGCTTCCGCCTCATCGAGGCTGGTGACTCCTGGCTTAAAGTAACAACTGGAATATTTTAAGTGCTTGCCCAATACATGCTGATAAAACTCCGCGGGCACTTCGTAATGCTGTTCGTTGGCGGCGGCAGTTTCGATGGCCACCGGACTTTGCCGCAGTTGTTCGACCAGCTTCATGAAATGTGCTTGTTGCGCCTCGGGATCGCCCTTGTCTTCTTCAACCAGACGCTGCGCCAATAGACGACGAATGCCGTGACGAATCACCGCATCCGGCAGCAAACCCTTTTCAACCAGCGACATCGACAGTTTCATACTCACTCCTTAACTTGCGAATCTTATTGATGAGCTTGCTTCGGCGGCAGCGGAATAAACCTGCTCACCGTTTGTTGATATCGGCGATAGGCATCGCCCTTGCTGCGCAGCGCCTGTTCTTCGGTGGCTTTGACGCCGGTGACATTGAGCAGAAAGTGCAGCATCAGCAGCGGCAGCGCGAGACATAGCCAGCCATAAGGTGACGCCAGTGCGAACAAGGCGTAGCCGATCCAGATGGTCCATTCGAAAAAGTAATTGGGATGTCGCGACCAGCCCCACAAGCCGACATCGCATACCTTGCCTTTGTTGGCGGCGCTGCTTTTGAAACGTTTAAGCTGTGCGTCAGCGATGCTCTCGCCGCAGACGCCAATCAACCACACCATCGCGCCGCTGATTTCCAACACCTGCAATTGCGTCGCGGCATTGCTCACTGCAAGTAACATCGGCAATCCCAACACGATGTTCAGCACTGCCTGGAATTGAAAGAAGCCGAGGAACTTGAGATTTACATTGCCTTTCGCGCCCCATTCTTTGCGCAGTTGCACATAGCGACCTTCTTCCGGCTCGCCGATGATGCGGGCTGCGAGATGCAGCGCGAGGCGGATGCCCCATATGGCAAACATGCTGCAGATCAACACGCGACGCAGCGGATAGCCATTGCCCAGCGCGCCATAGCTGATGGCCAGCAGTGCGAAGTTTGCCGACCAGCCGATATCGACGTAACTGAAGTTGTGTTGTTTGAGGCCGAGCAACCACAGCAGCAGCATGACGGTAATGACGGCGAGGAAACCGATGAGTAATAAGGTCAGCACGTAGGAGCACCCTCACCCTGCCCTCTCCCTGAGGGAGAGGGTCCTTTTGTTGCGATGGCTTGGCCAGTTACTAACGCTATGAAGTTCATCAAATAGGAAGAGGCTTGCTGAGCTGATCGAACAACTTCTTTCCCCTCTCCCTCAGGGAGAGGGCAGGGTGAGGGTGATCTCAACAAGCCGTGCAATGCTTCAACCATTGCGCCGCACCAACAACCTCGACAGATCATCGTCGTGATCCAGATATCGCAACTCCTTCAGCACATACACCGCCATTGCCATATTGCCGAGCGCCATGATGGCGACGAACCACAGCACGCGCGGCATCAGCCGCGGCTCTTTGTACAACACCCAGATATAGAAGGCGGCGAAGCCGAAGTAAGTATCGAATAACGTGGCAATCGTCCAGGCGTGGTTGGGCTGCTGAGTCAAGCCTGTCCACTGCCACATGGGTTGAATCGTGCTGGCCCAGCCGGTGACAGCCAGCATGGTCAGCAGCACCAGCACAAACCAGAGCTGCAATAAGCGGCGGGTATTCATGGATCGGATCCTCCTGGTATCACGTCAATAACCGCAATTACGCTCGGCCGCTTATTTCGGATTCAACGCCAGCCAAAAAAAGAAATAGAAATTAAGTGCAAAAAATTTGAATCCAGCAAGCAACCCGTTGCGTACTTGTCCTTCAAACAACTCACAACTCGTACCCCATGCACGACTCAGTCACAACATCGACCTGCCCCGCTTCGGTTACCGGCTCTCCAGTGACTAAAGTGCTGCGTAACCTGCAGCTATGGTTCATAGCCGATCCAGCGACGCTGGCGCCTGCGCATGATGCGCCGGATCGCATCGAATGGTCGCGCGTCATTCCCTTCGTCGGTATGCACTTGATGTGTTTCGCGGTGATCTGGGTGGGCGTGAGCCCGGTTGCGGTGTTAGTCACAGCGCTGGCTTACTTGCTGCGCATGTTTGCGATTACTGGTTTTTATCATCGCTATTTCTCGCACCGCACTTTCAAGACATCGCGCATTGCGCAATTTCTCTTCGGCGTGCTGGGCGCCACTGCGGTGCAACGCGGACCCATCTGGTGGGCGGCGCACCATCGCCATCATCATGCAGTATCGGATCAACCTGCCGATCCACATTCACCCGAGCAACATGGTTTCTGGCGCGCGCACATGGGTTGGTTTCTCACGCGTCATGGTTTTGCGCCGAACCTGCAACGCGTGCGTGACCTACAGCGTTATCCCGAACTGCGCTGGCTGGATCGTTTCGATATTGCCGTGCCGGTGTTGTTTGCGTGGGGCATGTTGTTGCTGGGCAAGTATCTGCAACGTCACCATCCCGAGCTCGGCACCACTGGCTGGCAGATGTTGGTGTGGGGCTTCTTTATTTCAACCGTGGTTTGTTATCACGGCACGTACACCATCAATTCGCTTGCGCATGTGTTTGGCAAGCAGCGTTATCAAACCGGCGATGGTAGTCGCAACAACTGGCTGCTGGCGCTGATCACGCTGGGTGAAGGCTGGCATAACAATCATCATCGCTATCCGGCATCGACACGTCAGGGATTTTATTGGTGGGAAATCGATATCACCTACTACTTGCTCAAGATGTTGTCGTGGCTGGGGATCATCTGGGATTTGCGAGCGGTGCCGCGTGCAGTGCGTGATGGTGGCGTTAAGGCCGGCAACACTCTGCATCATTCAAGCGCCTTGACCGGGATTGGAGAACACTAATGCGCGTCGCCATCATCGGTTCTGGCATTGCCGGCATGACTGCGGCGTATCGCCTGCATAACCAAGGTCACGACATCACGGTGTATGAAGCCAACCACTATTACGGTGGTCACACTGCAACCATTGATATCGAACGTCACGGCAAACACTGGGCTATCGATACGGGTTTCATCGTGTTCAATGACTGGACCTATCCCAACTTCATCGCGCTGCTCGATGAACTTGGTGTGAAATGGCAGTACTCCGACATGAGCTTTTCGCTGCGTTGTGAAAAAACCGGGATCGAATATAACGGCACGTCGGTGAACAGTTTGTTTGCACAGCGATTGAACGCGCTAAGGCCGTCGTTTCTGCGCATGATTTATGACATTCTAAGATTCAATGAGGAAGCGAAGAAGTTTCTTGCACTCTCCCCAACCGTTCGCCCTGAGCCTGTCGAAGGGTCTGACTCGGATGCAGGAACCCTTCGACAGGCTCGGGGCGAACGGAAGAAAAATTCGATTCCCGATCAAGGAATAACACTCGCAGAGTTTCTCGAGCGCAATCATTACTCACGCGCCTTCACCGAACGCTACATCGTGCCCATGGGTCGCGCGATCTGGTCTGCCACTGAAAGCGCGATGCTGGAATTTCCGGCGCGCTTCTTTATCGAGTTCTTTGAGCGTCACGGTTTTCTCAACGTCAACAATCGTCCGGTGTGGCGTGCTATCAAAGGTGGCTCACGTGAATATGCACGCAAGCTGGTGGCCTCATACCGGCAGCGCATTCGCTTGAACACGCCAGTGGCCGGGGTTCGCCGCACTGCCGAGCAGGTATCGGTGCTTACTGCGCGAGGCGATGTCGATAGGTACGAGCAAGTGATCTTTGCCTGCCACAGCGATCAAGCATTGCAGATGCTTGAACATCCCACTGCAGCCGAGCGCGAAATTTTGCGCGCATTTCCGTATCAGGAAAACGAAGTGTTGTTGCACACCGATATGCGCATGTTACCGCGCAAACCATTGGCGCGGGCCGCGTGGAATTATCACCTGCTGGATCGGGCGCAAGACCGTGTTGCGTTGACCTACGACATGAACGCGCTGCAGAACCTCAACGCGCCGGAAAAATTTCTGGTGACGTTGAATCGTAATCACGATATCGATCCGACCAAAGTGCTGGGCAGTTATGTGTATCACCATCCTGTGTACACGCCGGGTGCAGTCGCTGCTCAGCAACGTCATGCCGAAGTGAGCGGCGTGAATCGCACGCATTACTGCGGCGCCTACTGGGGTTATGGATTCCATGAGGATGGCGTGGTAAGTGCGTTGCAGATGCTGCAGAGATTCGATGCCTCTGTAGGGATGGTTCGTGAACCGCCCTTCTTAAACGTCGCAGCCGGAGGGCGGTTCGCGAACCGCCCCTACGCGGCAAGCAAGGTAGCGTCATGAAAAGCTGCCTGTACGTTGGCCACATTCAGCATCGTCGTCATGCACCGCGCGTGAACCACTTTCGCTATCGCATCTACATGACGCTGCTGGATCTGGATGAACTACCCACCTTGTTTGATCGTTTCTGGCTATGGTCTGCCAAACATCCATCATTGGCATGGTTTCGCCGCAAAGATTTTCACGGCGACTCAGCACAGTCGCTGTCCGACGCCGTGCGCGATACGGTTAAACAACATACCGGCACGCGACCTACTGGGCCTATTCGTTTGCTGACCCATTTACGTTACTTCGGTTACAGCTTTAATCCGGTGAGTTTTTATTACGTGTATGACGCGGCGGATACGCGTGTTGAAACCATTGTTGCCGAGATCACTAATACGCCGTGGAAGCAGCGACATTGTTATGTGTTGAGTACCGATAACGCTTGTCCGATCCCCTCTCCCTTGAGGGAGAGGGCTAGGGTGAGGGTTGGCGATGCTGAGTCTGCGCCGGGAACTGAAGTTGAAGAAAATAATTCAGAACACCCTCACCCTGCCCTCTCCCTGGAGGGAGAGGGAAAAGAGTTAAGAGAGCAAGCGATGGAAGCTGAGCCAAAACAACAGGCGCAGCACTGGCGCTGGCGCCTCGACAAACGCTTCCACGTCTCCCCATTCATGCCCATGGATATGCAATACGACTGGCGCTTGTCGACACCAAGCGATGCATTACGCGTGCACATGGAAAATTATCGCGGCGGTAGTAAAGCCTTTGACGCCACGCTGACTTTGCAACGACAGGAAATTACCTCGGCTTCACTGGCGCGTGCATTGCTGAGTTTCCCGTTGGTGACCTTGCAAGTCATCGCACTGATTCATTGGCAGGCGTTGAAGTTATTCATCAAGCGCGTGCCGTTTCATACGCATCCCGACAAATCAACGCCCAAGGTTCTGCACACATCAGGAAGACGAGCATGAATAGCATCATCTCAAACACCAGCATCGTTCCCAACGACGTCATCACCGCAACGCAGTCCAGCTCGTGGCTGGCGCGACTGGGTCGCAAGTTGCTGTTCGCGCAATTGCAGAATCTGCAACGAGGCGAACTGGTATTCATCGATGAACTCGGCACGCATCGCTTCGGCAGCCGCTCGGCCGCCTGTCCACTTACTGCAACTGTGCAGGTAATCAACTCGCAGTTGTATGCGGATGCCGCATTCGGCGGCAGCGTCGGTGCGGGCGAGGCTTATATTCGTGGCTTATGGCGCTGCGACGATCTGGTGTCGCTGGTGCGTTTGTTCGTCATCAATCGCGATGTGCTCAACGGCCTGGATAGTCGCTGGTCATTTGTCACCCAGCCGTTTCTCAAGTTGTTTCATTTCTGGAATCGCAACAGTAAGGCCGGCAGTGCACGCAACATCGCGGCGCACTACGACATCGGTAACGAGCTATACGAACTGATGCTCGATGAAACCATGGCGTATTCCTGCGGCATCTTCGCCGGCGAAACCACGTCGTTACAGGAGGCTTCCATCGCCAAGTTCGACGCGGCCTGTCGCAAGCTGGATCTGAAACCTACCGACCACTTGCTGGAAATCGGCACTGGTTGGGGCGGCCTCGCGATTCATGCTGCACAACGTTATGGCTGTCGCGTGACGACCACTACTATTTCGCGCCAGCAATACGAATTGGCCAAACGCAAAGTAGACGCAGCGGGCTTGAGCGAGCGCGTCACGCTGTTGCTGGATGATTATCGCGATCTCACGGGCAGTTACGACAAGCTGGTGTCGATCGAAATGATTGAAGCGGTGGGCGCGCAGTATCTCGATACTTACCTGCAGAAGTGCGCCAGTCTGCTGAAGCCGCAGGGCGCGATGTTGCTGCAGGCGATCACGATTCAAGATCAGCTTTACGCGCCGGCATTGAAGTCCGTGGATTTCATTCAACGCTTTATTTTTCCCGGCAGCTTTATTCCCTCGGTCACTGCCATCAGCGACGCTATTACCAGGTCAACCGACTTCAAGATTTTCAATCTCGAAGACATCGGTCCGCACTATGCGACGACGTTGCGTCACTGGCGCGAACGATTTTTTGCGGCACTACCGACCGTGCGGCAACTCGGCTATTCGGATAGCTTCATTCGTCTCTGGGAATACTATCTATGCTATTGCGAAGGTGGCTTTACCGAGCGGCAACTGGGCACGGTGCAGATGTTGCTGACCAAGCCGGGCTGTCGGCGTGCGGTGTTGAATGCATGAGTGCTGTCATCGCCGCCGCTCGATGTAGAGATGTTGGGCTGAAGCCCAACCTACGCGATGACGGATTCCCTCGTAGGTTGGGCTTTAGCCCAACATTCCCTTTCTCGCTAACGAACACCTGCAACGACGCAGCGCTGGACAAATCCATACATGGCTTGGCTATACTCCAAGCCCTACTCGACTCTGGCTTGCTTACCAAGCACCGGATCGACAACAAAAACATCGACAACAAGAACAATGGAGTACCGCTTGGCCGCAATGCCTCAGCCATCCCTGTGCATGCCACGTGTGGCCGCAGTGCATTCGGGCATTGAGGTAACGCTATGTTGTTCATCGCGCCCTTGCTTGCCGCTTTGCCGCTGGTGGGTGCATTCATGAGCACCGGGCTGCTGGCGCGCATCGCACAGGGCGAACAAGCGGCGTTCAAGCAATGCGTCGATCAGTACGGCGGCATGATCTGGGGTTTGGCGCGCAAGTTATCGCCCTCGCCTACCGATGCCGAAGACGCTACTCAGGATGTGTTCCTGCATCTATGGAAGAACGCCAAACACTTCGATGCGGCGCGCGGTTCCGAAGCCATCTTTATCGTCACCCTGGCGCGACGCACATTGATCGGTCGCTTCCGCAACACGCAGCGTCAACCACGACAGGTGTCGGTGGAAGAGCTGGGCGAAACCCATTGGGAACCAAGCACGCACAACGATCATGACGATCATGTTGAAGCACGACTGGCGGCACAGGCCTTGGCCACCTTGCCGGCCGAACAACAACGTGTGATCAAGCTGTCGGTGGTAAATGGTTTGTCGCAAAGCGAGATCGCCGCGCAGACGGGCATGCCGCTGGGCACCGTGAAGACGATGATGCGACGTGGATTGATTGTGGTTCGTGAAAAATTGAATTCACTCGGTGGCATGGGAGAACGCTCATGAGCGCGCTGCCCAACCACGAACAGTTGCTGGACTTGTTGACCAAGCAAGCCATCGAAGGCCTGGATCAGAGCGAAGCTGCCACGTTGCAAACGTTGCTGCAGCAATATCCTGCGGTGAATGGCGATGAGTTCGATGCCAGTGTCGCGGCGATTCTGCTCAGTGCACAACCTGATGAAACGATGCCTGCGCATCTGGCGGCAAAGATTGTGGCCGATGCGCCGCTGCAATCGAGCGCTGGAAAAACAACGAATGTCATTGCGTTGCCGGCTCGTAAAACCTCATCGCGTTCCGCAGCGGCGGGCTGGTGGGCCGCTGCCGCGAGTTTATTGCTGGCATTCATTGGCTGGTGGCCACGCCTCACCGGTGAACTGGTTGCGCGACCGCCGGCAGTGGCGGCATTAACACCCGAGCAACAACGCAATGCCTTGCTGAGCAGTGGTCGTGCGATTCAAGCCAGTTGGTCACCGGGCAACGATGCGGCGGGTAATGCCTTAGTCGGCGATGTGGTGTTCGATCCCGTAACACAAAAAGGTTATCTGCGTTTCCGTGGTATTCCCGCCAACGATCCCCGTCTCGCGCAGTATCAGTTATGGATTGCGGACAGTTCACGCACCCCGCCGGAACCGGTGGATGGCGGTGTGTTCAATACGCCGCAGAACACGGCAACAGGCGATGTGATCATTCCGTTCGAAGCCAAGCTGCCGGTGGGCAAACCGGCTGCATTCGTGGTGACGGTTGAACAGCCCGGTGGCGTCGTCGTGTCGAAACAGGAACGGGTGTTGGCATTGGCGAAGGTGACCTCGTAGGAGCAGTAAATATCCGCTCATCGCGAAGGCGCGCAATATAGAGCTTTCTTTGTAGGTCGGGTTTTAACCCGACACCCGGCATTGCTGTCGGGCGTAAAGCCCGACCTACAACAAATCAATTGCTCGCCATATGCTCGACTCACCCACCAGCTACCAACTCATCTACGCCACCGTGCGCAGCATCCCCAAAGGACGCGTAGCAACGTACGGCCAGATCGCCGAATTGGCTGGCCTGCCACGACAAGCACGATTAGTTGGCTATGCGCTGCATTCGTTGCCCGAACGCAGCACCGTCCCCTGGCATCGCGTGGTCAATGCCCAAGGCAAAATCAGTTTGCGTTCCGAAGGTGGAGCAGCGACGTTGCAGGCGCAGCGGCTGAAGCGTGAAGGCGTGAAGTTCAATGCACGGGGAGTGATTGAGATGAGTAGGTATCGTTGGCAGACTTAACTTCAAGCTTTCCGCCAGACACAAAGGAAGTGTCCTTGGTGATTAGCTGACGGACCGGAAAATTGTTCACCTATACCAAGCAAGGAAGCTACCCATGACGTACAACAGTCTTCGAATTGGACGCACCTCGATACCCGGCCAAACCTATGTGGTTACCATCGTGACGGCGAATCGAAGGCCATTATTTGGCGACGTTTTACTTGGCCGCATCGTCGTGCGCGCTATGCAGGTGTTAGACGACTGCGGCGCCGGCAAAACGCTGGCGTTTGCAGTGATGCCGGATCACATTCACTGGCTGTTCGAGTTAAGCAACACGCATTCTCTAAGTCAGGCCGTAAAATTACTAAAAGGCCGCACTGCTACCGATCTTAGAAAACATCTCAATAAAGCGCAGAGAATTTGGCAACCCTCATTTCATGATCATGGTGTGCGTACTGATGAGTCGCTGATCGAGATTGTTCGCTACATCGTCATGAATCCAGTGCGTGCCGGGTTGGTGGCACGGATTGGTGACTATCCCTTGTGGGATTGTGTTTGGATGATGTGATGCATCTTCTGTAGGTCGGGTTTTACACCCGACTCTTACATCGCTGTCGGGTATAAAACCCGACCTACTAAGATAGGACCCGATGAATACGACCACAATGAGAGTCATTACGTTTGGCAGTTATGTATGACTCACATTCGCTCTTTCACGATTTCTTCACAACGCTAGTTAGTGAATAGAGCGGCTTGGCTTTGTAGGTCGGGTTTTATGCCCGACTCTTGCGTCGCTGTCGGGTATAAAACCCGACCTACAAGAACTCAGAGATGCACCAATCCCCGCCGGTGCGCCACCGCCACCGCTTCCGTACGACTGATCGCATCCAGCTTGGTAAGAATCGCTTTCACATGTGTCTTCGCGGTGCCTTCGGTAATTTCCAGGCGACGTGCGATGTCTTTGTTGCTGCGGCCTTCCGCCAATTGCGCGAGCACATCGAGTTCGCGTTGCGTGAGACTGGGTTTAGCCATGCGTTGCAGGGCTTTGGTGGCAATCGACGATGAGGTGCACGGTTGATCCTGGCTCACAGCGCGAATGGCGGAGAGAATTTCCTGACGTGGCGCGTCTTTGAGAATGTAGCCCTTGGCGCCCTGACTTAAAGAACGAAAGATATCTTCATCGCCATCATAGGTGGTCATGATCAACAAGCGCGCTTTGGGATGCAGACCGAGCACATGTTCGACGACTGCCACACCATCGCGTCTGGGCATGCGCAGATCAAGCACCATCACGTCAGGATTGTGTTCTTCATACAAGGCAATCGCTTCATCGCCATCGCCGGCTTCGGCGACCACTTGCATGTCGGCTTGCTGATTGACCATGTTGGCCAGGCCATCGCGTACTACGGGATGATCGTCGGCGAGGATCACGCGAATCTTATTGGCCGTGCTGTTTACTGCAGTGCTTGCTTTGGCGTTCATAGCTTCACTCTATTTATTTATGCGTCGGCGTCAGGCGCGTGCGGATGCTTGCTGTGGAATGCGCACGCTGATCAAAGTGCCGCCATCAGCCGAGCTGGTAATGTCCCAATGACCACCGATGGCTTCAGCGCGTTCGCGCATGTTGGTCAAACCGAAACCATGTTGTGCATAAAGCTCGGGCATCTGGCCCATGCCACAACCATCGTCGCTGACAGTGAGCACCAGATGTTCGCCATCGCTGAGCAGCGCGATCTTGATGGTGTTGGGTTGGGCATGACGCACGGCATTGGCGACGGCTTCCTGGGCAATGCGCAGCAAGGCGTGTTCGTGTTCGGGCGCGAGACCGGTCGGTGATTCTTCACCGGCAAAGTGCGAGGTGAGGCGACCGGGAATCGTCGAGCGTTCCGCCAATTGCTGTAGTGCCAATTGCAAACCACCGGGTCGCGCTTCAGTGGGACGCAGAGCAAGCACTGAACGACGTGCTTCATTCAAGCCTTCGCGTGCGATGTCGCCGATGCGTTGCAGCAGCGGCGTGAGCGGCGAGCCTTCAGCCATTTCTTCCGCTGCGCCCAGTTGCATCAGAATGCCGGTAAAAGCTTGGGCAAGACCATCGTGAATCTCGCGGCCGATGCGATTGCGCTCGGCCAGCACTGCGGCATTCTTTGAGGAAACCCCCAAGCGCTTCAAACCAATCGCCAAGGTCACTTGCTGCGTGATGGCAATCAGCCATTCCATCTGTTCGGCATTCAATCGCTCGCGATGACGGAAGGCCAACGTGATGAAACCCACCAGATGTTCACCAAACACCAGCGGCATTTTGAAAATGCTCAAGTGTTGTTCGGCACGTTGATAATCGGCAATGCCTGGCCATGGCGACGAACAGGTGTAATCGATCTCGTAGTACAGCGGCTGCTGCTGGATCTTGCTGCGCATCTCCGCATACATTTCTTCGGTGTTCGGCAATGCATTGGCAAAGCGCGGCGGTTCGATATTGCCGTCGCGCACATTGGCCATCACGCGCCATTCATCGCAGGCTGCGTTCAACATCATCACCCAGCCCGCAGCGGCATTGAGTTGCCGCGTGGTTTCCTGCAATACCGCACCGAGAAAATTATACGGATCGGGCGAACTGGCCAGCCGTTCGAGATTGGCGCGCAAGGCGGCATTCGCATTGGCCAGTTGCGACAAGCGCTGTTCGGCGGCCTGTTCGCGTTCAATACGCACGGTTTCGATTAAGCGTTCGCGATGCAAGGCCGCGCCGATCACGCTGGCAGCGATTTCCAATGCGGAGATCACCGCGGGATCGAACTCGCGCGCTTGTCGACAGGCGTCGAAGCCTACTACGCCCATGTATTCGCCATCGATGAGAAACGGCACGATGATCGAACTCTTGGCGAAGGCGCTGGCGATGCTGCTGTCATTGCTGGCTTCTTCATCGCCGCGGCACAGATAAACGCTGCGACCGGTTTTGAGTTGCGAGCAAAAACAATCCGACTTACGCGCATTCCATGGCATGGGCACCACCGCACCTTGCGTGCCGATGCCATCTGCCAACCATTCGCTTTTGATCACCAGCCAGCGTTCGTTATCGGCGCCGATCTCTGCCAACGCCAGTACGGTGCGATCCACTTCCGCCGCTTCCCCCAGTGCGCGCAATACCTGCGGCATCGCCGCCATCACATCGGTGGCTTCCAGCAACATGCGGCTCACGCGCGCCGACGCCGCCCACAGGCGTTCGCGTTGTTGCGTGGATGGAAACTCGCGCGCCAACGCCAGCTCGCGAAGTTGCGCGGTGAGATGCTCGTCGTTGCTTAGTATGCTGGTACCCATGTGTCGTTCCGGTTATCAGGTGCGTCGAGTCTAGCCCGGTGCTGCGATTCCTTCTATCAACCGAAAGAGGGAGTTGGTGGCGGATGAATTCTCGTAGGTCGGGTTAGCCGTCTTCGGCGTTTACCCGACATCTGACATTGTCGTCGGGTAAACGCCGAAGACGGCTAACCCGACCTACAGCGAACCCCAAACCTCCACAAACTTACCCACCCGCCAACGCCTTATACACCGACACCAGCGAGGTCGCGGTCTCGGTGCGGCTTTGCGCGAGCTGATCTTCGGCCTGCAACAAAGTGCGTTCCGCATCCAGCACTTGCAGGAAATCGACCACCCCGTATTCATAACGCAGGCGCGCCAGTTCGGCGGCGCGGCTGCTGGCGGCCGCAGATTCGGTTAAATAATTGAGACGATCGCGCGCCCGCGCATGCGTCACCAAGGCGTTTTCGGTTTCTTCCAGCGCCCGCAACACGGTCTGTTCGTAATGCGCCACTGCGGCATCCGCTTGCGAATGTGCTGCGGAAATTTGCGCGCGCACGCGACCCAGATCGAAGGCCGCCCAGGAAATACCGGGACCGATCAAGCGCGTGCCGCTGCCGGCATCACCCAGGTTATTAACACTCGTCGCCGCAAAACCGACGCTTCCCGTAAAGGTGACATGCGGAAACAAGTCCGCCACCGCCACACCGATGCGCGCGGTGGCCGCCGCCAGATCGCGCTCCGACACACGAATGTCAGCACGACGTCGCAACAAGCTTGCCGGATCGCCTACTGCGGTGAACTGCGGCAGCGCCGGTAAATCTTGCGGTGGTTGCAGCAGTGACACCAATGCATTCGGCTCTTGCCCAGTGAGCACACTCAAGCGATGAATCGAACGCGATATGGCCGCTTCAAGCGGTGCGATGGCCGCATTGGTGCTGCTCAGCAAGGCTTTGGCACGCACGCTGTCCAGTTCTGCATCGCGACCGGCTTCGAGTCGCGCCTGCGTGAGCTTCAGCGTGTCGCCCTGGTTCTGCACATTGCGTTGCGCCACGCTCAGTTGTTGTTGCTGACCACGCAATTCGAAATAGGTACGCGTGACTTCGGCCGTCACCAATACCTGTGCATCGCGCAAGCTCGCCTCGCTGCTTTGTACCGATGCACGACTCGCTTCAAGATTGCGACGTACGCCGCCGAAGAAATCGAGTTCCCATATGGCATCGACACTGCCGTCATAAAACTTCTGCTCACGAATCGGACTGACATCGCGAGCGTTGAGTTGATCGGTGTAGCCGGCAGAAGCGGTTACCGTGGGTGCGAGATCAAAGCGAGACAAGCGATGAATGGCGCGTGCGGCATCGAAGTTGGCCAGCGCCACACGCAAGTCATGATTGGTCCTGAGCGAAGTCTCAACCAAATCATTCAAGGTTGCATCATTGAATTGCGTCCAGAATTTATCCACCGCCTGCTCGCCGGTGAACACCGCCGCATCGCGATTGGCGAAGCTGGCAGCGGTAGCAACTTGTGGAGGTTGCACGTAGTCGGGACCCACGGCGCAGGCGGTGAGCGTGAAGGCGATTAATGATGTGAGCGTCATTCGCACCCAATCTTGCAACGTTGTCTTCGTAGGGGCGGTTGGTGAACCGCCCTTCCGCGCCGCGTTGATATAAGAGGGCGGTTCGCGAACCGCCCCTACGCCGGAAGAATGATTTGAACTCGTCATTTTTACTGGGTTCCCGCTTTCGCGGGAATGACGTGGTTGCATTTCAATATCCAAATTAACCCTACGCATGATGAGTAGCCTCTGTACCAATCGCAGCCGGTAGCGCCGGCGCATCGCGTTCCTGACGCTTGCGCAACAACACATAGAACACCGGCGTGAGCAACAAGCCGAACACCGTCACACCAATCATGCCGGCGAACACCGTGGCGCCCATGGCGTGCCGCACTTCCGCACCCGCGCCTTTAGCGACGACCAGCGGTGCAACGCCCATGATGAAAGCAAACGAGGTCATCAAGATCGGACGCAGGCGCAGGCGCGCTGCCTCCAGCACCGCATGCACACGATCATGACCCTGTTCTTGCAAGTGCTTGGCAAACTCGACAATCAGAATCGCGTTCTTGCACGCCAGCGCCACCAGCACCAGGAAGCCCACTTGCGTGAAGATATTGTTTTCACCGCCTGATAAACGCACGCCGATCATGCCGGCAAGCAAGCTCATCGGTACGATCAACACAATCGCCAACGGCAAGGTAAAGCTTTCGTACTGCGCAGCCAGTACCAGGAACACCAGCAACACCACCAGCGGGAACACAAATGCCGTGGCGTTGCCGGCAGTGTTCTGCTGATAAGCGAGCTCAGTCCAGTCAAAGCCCATACCATAGGGCAACGTCTCGTTGAGGATCTTCGCAATCGCTGCCTGCGCTTCACCCGAGCTATGTCCGGGCGCGGGACCGCCGTTGATATCGGCCGAGCGATACGCATTGAAACGTTCAACGAAGTTGGGGCCGAAGCCTTGATCGATGGTCAGCATCGAACCCAACGGCACCATCTCACCGGCCGCATTGCGAGTTTGCAGCGGCAGAATGTCTTCCTGCTGCGAACGGAACGGCGCATCGGCCTGGGCAACCACCCGATAGGTGCGGCCAAACTTGTTGAAGTCATTCACGTACAGCGAACCTAAGTACACCTGCATGGTTTGAAACACATCGGTGAGCTTGACGCCTTGTTGCTTGACCTTGACGCGATCCACATTCACGTTTAACTGCGGCACGTTGATCTCATAACTGGAGAACACGCCTCGCAACGCGGGATCTTGCGCTGCTTTGCGCACCACTTCCTGTACCGCTTCATATAACGCCTGCTCACCGAGGTTGCCGCGATCTTCAATATTCAATTTGAAGCCGCCCATCGTGCCCAGACCTTGAATCGGTGCAGGCGGAAACACACCGATGTAAGCATTCTGGATCGATGCCATCTTGGCATTGAGCGCGGCGGCGATGGCCGTTGCCGATAACTCTTTCGACTTGCGTTTGTCGAAATCATCCAGCGTCATGAACACCACGCCCACATTGGAAGTGTTGACGTAGTTGTTCGGTGACAAGCCGGTGAACTGCACCGCGCCGACCACGCCTGGTTGTTGCAAACCAATCTCGGCCATCTTGTTGATGACTTCATCGGTGCGTTGTAACGACGACGCCGGCGGCAGTTGTGCGAAGCTGATCAGGTATTGCTTGTCCTGCGAGGGCACAAAGCCAGATGGCAAGGTGGCAAAGCCAAACACGGTCAGCAACACCAGGCCACCATAAATGATCAGCGCTGCACCGGTGCGCTTGATGGTGGTCGACACCGCACCGTGATAACCATTACCCAAGCGCGCAAAGCCGCGATTGAAGCGCGCGAAAAAACCACCGAGCAACTTGTCCATGCCGCGCGATAGCGCATCCGGTTTTGCGCCATGCGGCTTGAGCAACACCGCGGCCAGCGCCGGCGACAAGGTCAATGAGTTGAACGCCGAGATCACCGTCGAGATGGCAATGGTCAACGCAAACTGTTTGTAGAACTGCCCCGTGAGACCGGTGACGAAGGCCACCGGCACGAACACCGCGCATAGCACCAGCGTGATCGCAATGATCGGACGACTCACTTCGCTCATCGCCAGCTTGGTGGCTTCGCGAGGACTTAGGCCATCGGCGATATGGCGTTCGACATTCTCCACCACCACGATGGCGTCATCGACAACAATACCGATGGCCAGCACGAGACCGAATAACGACAGCGTGTTGATGGAAAAACCAAACACTAGCAGTACCGCAAACGTACCAATCACCGACACCGGCACGGCCACCAATGGAATGATCGACGCGCGCCAGGTTTGCAGGAACAAAATGACGACCAGCACCACCAGTGCAATCGCTTCGAGCAAGGTTTCGATCACGCCCTTGATGGAATCGCGCACGAATACCGTGGGGTCATAGACGATGGTGTAGTTGACGCCGCTCGGGAAGTTGGCCTTCAGCCGTTCCATGGTCTTGCGTACGTTGTCCGATAACTCCAGTGCATTCGAACCCGGCGCCTGGAAAATTGGCAAGGCAACGGCGTCCTTGTTATCCAGACCTGCTTTCAATGCATAGCTCGCCGCACCGAGTTCGATGCGTGCGACGTCGCGCAATTGAATGATCTCGCCGGCCTTGCCGCTTCTGAGGATGATGTCGCCGAACTGTTGTTCGTCGGTTAAGCGGCCTTGCGCATCCAAGGCCAATTGAAACTCGGCGCCGGGCGCCGGCGGTGCGCCCACCTGGCCTGCCGCCACTTGCACATTCTGTTCGCGAATCGCCTCCACCACATCGGAGGTGGTGAGATTACGCGCCGCGAGTTTTTGCGGATCGAGCCAGACGCGCATGGAGTAATCGCCCGCGCCGAACACGCGTACATCACCCATGCCCGGCAAACGCGCCAGCACATCGCGCACATTCAGCACCGCATAGTTGCGTAGATACAGCGAGTCATGACTGTTATCGGGTGAGGTGAGATGCACCACCATCATCAACGCGGGCGAACTCTTCACTGTGGCCACACCGAGCGCACGCACTTCTTCCGGTAAGCGCGGCAAGGCTTGCGCAACGCGATTCTGCACTTGCACCTGGGCACGATCGATGTCGGTGCCGATGGCGAAGGTCACCGTCAACGTCAGTGCACCATCCATCGTTGCCTGCGATGACAGGTACAACATGTCTTCAACACCAACGATTTCCTGTTCCAGCACCGCCGATACATTTTCCGAAATAGTCTTCGGATTAGCACCGGGATAGTTGGCGCGCACCACCACTGAAGGCGGCACTACTTCGGGGTATTCGCTGATCGGCAATTTGAACAATGCAATCGCGCCGGCCAACGTGATGATGGCCGACAGCACCGCCGCGAACACCGGCCGGTCGATAAAAAAGTTGGAGAATTTCATAGCTTGGTGCTCGCTTTGGTGGCAGTGCTGCTAGCGAGTAAAGCGTTCGCTTTGCCTTCGTTAGCCATTGCTACTTGTATCGGTGTGACTACTGCACCGGGACGCACGCGTTGCAGGCCATTCACTACAATGGTTTCGCCAGCCTGCAAGCCATCACGAATGACGCGCAGGCCATCAACGCCCGCTTCGCGCGCAATGGGACCGAGCGTGACGGCGCGGTACTCGACCTTGTTTTGCGCATCGACCACCAACACGTAACGCACGTTCTGATCGGTGCCGACTGCGCTGTCCTTGATCAACACGGCTTGCTGTTGCTCATTGCCGCTGATCTTCACGCGCGCAAACATGCCCGGCGTATATTGCCGATCGCGATTGTCGAGCTTGCCGCGTGCACGCACGGTGCCGGTGGCTGCATCCAGCTGGTTATCGAGAAACACCATCTGGCCCTGGTGCGGATAACCCTCTTCATCGGCAAGACCCACCCACACTGATTGCGCAACAGAAGGCGTGGCATGGCGCGTGGTCGCTACGTACTTCAGGAACATGCGTTCATCCGCCTGAAACTCCACATACACGGGATCCACCGATACCAGCGTGGTCAACAGCGATTGACCGCTGGTCACCAGGTTGCCGGTGGTCACTTCAGCGCGGCTGATCAATCCCGAGATCGGCGCACGCACTTCCGTGAAGGTGAGATTGAGTTGCGCCGCATCGACGGCAGCCTGCGCCGCCTGCACATTCGCCACCGCTTGTTCGCTACCGGCAACTCGATTGTCGAACTCTTCCTGCGAGATCGCATGCAGGTTGAGCAGCTTGGTGGCGCGCTCATGTTCGGTACGCGCCAAGGTCGCTGCAGTGCGCGCGCGCGCCAGCTCCGCCTGCGCACGTTTCAAGTCAGCTTGGTAAGGACGCGGATCGATGACGAACAACACATCGTTCTTGCGCACTTCGCGGCCTTCAACAAAGTTGACCGAGGCGATGTAGCCGGTAACACGGGGACGAATCTCGACGCGCTCCACCGGCTGGATGCGCCCGGTGAATTGATCAAACTCGGTAATCGGTTGTGAAATCGCCTGGGCCACATTGACCTGCGGCACCTGTTGAGGTGCAGGCGCAGCTTCGTTACGAGCGCAAGCGGCAAGAGATAAAGTCAGAGCTACAACAGCAGCAAGCTTGAGTTGGCGGTACATCGTGATTCCTCCCAGAAGACGATGTGCATTCTCACCGCAGCGCAGCAAATCGAATATTGGTACGGAGAGGGGGGACGATGACCTCAGCGGGTGGGGCAGAGGCTATCTCTTTTGGGGGAGGGTCAGATGAAACGATTCAATTGAGTTGGGCATTGGGTTTTTAACGGCGCAGATTAACCAAGCCATCTCCGGAGGGCGCAATGAATTGCGCCCCTACGGTGGTGCTGTAGTGGCGCGATTTATCGCGCCTTACGCATGCATCACAACCATTAACGTTGCCAAACAGCTACACACCGCATCATGGTCGACGGTGACTTCTTACTGAAGATGTGGAGCTTCTAACCTGGAGGTGCTCTATTGATTGTCACATCATCTGTGCCGAGTCGAGGCGATTTCGGAGCAGACGAACAAACACTGATCTGAGTCGATGGCGCTTTCGTAGGTGGAAGTTGCGTGTCTGCGCAGTGCTGATGTTAGTTGGTTTAGAAATCATCTCGTCTCACGGCCCGAACATTTTTCACCGAGTGTTCGGGCTTTTTATTTTGTTTTTATTTTTTATTTGCGGCCGCTCACGCTTGGAGGCACGCAGTGCCACGACGGACATCGCAGCCACCGGGAAAATCTACTCACTCAAAGCGTGCATCGAGCAGCGATCAGAAAATTTCCCTGGTGAGTTTTGTTATTCACTCGTTCAATCGATTGCGTGGCAAGCCCAGCACCGATTACCAGCAAGCGTTGCAGCAAAAACAATCACAACCACGCAACCCGTGGCGAGCCGTGGAAATCGTGCCCGACTTTCACGGTTACTGCGCCGCCAGTAAGAGCCTGCGCGGGAAACGCTTTCTCTGCGATGAAGCCCCTGCATTGCCGCTACCCGGCTGTACCGCCGCAGATTGTCAGTGTCGTTATAAACATTTTGCCGATCGACGCAGTGGGCCACGACGTGCCGATGAACAAGGCATGCATGTGCATTTGGCGGCGAATCTTCCCGTTGAACGTCGTACGAATCGCGGCCGACGCAGCACGGATCGTTAACGTACAAGACACATCGAGCAGGGCTCTCTCCTCTGCCGCGGAACCGCTCACGTATCCCCACGAATACGCACTCCATCAATAATTTAAAAACTTCTACTCCGTTCGCCCTGAGCCTGTCGAAGGGTTTTTAATCTTTAAGAATGCTTCGACAGGCTCAGCACGAACGGGAATGGATGTATCGCACAGCGCCTGTATCGCCATGCGCTATGCAGCAAACCATTAAACCGCACGGCTAATAGTGAATTCCATTAAACGCCTAAGCCTTTTCCCGTCAGCCCCGCCGGTGCACTCCTACGTTCGGATATCGGTACCGCTGCTGTTACACGTAGAAAAAATGCGAAATAGTCGCGCCGCGATTCATCACTAACAAGCGCGGCGCTGCGGGTATGCATTGCACACCTGCATCAGGGAGCCAAGACCATGAACAAGTATTCGACGTCTCTGCTGATCTTTCTGGCAGGCATTGCAACTCAATCCATTATTTATTCAGCACCAGCAGCCACACTGACATTGACCAGCAGCGATCCTGCCGACAATGCAACGAGCGTAACGCGAAGCACAACACCTACATTGACGTTCTCGGCTGCATTGAATCGTGCAACGGTCTCGGATACCCGCATCGTATTACGCAGTGCAGCCGGCACGCAGAAGATGGGCTTCAGCCTAGTAGATGAACAATTAAAACTTTCACCGACCACGGCGCTGCTGCCGTTCACGCATTACACGCTGGATGTCGCTGGTGTGCGCAGTGTCGATGGTGATGCACTGGCCGCGCCGCTCACCATCGACTTCACTACTCGCGATGGCGCGTGGCAAACGCCCACATTGATTGAACACAACGCAGCGTATGCCACCGATCCGCGCATTGCGGCCAGCGCCAAGGGCAATGTCTTCGTTCTCTGGTTGCAGCACAACGGCAGCAACTATTCTGCGTGGGCCAATCGTTATCTGCCCAACATCGGCTGGGGACAGGCCGTTGCCCTGGAAGGCACGCACGAGTTCGATTCATTCGATCCCGCGATTGCGGTGGATAAAAACGGCAATGCACTGGCGCTATGGGACCGCTATGACGGCACACACTGGAGCATCTACGCCGATCGCTACACAGTTGGCGCCGGCTGGAGCGGTGCGCAAGTGATCACCAACAGCGTCGCCAGCAGCGGCACCATTCCGCAAGTGGCGTTCGACAATAACGGCAATGCCATCGCCGTATGGGCGCAATACGCCGATGACGGCACGCAGAGCATCATTGCCGATCGCTATGCAGTGGGCAGTGGCTGGAGCGCGCCGGTGGTCATCAATGACGGCGATGGCGCTACCAATCAACTGAGCGCCAGGATCGACTTTGACGCGCAAGGCAATGCGATTGCCATCTGGCAAGCCAATCGCAACGGCGTCACCTTGATCTGGAGCAATCGCTATGTAGCCGGCGGCAACTGGGGCACGCCGCAGATCATTCAATCCGATCAAACGACGAATGCGTTTTCACCGCAACTCGATGTGGGTGATAACGGCGATGCAATAGCGGTGTGGGAACAAGCCGACAATGTGTATGCCAGTCGCTATGCAGTCGGCGGCGGTTGGAGCGCCGCCACGGTACTCAGCAGCACCAATGGTTATGGGCCGCAGGTGGCGGTTAACGGCAAGGGCGATGCCATTGCGGTGTGGACACAGGTGGTTGTCACCAACAACGGCTCGGAGATTCCCAGCACGCGCGGCATCATCTGGGGCAGTCGTTACACCACAGGTGGCGGCTGGGAAGCCGCGACCTTGCTGCAATCGCCGAATGGCTTCAGTGCCGACTCGCCGCAAATCACCATCGATGCCAATGGCAATGGGCTGGCGGCATGGAATCAATTCAATGGCTCGGTGTATCGCATCTACACCACGCGCTATCAAGTGAATGTCGGTTGGAGCGCACGGCAGTTGATCGATACACCCGCCACGGTGGGTTCGTTTACGCCGCAACTAGATATCGATGGCACCGGCAATGTCTTTGCCACATGGGAACAGAATGATGGCACCGGCACGCAGAGTATCTGGGCGAATCGGTTTCAGTGATGACGAGATGAGATGCGATGAGATGCTCTTGTATAGGCATTAATAAACATCTTATGGAATCTCTGATCAATTGTCATTTCGACCGGAGGGAGAAATCTTCTTCGGTTTGAATACATGCCTATTCACGTATGTGGCAGATTTCTCCCTCCGGTCGAAATGACAGGAGATGCGAAGAATATCTGCGCTCTTTACTGTTGCCTCGAATCATTCCAGCTCAAACATCACTGACGTTGCGGCGTTTCATTGGTTGTTGCATAGGCACTCGCGCGCTCCAGCTCGATGGGGCGAATCTCATAGTTTAGTCCGCACGCAAGGCAGGGATTCTGCGCCGCCAGCTCCGCCGCTTCATCCAGACTGCTGGCAAGAATGAACCAGTAACCACCGATGACTTCCTTGCTTTCAGTAAAGGGGCCATCGGTGATCATCTCTCTGGACACCAGCTTCTTGTCGATCGCGAGTCGCTGTCCAGGCTTCATGCGACCCTGATTTACGCACGTTGCATGCCACGCGTAAAACTCATCGATGGCCTGCTGAATGCGCTCCGCCGAGATATCGGCATCCCATTGGCCGCGCGAGATCACCAGGTATTCGAGTTGGGGTTTGTTATCGCTCATGCTGACTCGTTGAGTATGACGAATGATTACCTGTTTTCTGCAATGCGCTATTTGCGCCTTGACTGGCTGGCTGCAGTCTTGGCGACTTTCTTGCGCGATGCAGAAGTTTTTGCAGTACTGGTTTTCACAGCGCTTGCTTTTGAAGACTTCCTGCTCTGGTTGTACGCAATCGCGGCCTGCACCAGTTTCTGCAACACCGCCGCATCGACCTTGTCGCCCTCGAGAAAATCGATGGCGCGACGTTGATTGCCGTCCAGACCGGCATTAAACAGCTTGTCGGGATCGGCAAGATAAGCGCCTTTATCGAAGGTCAGCTTCACCTTGCCTTTATGCGCATTGGCCACCGCGATGATGCCGTCGCGTGACCATACCGGACTGCCCATCCACTTCCATTCTTCGCTGATCTCTTTATCCGCGGCGAGTATGGCCTTGCGTACGGCGGCGAAGGTCTTGCCGCGCCAGTCGGCAATGCCGGCGATAAGTTGATCGATCAGCTCCGACGCGTCTGTGGATTTTTCAGGCATGAAATGACCTCCGATTGTTCAAACCTGTTCGTTCATGCACCAGAACTGTTGGTTGCATGTGTAGATAAATTGCGTCGTGGCAAGCACCCCTACTCCCCTGTCTCAGTGTCAGACACGTCGCAAATATTTTGCCGACAAACGAATAGACATCGGACTGATGCTGATAGTTGATTTCGCACGACACACTTTCGCTTGCAGGAGTGAAGTCACTCCGTGGCCCTACGTGACATTGGAGTGGCGTTGAAATACTTATCCCTTTGTGTATCGGTGCTCACCGCCGCGATTGCAATTTTATCCATCGATAGCAGCTGGGCGCAAAGCGCCTCGCTGAAGCTGTTAAGCAGCAATCCCGCCAATAACGCCACCAATGTGCAGCGGACGGTAACGCCGACACTGAACTTTTCAACCACACTGGATCGCACCAGTGTTTCACTCACTCGAATCACGTTACGCAACAGCACCGGCGCTGTTACGGTAAGTCTCAGCGTCTCAGGCAGCCAACTCAAGCTCATCCCCAGCAGTACATTGGCGTCGCAAGTTCGTTACACAATCAGCGCTAGCGGTATGCGCGGTATCAATGGTGAGCAATTAGCCGCGCCCATCTCTTTACAGTTCACCACCGGCAGTGCTTCCGCTGCACCCCCCGTGCCCACTGGCATTGCCGCGACCGCAGGTAATGCGCAAGTGAATTTACGTTGGTCGACGAGCTCGGGTGCAACGGGTTATAAGGTGATGCGCTCGCTCGCTAACGGTGGACCTTACTCGCAGTTCGGTACACCGACCACAAACGCTTACGTGGACTACTCAGTGAATAACGACACGCCTTATTACTACGTCGTCGCCGCAAGCAACTCTGCAGGCACCAGTGCGTATTCGGCGCAAGTCAGCGCCGAGCCGAATGTATCGACGCCACCGCCACTCACGACGGGAACATGGATTAACGTCACGCCTGCAGGGGTGGATCTCACCAACAATTTAAGCTGCGGCAATTACGGCACGGACACCGTTCAAGCGGATCCTGCGCATCCGTCGAATCTGTATACCCAGTTTCATTGCCAGGGAATCTGGAAGTCCACGGACTATGGCGCCACGTGGTCGGGACCAATCAATAAAGGTAGTAATGGCGTTACGGTAGGCGACTGTGCGGGAGGAATCACCATTCCACCGAGTAGCACAGCCAGCGTTCCCACTATCTACCTAGCGTGCGGCAGAGGCGCCGGCATCGGCTTTTGGAAATCCACCGATGGCGGCGTGAACTGGACGCGATACACCGTGACACCCAGCGGCAATCGTCAGGATTACTATCCTCCTGCTGTCGACCCCTACGATCCAAACCACTTGATCATGGCCGGTCATGAGATGAATTCACTGGTGCAAAGCATCGACGGCGGCCGCACTTGGACCAACGTGCCTACTGCCGGTGGCATGCAACAAAACGCCGGCACAGCAGCAATATTTTTCATCAACACCGGTAGTGCTACCAGTACGCGCGGCACGTGGCTGTGGATGGCACAACAATCCGGTGGCGGCATTGGCACCTGGCGCACAACAAATAGTGGCGCGACGTGGGTGCAAGTCGATAAAAACGAACATCCTCATGGTGCCGCGCAAATCTACCAACCGAACAACGGCGGTGTGGTTTACATGGCCGGTGCTTATTCGTCGCTTGGCTGGGGCGTACTGAGAAGCATCAACTTTGGCCAGACGTGGACGCATGTGGGCATGGCAATCAATGAAACAGTGGTAGTTGGCACGCCGAAAAACGTCTACGCCATGTATGGCTATCCCGTCGGCCCCGGGGGCTCTACCGATGCGGGTTTTCAAACTTCGCCGCAACCGGGCACGAGCAGTTGGATAGCACCCGGCACCCCCGCGAGCCTCACACAAGGCCCGGCGCAAATCGCGGTAGTCAACGATGGCACTCACAACATCCTGGTGGGCGCCATGTGGAACAGTGGTTTGTGGCGATACATCGAGCCTTGATCTGAGCCTGACGTTGATGAATTGATTGATCAATTCATCAACGTCGGTAAAGCATTGCTTCAGCGATCGGCGTGCGGTGGCGCTGCAGCGGGATCCATCCACATCGCGCCCCAGATATGACCATCGAGATCGGTTAGATCGCGGCCGTACATGAAGCCCAGGTCCTGAACCGGGTTGACGTCGACAGTGCCGCCATTCTCGCCCGCTGCTTTCTGCATGGCATCCACCGCATCGCGGCTATCGAGTGACAGGCTCAGCGATACTTCGCTGGACGTCGATGGTGGAATCGGCCGATCAGTGAAGGTGCGCCACTTTTCATGCGTCAACAACATCACATGAATGGCCTCGCTCCACACCATGCAGGCGGCGGTGTCATCGGTGAAACCGGGATTGTTCTCAAAGCCCAGTGCTTTGTAGAACGCCATCGAGGCGGGCAGATTCTTAACTGGCAGACTGATGAAAATCATCTTTGGCATGGCTGACTCCTAGTGAACGAATGCAATCTATCCCAAGGACGAACCACCGTGATGAATGCCGACAGGCATCGCAAACTTTGTTTGCAGAATCGCTTCTTTGTAGGAGCGGCCAATAAAAATAAATGGGACCGCGATTAGTAAATTCGCGGTCCCATTTATTTTTATTGGCCGCTCCTACGCAAACACATCGACTGTTGACAGCATTACCTCACAAATAACATGCTCGGACTCATGAGCTTAACCCACGCCGCCGCCCACGCAATTATTGCTGCCCTTATCGAGAGCGGCGGGTAAGGCAGCGTTCAGTGTTCTGAATTGAATCCAAAACCCGCCCGCAACGGCGGGTTTTTTTATGCCCGCCCGAGTTGGCATTGCCAATCGAGGTCAGCATGTCACTGCAGCACACATTGTTGGAAGGAAAATTTGTCAGACTGGAGCCGCTGGATGCGCGGCACTGCGATGGGCTGCGCATTGCGATTGCCGATGGTGAGTTGTGGAAGTTGCACGTCACGCTGGTGCCGCACCCGGATGATGTGCCGCAATTCATCATTAACGCACAAGTCGCTTTTGCCAACGGCACTGAGCTGGCGTTTGCTACTTTCGATAAGGCAACCGGACGCATTGCCGGCTCAACGCGCTTCATGAGGCTGGATGTACTGCATCGACGCGTGGAAATCGGCTTCACTTTTCTTGCGAAAACGTTTCAGCGCACGCGCACCAACAGCGAAGCCAAGCTGTTGATGTTGACGCACGCATTCGAGCAATGGGGCTGCAATCGTGTTGAGTTATTAACCGATGTGCTGAACGCAGCTTCGCGCACGGCCATTACACGCTTAGGCGCAACACAGGACGGCGTGCTGCGCAATCACATGGTGATGCGCGATGGGCGTGTGCGGGATTCGGTGATGTACAGCATCATTCGTGAAGAGTGGCCGCAGGTGAAGCAGCGGCTGATGGCGAAGTTGAATGCTTAAGATCTTTGTAGGTCGGGTGTGATGCCCGACATCGGCATGTCGGGTAGCGCTGAAGACAGCTAACCCGACCTACAAAAATCCTTATAGAAAAACATTCAATGCAGCGGATTCTCCAGGCCGAAACTCTCGCTCGCATGATGTGGACGAAACAACTTTCCCTGTTCGGCAAACAACACAAAGATCAACGCAATGATGCCGCAGATGGCAGTGCCTACTGCAAGCGGCAAGGTTGAACCATCGAACTGACGACCGATCAATGCGCCCACCACGGCGGCGCCTGCGGTACTGACACAGCCCTGCAAGGAAGCCGCGATGCCTGCCACCGAACCCATTGGTTCCATCGCCATCGCGCCGAAGTTCGCGGCCATGACCCCCACACATGCAAACGTGATCGATTGCAGCACCACGAAAGTCAGCAGCGTTTCATGACCTGAAGCAGCAACCGCTACATGCACGAATGAAGCGGCGATGAATACCAACAACCCGACCTGCGACACGCGGCGCATGCCGACGCGCTCGACGATTCTTGAATTGACGAATGCGGCGACGCCCATCGCTGCTGCACACAGTGCAAACACCGTGGGCATGAGCGCGGGACGAGCAAACACATCGGCAAAAATCTGCTGCACCATGCCGACGTAGGAAATGATCGCGCCGAAAGTCATGGTGCCGGCCAGTGTGTTGTAACGCGAGATCGGGTTGGCTACTACCAGCTTGATCGAGTGCATGATCTGCGGCGCGGATAACGTCAATCGATATTCGGGATGTAGGCTTTCCGGCAGGCGCCAATAGGTCCACAGCCACACCACGCAGCCGAACCCGCAGAACATGACAAACAGATAGCGCCACGGCGCAGCCAGCAAAATCAGTTGACCAATGCTGGGTGCAATGATGGGCACCATCAAGAACACGATGAACGTCAGCGACATCACGCGCGCCATCTGTCGTCCGCCATACAGATCGCGAATCACGGAGCGCGCCACAACAACGCTCGCCGCGGCCACGCCGTGCGTAAAGCGCCAACCCAGCAGTGATGCGAAGCTGGTCGATAGACCGACGAGCAATGCCGCGACGGCATACAACGCCAGACCGGTTAATAACACCGGCCGCCGACCGAAGCGATCCGACACAATGCCCCAAAACAATTGCCCCACACCCATGCCGACGACATACGCGGTGATAATCCATTGCGCATGATTTTCATTGTTGAGGCCCAGCGCATGCGCAATGATCGGCAACGCCGGCAACATGGCGTCCACCGCCACTGCCTGACAGGCCATTAACGACGCAATCAATATTAGAAATTCGGTGAAGCTGATTTTGTGGGACGGCGCGGCAAGTGCAGACATTGGCAAACTCTGGGAACTCAAAATCAATTTAAGATCAACAGCACGAACATGGCGGTCGAAAACAAGGCCTATTGATGATGTAGGAGCGGCCCATGGCTGCGAATAATTATCGCGGCCATGGGCCGCTCCTACATTTACGTGCCATCTGAAAAAAATCAGATCGCTAAGGTCAGCAACGCGTCTTAAGGCAACACAGCCTACGACTTGAACAACGCATCAGCGACAAATGGATTTGTCTGTCGCTCATGCCCGAAAGTCGACATCGGCCCATGGCCGGGCACGAAGCGCACATCGTCACCCAGCGGAAACAAGTTGTCGCGAATCGCGCTGAGTAACGCAGCATGATCGCCGCCGGGAAAATCCGTACGGCCGATTGAGCCTTGAAACAACACATCGCCCACCAGCGCCAGGCGCGCGCCGTGATGGATAAACACTACATGACCCGGCGTATGACCGGGGCAATGCCGCACTTCAAACGATTCATTGCCGAGCGTGACGACATCGCCTTGTTGCAACCAGCGCGTCGGCGCGAAGACTTCGGCGTAGTCAAAACCATAACGCTTGCCGTCTTCAGCCAAGCGATCGATCCAGTACTGATCGCCTCGATGCGGACCTTCAATGGAAGCGCCGCTACGACGCGCCAGCTCGGCGGTTGCGCCGGCATGATCGACATGCGCATGCGTGAGCAGAATTTTTTCGAGCTTGAGTTGTTGCTGCTCGATGACCTGCAGAATTCGATCGAGATCACCACCGGGATCCACCACCGCCGCGCGCCGTGTCACGTCGCACCACAGCACCGAGCAATTTTGCTCAAAAGGCGTAACCGGAACAATGACAGCGCGCAGTGACATGGCAGGTACAAATCGTGGCAACGAGTTTGCAGAGTGCGATGTTCGCAGCGATTGGTCAACAGAATATTCTGCGCGATCCCGAGCCTGCCGATGGAGGTCGAAACGACAGTCTTAACGAGTTACCGATAACTTCGCGCTACTCAAGCCAGCCTGCCGCCATCGACCCCGATGCTTTGTCCGGTAATGAATGAGGCTTTGTCGGACGCAAGAAACAGAATGGTCGCAGCGATTTCATCCGCCAGTGCAGCGCGTTTCAGCGGCACGGTGGCGAGCAGTCCGGCTTTGCTCGCTTCATCGCCGGTGAAACGATTGAGCATGTCGGTGTCGACAGGTCCAGGCGCAACGGCGTTCACGCGCACTTTACTATCGGCGGCTTCGAGCGCAGCAGATCTGGTCAACCCTTCCACGGCAAATTTGCTGGCCGTATAGAGCGAAGCATACGGCGCGCCGACCTTACCCAGCACCGACGACAGATTGATGATGCTGCCATGACCTTGCGCCGTCATCACTCGCAATTCGTGCTTGAGGCTGAGCACCACACCCAACACATTGGTGTCGAAGGTCGCCGAATAGCTGTCGACAGTTTGTTCGGTGAGCAAACCGGACTGTCCTTCAGTGCCGGCATTATTGACGGCAACGTCCAGCTTGCCGAAACGCTGCACCGCCCTGTCGACCAGCGCTTTTACATCGCTATCGTGACGCACATCGGCACGCACAAACTCGGCTTGCGCGCCCAACCCACGCAACTCATTCACCAATGCATCGCCCAGTTCTTCGTTGCGACCGGAGACAACCAGATTGGCGCCTTCGCGTGCGAACGCCAGTGCCGTAGCGCGACCGATGCCGGTTAATGCGCCGGTAATCAACACGGTGGTATTGCTCATGATGTTTCTCCAAATAGCGATGAGTGGTTCAAGGAATGTCCTTGTGCGGACATCGATGACAACACTATGAGCGCGATGATCTGGCGCAGCTATTTGGCGTTCAGGAGAAAATGCCCTCTCTCCAAGGAGAGAGGGCTATGGAAATTAAACTGTAGGAGCGGCCCATGGCCGCGATTAATTTATTCGCGGCCCCATCAACTCAAACAGGCCGCTCCTACAAGTGATACGCAATGACGTAACGCCAACACGTATTATTACTTCAACGGTAAAAACAAATCAGTCACGTGCTCATGTTCCGGCACATCCGGGAAGAAGCTAACAATGTTGATGGATGCCTGTGACAGTAAGTTGCTCACGCGTTTGCTCCTGATGAGTTCAGCAGGTTGATAGGCGCCGCTCAGGACGAATTAATCAGACCTTTCCGAGAGCAATAACGTCATGAATATGCTGTTTGGATCATGCGTGTACTCTGCGAACGGGCCGCAGTCAGTAAAGCCAAAACTTTCATAAAGTCTTCGCGCGGGGATGAACGCGTCCATAGACCCAGTCTCAAGGTTCACGCGCTTGTAACCACGCTTGCGTGCTTCGTTGAGGATGTGAACAAGCATCGCGCGTCCCGCACCGCGTCGACGTAGCGATTGCGGTGTGCGCATGGATTTGATCTCGCCAGCTTCAGAATCAATCTCTTTCAACGCGCCGCAGCCAAGCAACAACTCACCGTCGCGAACCGTCCAGAACGTGATATCCGGACTCTTTAAGCCGCTGACATCCAGAGCGTGCACACTTTCCCGCGGCGACAACTCGTGCATGTTGCGCAGGTGTTCTGCGAGCAGGTCGCGCACATCGTCGCGAGCGGGGTCATCAAGTTGGATTTGCATGTGTGATAGCTGCGCCGATGATTACCAACTGCTGCAAGCCATTGCTAATCGCGCACACGCTGATAATGCATGGCGACCACGCCATTACGAAGCGGCGTCGACGAGAGCAGCTCGAGTCGTCGGGTGCTGGGTAGCCCGCTCTGGTAGAGGGTCGGACCGTGACCTGCGATCCTGGGATGGATGAGGAATTTGTATTCGTCGATCAGATCCAGCCGATCCAGCTCGATCGCGAGCTTGCTGCTGCCGAGCAGCACGCCAGCCGGCGTTGCATCCTTGAGTTTCTGCACGCTGGTGTACAAGTCGCCGGCGATGTGATGGCTATTGGTCCATGGGAAGACCGTTCGCGTCGACGACACCACGTACTTTGGTTTGGCCTCCAGCTTCACCGCCCATTCGCGCAATGCCGGCGGCGCTTTCTCTTCGCCGCGAGCCACCGCCGGCCAGTAGCTTTCCATCATCTCGTAAGTGACACGACCCCACAGCATCGCCCCGCCCTCGTCCATGAGTCGAGTGAAGAAAGCGTGTGTCTCGTCGTCCGCGATCCCTTCTTGGTGATCGATGCAGCCGTCTAAGGTGAGGTTGAGACTGAAGGTTAGAAGTCCCATGTGGGTTTACTCGGGGCTGTGCGTTCCAGTGGGTTGGCGCTTGTCGATGCGTAGTCTTCTTCATAAGAAGGGCGGTTCACGAACCGCCCTATGATTCAAATCGAGTCACGTCGATTCAATCTACGATCAATTTATATCCCGCGCCGGGCGCGGTTTGTAGCAACTGCGGTACCGCTGGATCGACTTCGATTTTCTGTCGCACGCGATGCACGAGTTGTTTGAGTAGTTGTCGATCTCCGGCGCCTTTGTGTCCCCACACTTGCATCAGCAAACGATCGGAGCTGACGGTGTGGCCGACGTTCATCAACAACATTTGCAATAAACGCGTTTCGAGTTTGGTGAGGCGCAGCGGTTCGCCATCACCAACCTGTACAGTGTGTTCGTCGATGTCGAGTTTGAGTCGACCGGCAGCAACGGGTGCGGCATTCGCTTCAAGGCCGGCGCGACGCAGTAGTGCTTTGACGCGGGCGATCAAGGTGCGCGGACTGAAGGGTTTGTTGAGATAGTCATCGGCGCCGAGTTCAAGTGCTTTGACCAAGTCTTCTTCTTCGCCGCGTGCGGTGAGCATCATCACCGGCACTTTGGATTGTTCGCGAATACGTGCGCACACATCGAAGCCGCTCGCGCCGGGCATGTTGATGTCGAGCAACACGAGATCGGGCAACTCTTGATTGAACACACGCAAGGCGGTGATGCCATCGCCTGCCTTGATCACGGCAAAGCCGGATTGCGACAGCGTGAAGCCAATCAAGGCGAGCAGTTCGAGATCATCGTCGGCAATCAGAATCTTCATGTCGATACCGGCAAGGTGAAGCTGAAACGAGTGCGATTATCGGCGGTGCGCGAGGCAGTGATCGTGCCGCCATGACGATCGATGATTGATTTGACGATCCATAAGCCTAGCCCCAGACCCCCGGCTTCGGGTTCGGCTTCAGGACCGCGCGAGAAGCGATCGAAGATGGAACTGAGTTTTTCTTCGGGCACGCCTGGGCCTTCATCTTCTACCCAGGCACATACCTGATTCTCCAGTGCCTCGGCGCCGACGCGCACAATGCTGTTTTCCGGCGCGAATTTGCTGGCATTGGCGAGCAGGTTGACCAGCACTTGCGTGAGGCGCACTTCGTCGCCACTAACATTCGGCAACTCTTCGGGAATGTCGATCTGCAGTTGTTGATTGCGTTGCGCCAGCAATGGCCCCACCAACACCTGCGCTTCATCGGCCACATCGCTTAACGCTACGGTCTGCTGGCGAATGCTGAGTTGACCGGCTTCGATGCGCACGCTTTCCAGCAGGTTGTCGATCAATGCAGTGAGACGTTGCGTGCTGCGTTCCAATGACTGCACCAGCTCACGCGTTTGTTGCACGGGCATGTGTTCCAGGCCATCGAGCAACAATTCAATGCTCGCTAATTGCGCAGCCAGCGGCGTGCGGAATTCGTGCGAGATATTGGCAAGTACCGAATCACGCGCGCGACGAATGGCTTCGAGTTCGGTTTCATCACGCATCACTTGTACTTGCAAACCATCGACCAGCCCGGCGCTGGTGATCACCGCACTGGTGACGCGCCCGTCGTTGATCTGCAAACGTTCGGTGGCCTGCGCGTTGTTGTTGAGGCGTGCTTGCAGAATCGGGCAATGACTGTCGCAAGGACGATTGCCCAGCTTATCGACGCAGGGCTTGAGCACATCGCCGCAGAATTTGCCGATGGCATCTTCCGCATTGATGCCTAGCATGCGTGCGCCTTGCGGATTCAGATACGTTATGCGGCGCAGCTTGTCGACCGCATACACGCCTTCAATCGTGCCGCCGAGCACTGCGCGCGCTTCGGCTTCGCGATGCCGCAAGGTGCCGGTCAATTCCACCAGATTACGACGCATGTTTTCCATGGTGCGCGCCAGCACGCCAATTTCGGCCGGGCCTCGTGTGGGAATCGATGTCGAAAAATCGCCTTGCGCCAAGCGTGTTGCGGCATAGGTGAGATCGCTTACCGGCTGGGCTACCAGTTGTGCCAGCAACAAGCTGATGCCCATCGCCAATGCGCCGACCAGCACCGCGGTAAACAGCAGACGGTGGGTCAATACGCGTGTGGATGCGTCACTGACATCGGTAGGCAACTCGGCAACGATCAAGGCAATGGCTTCGCCGGTGCTGGCGAATACGGGGAAGCTCGCGGCGAACAGATCTTGCTTATCAATGCGTTCGGCGGCAGAGCGCCCATCGGACAGAGCCGCTGAATTCAGGCGCGTGAAATCATCGACCACCGCATTGTTGAAAGCACGGTAGTTGATCAACAGCACTGGCATGCCGACGCGTTCGCGCAAGCGTGTGGCCAGGCGTGCATCGTAGTTGCGCAACGCATACAGGCGGACGGTTTGCATTGCGTCGTTCGCATCCGCAGCTACAACGGCGCTTGCGCCCATCACCGGCGGCAACAACGCAGACGGCACGGCAGAGAAGCGTTCACCTTGTTCACGCGCCGCGGTCAGCACGCCGGCCCAGTCTTCATCCTTAAAGGCTTCGCTATTATCGCGGTCGGCGTGCACCATGAGTACATCGCCACGCACCAGCGCACAGCTATCCATATCCGCCGCGATGCAAGCACGACGCAGCAGCGACAGCAGGTCGGTGGAGCGCTCCTGCAACACGCGACGCAGCGTCACATCAGCGGCCATGCTGCGCACTTGCTTGCTGGCGTCTTCACTGAAGCGGCGCAATTCTTCACGGGCGCTGGCGCCGGCCAGTTGCACTTGCGCCAAGCCTTGTTGATTGGCGAGCTTGCGCAGCAAACCCACACCGCTGATGGAGATGCCGATGATGACCAGCAGCACCAGCACCACATTGATCGCGGGCAACAAGGTACGCAGGCTGGTTTTTTCCGGGTCCAGCGCGAACTTGTCCAACCAGGTCTGCAGGGTATTCAGCATTGAATATTCTTGATAAAGATCCGACCGATTGTCATGTCAAGCGAACCGAGAAATCCTTCGTAACTAACTTTAGTTCGCACCGGCTACCTGCAAGATTTCTCCCGGAGTTTATCCTGAGCCTGTCGAAGCGATCGTAACTACAGATAAAGCGTTCAACGGAACATTTATCAACCGCGATGACCGCGCCATTCCACCAGAGTTTTGATCACCAGTGTGAAGATCGCCAGCAGCATCAGTAGTGACGCAACGGCAAACGCACCGACGAAGCTATATTCCTGATACAGAATTTCAATGTGCAGCGGCATGGTGTTGGTGAAGCCGCGAATGTGACCAGACACTACGGACACCGCGCCGAATTCGCCCATGGCGCGCGCGTTGGTGAGAATGACGCCGTAAATCAGCCCCCAGCGAATCTTGGGCAAGGTGACGCGGAAGAAAGTCATCAACCCGCCGGCGCCCATGGTGATGGCGGCTTCTTCTTCGTCGTTGCCTAACTGTTGCATCAACGGGATCAATTCGCGCGCCACGTATGGAAAGGTCACAAACATGGTAGCGAGCACGATGCCGGGCACGGCGAAGATGATGCTGATGTTGTGATCCTGCAGCCACATGCCGAACCAGCCTTGCGCGCCGAACAACATCACATAGATGAGACCAGACACCACCGGCGATACGGCGATCGGCAAATCGATGGCGGTAATCAAGATGCTTTTGCCGCGAAACTCGAACTTGGCAATCGCCCAGGCGGCGGCGATGCCGAACACAGTATTCAATGGCACCACAATTGCGGCGGTGGTGAGTGTGAGCTTGATCGCCGATTGCGTATCGCTGTCGGCAAAGCTCGCGAAGTACGCGCCCAGGCCGCTGGCCAATGCCATGGTGAGCACCGAGCCCAGTGGCGCAATCAGCAAGGCTGCAAGGAACAACAACGAAACGCTAATGAAACACCAGCGGATCAATTTGTCCGTCAACGCGTTCGCACCCGGCCGCGATGCCAGTTCAGCGAGCATCTGTTTGGAAGGACCGGCAGCCATCTCAATGTTTTCCCACAAACAATCGCCGCCGGCTCCAGGCTTGCAGCAAATTGATCGACAGCAACATCACGAACGACACACACAGCATGATGCAACCCAATGCGGCCGCATCGACATATTTGTATTGCTCCAGTTTCTGCACGATCAAAACCGGCGTGATTTCGGTCTTGCCGGGCAGATTTCCCGAGATAAACACCACCGAGCCGTATTCGCCAATGCCGCGCGCAAAGGCCATCGCGAAACCGGTGAGCAATGCCGGCAACACCGTAGGCAAAATGATGCGCCAGAAAATCAGAAAGCGTCCTGCACCTAAAGTCTCGGCGGCATCTTCCACGTCGCGTTGCGCTTCGGCGAGTGCCGGCTGCAAAGTGCGCACGACAAACGGCATACCGATCAGGGTCAATGCAACCGTAATACCGATCCATGTATAAACAACTTGAATGCCCACCTTGGCCAACTGCATTCCCAGCCAGCCGTTTTGTGCGAACACCGCAGTAAGCGCCAAACCCGACACGGCGGTAGGCAGGGCAAATGGCATATCGATCAAGGCATCGATCACTTTGCGGCCGGGAAAATCGTAACGCGTTAACGTCCAGGCAATGACAAAGCCAAACACACAGTTGATCAATGCAGCGAGCAACGATGTGCCAAAGCTGATCTTGTAAGAGGAGACCACGTTGGGATCTATCAGCAGATGCACAAACGCCTGATAACTGATACCGGTTGCCTTGATGATCATCGCCAGCAATGGCAACAGTACCACCAGACTCAAAAAGAACGTGGTGTAGCCGACCGTGAGACCGAAGCCGGGTAGAACGCTATGTTGACGTTGACCGGCCATCAGGGATTACGGCTCGCGAGCATTTGATCAAAGGCGCCGCCATCGGCAAAGTGCTGCGTCTGCGCTTTCTGCCAGCCACCGAACACCTGATCGATAGTGAACAACTGCAACTGCGGAAAGACATTGGCATGGCGCGCCAACACTTCGGCATCGCGTGGCCGGAAAAAATGCTTGGCAATGATCTCCTGACCATCAGCGGTATATAGATACTTGAGATATGCCTCGGCAACCTGGCGTGTACCGCGGCGATCTACCACCGTGTCGACCAGTGCCACGGGCGGCTCGGCCAGAATGCTGGCGCTGGGCATCACGATTTCAAACTGATCGTTGCCCATTTTATTCACGATCAGCAGCGCTTCGTTCTCCCACGCCAGCAGCACATCGCCCACTCCACGTTGCACAAAGCTGTTGGTTGCATCGCGCGCGCCGCGATCCAGCACCGGCGTGTGTCGATACAACGCCTCGACAAACGCCTGCGCCTTGGCCTTAGCCGCCGCGCTGGCTTGCTCGTCCTGCAGCTTGCTCCAGTCACCCTGCAATTCGCGATGCAGCACGTAACCCCACGCGGCCAGATAATTCCAGCGCGCACCGCCGGAAGTTTTGGGATTGGGGGTGACGATTTTCACGTCATCGTGCACTAGGTCATCCCAGTCACGAATGTGTTTGGGATTGCCCTTGCGCACCAGAAACACAATGGTTGAGGTATAGGGCGCGCTGTTGTCAGGCAAACGCGTTTGCCAGTCGGCGCCGAGTCGTTTGGCTTTGAGATGAATCGCATCGATGTCGTAAGCGAGTGCCAGCGTCACGACATCGGCTTCGAGTCCCTCCATCACCGAACGCGCCTGACTGCCGGAACCGCCATGCGATTGTTTGATGCGCACAGTCTGGCCGGTTCGCTTCAGCCAGTCGGCGGCGAAGCCGACATCGATGTCGCGATACAGCTCACGAGTGGGGTCATAGCTGACATTGAGCAGCGTGACGGTTTTCGTATCGTTCGAACTGCGCGCACCACAGCCGGACACAGTGATCGTCAGCAACGCGACCAACACCAGTTTGAGCGCCATGTTCATGGTGGGAGATTTCATGCGCGTTGTCGTTGAGCAGCGTTGTTTTTTGCGTCGCGATACACCACCAGCATGGGTTGTCTGGCGGCGAGTTGCAGCACACTGGCGAAACGTCCTATCAGTTCAGCGCGATCGGTGACGCCAAGAATCAGCATTTGATCGGGCTTGATGGCGAGTTGTTGCCCCAGCTCCTGCACGGCATCGCCGTAATGCAATTCGGTGCGAATCTCCAGACCATGCACGGCCTGCGCTTCGGAACGCGCATCGAGCAATTCACGCATGGCGACCGTCTTCGGCGTGGCGCCGATTTGGCGCGGCACGATATTCATATAAGTCGCTTCGGCCGGCACGTGACGCAGCACACTGGCAGCGGCAGACAGCGTCGCGCGACGCGCTTCATCGGCGGTCCAATGAATGAGTACGCGCGTGGGCGGTATGTACCGCGACGGCAGAATGAGAATGCCGCGCGCGCCGCGATCCAGCAGCCAATCGAGTTGTTTGATGACCTGGCGATCGCCGGCGATCACCGCGACGCCCGCCAACGGTGCGGCATTAGCCGGTGGCGGCGCACCGTTGGCGAACTGCGCTTCGGTTCTGCCCATGACGCGTGTTTTCATGCGCGTCGCCAGATCCACCAGCAGCGGATGCGCTTTGAGCGTTTCCACTTCGTCATCGGTGCGCGCATACACGGTGTAGCTGGATAGCGGCGTCGGTAACACGTGAATGCGGCGCACGCCCACCGCAACGGTTTGCCCGATGGCAAGCGGCAATTGACGCTGTTCGTGCTGCGAGCGAGTGACATCCAGCGTCGCCAGTTTTTCGCCATCAACATCGGCGCACACGCCGCCTTTGTCGGACTCGGTCATGCGTACCCGCAGACGTTCGAACGCGCCGGTGAAACCCACTGCTTCCACGACACCGCCGCCGAGATAAATGCTGTTCAACTGCTCGCGAGTGGCGGCCAGCGAAATTTCTTCGGGACGCAGCACCGCCACCACTTCGTGATCGCGTTGCAACTCCACACGTTGATCGAGCTGCGCTGTCACCGGCGTTGCGCCGACCCGAATGCCTTCGGCAGTCTGACGCGCCAGCAGCAAGTTGGCCGCGCCGAGGAAGGTGGCGACGAAGCGCGTGGCCGGACGTGCGTAGAGTTCTTCAGGCCGACCCACTTCGAGCAGGCGACCTAAGTTCATCACACCGATGCGATCGGCCAATGCAAAGGCTTCTTCCTGATCGTGGGTGACGAGGATGGTGGAGATCTTCAACTCACGCTGCACTTCGCGAATGGTGCCGCGCAGTTCTTCGCGAATTTTGGCGTCGAGTGCACCGAACGGTTCATCCATCAACAACACCTGCGGCTTGTGCGCCAGCGCGCGCGCCACAGCCACGCGTTGCTGCTGACCGCCGGAGAGTTGCGTCGGCAGGCGATCATCCATGCCTTCCAACGCCACCAGGCGCAGCAATTCCTTGCGACGCTCGATACGTTCGGCCTTTTTCACGCCACGCACGCGCAGCGCGAATTCGATGTTGTCGGCCACGCTCATGTGTTTGAACAGCGCGTAGTTCTGAAACACAAAGCCCACTTCGCGTTTACGCGGTGACACGTGGGTGACATCGCGGCCATGCAACGAGATGCGGCCATGATCGACGCCGGTCAGACCCGCAATCGCGCGCAGCAAGGTGCTCTTGCCGCTGCCGCTGGCGCCGAGCAGCACGAAAAACTCGCCGTCGCCCACGTCCAGCGAGACGTCATTAACGACCGGCGTGTTCTGATAGCGCTTGGTTATCTGATCGAGCGTAATAGACATGGTGAAGTCGCAAGCCGTTAGCGGGCCTCGTTAGTGGGCCCATTAGTGGGCCAAGAGGTTGGCGATCCTACCGTGAGGGCGGTAACGCGGTCAGTTACAACCGGGTTATAAAACGGTGACAAGATGGCGTCTTGCAGCGTCGGTCAACCGGCTGAACAGTATGAAAGTTTCGTAAGGAACGGCACTTTGCGCAGGGTGCGACTCAAACTTGCTGCTTGAACATTTTTAGGAAGGTCTGATTAATCATCCAACTGTCATTTCGACCGAAGGGAGAAATCTTCGCTGGTTTGATACGTGCCTTTGCACTTGGCAGATTTCTCCCTTCGGTCGAAATGACAATCCAATGATTCCGTAAATACTGCTACTTAGACCTGCGGGGAACTGCATTGTGAAAGACACCTGGCTGCCAGCCCTTTTGTGTATTGCGCTGATGCTGCCGCTTAGCGCCTGCCACCGGCTGGATAAACCCGTGCCCGGCACCTATCGCGCCCACATCAATCTGCGTGGTGGCGAAGTGCCGTTCGTACTGCAGATCGATGAACAGCAACACCCGGTGGTGAGCATCAAGCATGGCGACACGCTGGTGCCGGCCACGGGTCTGAAATTGCAGGATGGCGCTCTGGACGTCGAGCTGCCCGATGCCATTGGCGCCTTGCACGCCGAGATCGGTCGTGATGAATTGCACGGCGAACTGCGCCTCACCGATTCCCATGGCAAGCCGGTGGTGCTGCCGTTTGCCGCCGAACTCAACAAGCCGTATCGCTTCATTGAAACGCCATTGTCGGACAACGCCGATATCGCCGGTTACTGGATACTGGAAGCGATCAGTCCCGAGCATTTTGCCGAGCCGGTGACCTTGCACCTGGAGCAACGCTTCGATGCAGTGGATGGGCAATTGCGTTTGCCGGATGGCAAGCAACTCACGGTATTCGGCCAGATGCATGGCGATGAGGTGTACCTGTCGGCACTGGGTTACGGTCGCGTGCTGCTATTCAAAGGCAAGGTCGATGCGCGCGGCGAGCTGCAAGGCGAAGTGTGGGCCAATCTGAGCAATGTAAAAACCTGGGTAGCGAAGCGCATGTCGGAAGAACTGGCGCAGGCTGCAGCCGACCAGGAAAACAGCCAGGTCAATCGCGTTGCGCTGCCGTGGGCGATTCCGCCGAACTAGTGACTTGAAAGAAGTTGCATAACGAAACCACTTCATTCAAGAGCTGTTTACGATTCACCAACAAACGTACACTTCGGCCTTTCCGGCAAGCCGCTGCTTGCTGCATCTGCCGACAGGATCTGCGCCCATGCCCTCATTCGATATCGTTTCCGAGATCAACCAGCACGAAGTGGTGAATGGCGTGGATCAGGCCACGCGTGAAATCGATACGCGCTTCGATTTCAGAGGCAGCAATGCCAAGTTTGAAGTCAAGGACAAGGTCATTACCTTGAGTGCGCAAACCGATTTTCAACTCAAGCAGATGCTGGAGATTCTCAAATTACGGCTATCCAAACGCGGCGTCGATGTGATGTGTATGAAGATCGACGATCCTGTCACGACACTCTCCACCGCCAAGCAAGTGGTCACCTTGCGCGAGGGCATCGATGCTGAGCTGGGCAAGAAAGTGCAACGCATCATCAAGGATTCGAAAATTAAAGTGCAGGCAGCGCTGCAGGACAAACAAGTGCGTGTCACCGGCAAGAGCCGCGACGATCTGCAGTCCATCATCGCGCTGATTCGCAACGCCAAACTCGATATGCCGACGCAATTCACCAATTTTCGCGACTAATTTGCACTCGACAGGATTTACCAGCTCATGAATCTGCGCGATCTGCGTTACCTGGTGGCGTTAGCTGACACCAAGCACTTTGGCAAAGCAGCGGCGCGTTGCCATGTCAGTCAACCAACCTTGTCTGCACAGCTTAAAAAGCTGGAAGAATATCTCGGCGTTGAGCTTATCGAACGTCAACCGCGTCGCGTCGCGCTCACCGAGATCGGCGAACAGATCGTGGCGTATGCGCGGCGTGTGGTCAGCGATAGCGATGAACTCCTGGCGCTGGCGCGCAGTCAGCGCGATCCGTTGAGCGGCAGCTTGAAGCTGGCATTGATTCCTACCATCGGCCCTTACTTGTTGCCGTTGGTGGCGCGACAACTGCGCAAACAATTGCCGAAGTTGAAGCTCATGTTGTACGAATATCAAACCGAACCATTGCTGCAGGCATTGCGCGCCGGTGATATCGATCTCGGCATTCTGGCATTGCCGATTCATGCCGATGGCGTCGAGACACGGCAATTGTTTGAAGAAGATTTCATGGTGGCGCTGCCTAAAGGACATCGACTGGCCGACAAAACCACCGTGAAGCTCGACGACCTTTCCGGTGATTCGTTGTTGCTGCTCGAGGATGGTCATTGCCTGCGCGATCAGGCATTGGAAATCTGCAGCCGCAGCGACGTCGAGGAAGATCAGGACTATCGTGCTACGAGTCTGGAAACCTTGCGACAAATGGTCGCCGCGGGCATGGGCGTGACGTTATTACCGAAACTGTCCACCACTGGTCCGTTCGGCAATGACAAGAGCGTGGTCGTGCGGCCATTCCCCAAGCCCGCGCCCACCCGCATCGTCGGCGCAGTGTGGCGCAAGAGCAGCAAACGCAATGCGGCCATCAAGGCGGTGTGCGATGTGGTTGAGGCCACCATCAAAGTGTGACTGATGTTCTGTGGGTCGGGCGATTCGCGAGTCGCTCCTACAACAGAACGTGCGTCACTACGCTTGCGCGAATCCTCAAGGCCCTGCTAGATTCGGCCCATGCGCAACTACCAGCAACCAACGATCTCACTGCCCCGTCGTGGCGGTTCGTTGCTGGGTGCGCGCCTGCACCTGCGTCGCTAGACGCACATTAAACACCCTGCGTCCTTCATCGAGGCGCCCCAAACATCCTAGTTTTTTAGTGTTTATTGCCGCAGGACAGGCCTGCAGGGAGAACTCCCATGTTGAAGCAACCCGCTCAGAAGTACGCCGCTTTCGTACCCATCAATTTGCCGGATCGACGCTGGCCCAATGTCGTGATTACCGCGGCGCCCCAGTGGTGTAGCGTCGATCTACGCGACGGCAACCAGGCATTGATCGAGCCCATGGATGCAGAGCGCAAATTGCAGATGTTCCAATTGCTGGTGAATACCGGCTTCAAGGAAATCGAGGTCGGCTTTCCGGCTGCGTCGCAAACTGATTTCGATTTCGTACGGCACATCATCGAAAACAATCTGGTGCCACCGGATGTCACCATTCAAGTGTTGACGCAAGCGCGTCCCGAGTTGATCGCGCGCTCATTCGAGGCGTTGCGTGGTGCACGTCGCGCCATCATGCATTTGTATAACTCCACTTCCACGTTGCAACGTCGCGTGGTCTTCAATCTCGATATGTCGGGAATTATTGATATAGCAGTACGGGGAGCAGAGTGCGTGTTGCAGCATGCGCAGCAACAGCCGGACACCGAATGGGTGTTTCAATACAGCCCGGAGAGTTTCACCGGCACCGAGCTGGAGTTCGCGGTGGAGATCTGCAACGCAGTGAACGCGGTGTGGCAGCCGACGCCGGAGCGCAAAGTCATTCTGAATCTGCCGGCAACGGTGGAGATGGCCACGCCGAATGTGTATGCGGATCAGATCGAATGGTTCGCTCGCCACATCAAGCAGCGCGATAGTGTGATTATCTCGGTACATCCACATAACGATCGCGGCACCGCAGTGGCGGCCGCGGAACTTGCTGTAATGGCGGGCGCAGATCGCGTTGAAGGCACGTTGTTCGGCAATGGTGAACGCACCGGCAATGTCGATGTGGTGACCTTGGCGTTGAATCTGTATACGCAAGGCGTCGATCCGCAACTGGATTTCTCCAACATCAATGAAGCGGCGCGTTGCGTGGAGCATTGCAATCAATTGCCGATTCATCCGCGTCATCCCTATGTGGGCGATCTGGTATTCACGGCATTCTCGGGCTCGCATCAGGACGCCATCAAGAAAGGCTTTGCCGCGCGTAAGGAAGGCGATGCGTGGGAAGTGCCGTATTTGCCGATCGATCCACGCGATCTCGGTCGCACTTATGAATCGGTAATTCGCGTCAACAGTCAGTCCGGTAAAGGCGGCATTGCTTACTTGCTGGAACGCGATTACGGCATGGTGTTGCCGCGTCGTTTGCAGATTGAGTTCAGCCAGGTAGTGCAGAGTGTGACGGATGCCACCGGCAAGGAACTGAGTTCAGCAGAAATCTGGGCCTTGTTCGAACGCGAGTATTTGCAACAACATGCTGCTTACCAGTATCGCTCGCATCAATTGATCACCGCGCAGGATGGCAGCGACAACGAACGGCTGTCGATCAAGTTGAGCTATGGCGGACAGGGCGCCACGTTCAATGGCAGCGGCAACGGTCCGATCAACGCACTGATCGATGCACTGGGTTTGCAATGCGATGTGTTGTCGTATGAGGAGCGTTCACTGGGCAGCGGCAGCAATGCGAAGGCGGTGGCGTTCGTTGAAATCACCACGCCTGCGCGTGTCACGCTGTTCGGCGTTGGCATGCACGGCAATATCGTCAGTGCGTCGTTGGTCGCGGTATTGAGTGCAGTGAATCGCGCTTTCAAACGCGGTGTGTTGAGCGATGCAATGCCGGTGGCGAGTGCGGGTAATTGATAATTGATGCAGAGGCGCGATTGATTGCGCCACAACACCTACAAGAGGGCGCAATGAATTGCGCCCCTACACAAGATGTTACGAAGCGATGTAACGCTCGAGGTTGGTGATGGTTTCCTGCTGTTCGTCGATTACGGCTTTGACCAGATCGCCGATGGAAATGATGCCGATCAATTTTCCTTTTTCCATCACGGGCAGATGTCGCACGCGATGATCAGTCACCAATTGCATGCAGCGATGCACGCTGTCGTCTTGCGTCACTGTCACCACCGGGCTGCTCATGATTTGCCACACGGGAGTTTCAGCGGAAGAGCGCCCAAGCAGAATGACTTTACGTGCGTAATCGCGTTCGGAAACGATACCCACCAATTCATCACCGCGCAGCACCGGCAGCGCGCCCACATGTTTTTCCGCCATCACTTGAATGGCCTTGAGCACGGGATCTTCGGCATCCACTGACCAGATGTCTTTTCCCGATTCCTTCTCACCGAGCAGATGTTTGACACGCAACATGGCGACTTCCTCAGTTGAATGACTTGGGGAAGATTCTAGCGCTGCACGCCGCGCTGCGGCAGTACGAGAAGTGCTGTAGAGATTGCCGCTACTTGCCTTGGATGTCGGCCAGCACTTGTTGCTCGGCGGCCAACCAGTCTTCCAGCTCGTGGCCGGGCGTGAACTGGCGATGTTCGGCGCGATAGTAGGCAGCCTCCGCGACCATCGCCGCGACATCAACACTGGCCGATACCACCAGCTTTTTAGCGACGACCTTGCGTGCGCGCTTGACCGCCGGTGGCTTTTTTGCCGCCACTGGCGTTGCTTCATTGCCCGATTTGGGAACCGATTTTTTGGCGACGCGCACTTTGCTTGTGCGCGTTACCGATGTGGCAGGCGTAATTTCCATAATTTAAGTGTTCCTCCCGGCGTGGATACGAAGAACAGGCATTTCCCATGCCAAGCCACTTTACTGCAGCGAATAGAAAACCTCCGATCGCTGCCCATCCCGTCAGCAATGATGATTAGTGGTGATGGCCGCCCGGACCATGCACATGTCCGTGGCTCAGCTCTTCCTTGCTGGCGGCGCGCACATCAATGACCTGCACTGCGAAGTGCAGTGTTTGATCGGCCAACGGATGATTGCCATCGACGGTAATGGTGTCGGTGCCAACTTTGGTAACCGTCACTGTACGTGGACCGTGATTGGACTCGGCATGAAATTGCATGCCCACTTCAATGTCCTTGATGCCTTCGAACGCGCTGCGCGGTACGTCTTGAATCAGAGTGGCATCGCTTACGCCATAGGCCTCTTCGGGGGGAATGGTGACATTGATCGCGTCGCCGGCTTGCTTGCCTTCCAGCGCTTTTTCTAGACCGGGAATCAAATTACCGTTGCCTTGCAGATAGGCCAACGGCTCGCCACCTTCCGATGAATCCAATACCTCACCCGCATCGTTTTTCAGGGTGTAATTGATCTGCACGGCAGTGTTTTTCGCGATTTGCATGGCGACTCCAAAGAGGGATCTGGTCCGAAATGAGGCCGGAACTACAACATGCGGCGGGCATGTCGTCAACGAAAACGGCCGCTGTTGTGGCGGTTGCAACAGCATTCAAGTTGTAGCAGATGAACTCAACGATGCGTCAGCGAACGCCGACTTGGTTATAGCCTTCGTAAACCAGAACTTCAATAAAACAACTTGGCAAGCGGGGCCGGCGCTTCGAGATGAAAGCCCTGCGCGTAATCGAAACCGCTATTGATGATGGTGCTGCAGATCAACTGCGACTCGACATGCTCGGCAACCGATTCGATGCCGCGTTCGGTGGCGCGTTGCACGATGGATTGCAGCAGCGACTGCGTGGCCGGATTGATACCGGACTCACGCACGATGGAGCCATCGATCTTGATGCAGTTGACGGTGGGTTGCGGCAGTAGATCGAACAGCGCGACACCGCTGCGGCAATTATCGAGCGTCACCCGGCAGCCAGTTGCCTGAAGTTGTTCGGTGAAATGACGAAACGCCTGCATGTGTCGTATCGCCACGCTCTCGGCTACTTCGAAACCGAGCTGACCCGGCTTGACCCGACTGCCGCGAATGTCCGTCAGCATCTTGTCGAGAAAAGTCGCATCGGCCAAAGACGCTGCAGAAAGATTAACCGACAACTCGCAACTGTCGCGACCCAATCGATTATTCAAGCGCAGCAAACTAAGTGTGTGACGAATCACCCATAAATCCAGTGCTGGCAGCAGTTCACCCGCTTGCGCGGCGCTCATGAAGCTTGCCGGCGTTTGCAGTCCATATTTATCGGGCATGCGCAGCAGCACTTCAAACCGTTCCGGTCGGCTGTAGTCGTGCAGCGGCGCTATGCGTTGCGCATGCAATTCAAACGCATCGTTGTTCAATGCCGCGCGCACACGCTCGGTAATTGTGGGCAACGGCACACCGGCTACGCTGGGCACTGGATCGATCTCATCCTCATCGTCACCCTCACCCTCATCGGCAACTGCTTCCGGGGTGATGTCGGGCGACAGCAATGCTGTTGCGTCAGCCTGCGGTGTGCTCGTGGCGACTGTAGGTTTCGGCTCTGCAGTTAGCACGGGTGATGATGTTGAAGCCGAAGTCGCAACAGGAGCAGTAACGACTTTGGCTTGCGATGGATAGGTCAGGGCGAGGGTGCGTGTGGTGTGAAGGCGCTGCAACTCCGCCAAGACGGCACGTGGTATTTGTGCAGTCACTTCTGCCAGCAGCGTTAAATCATCGGCTGTGAAGTTGGGTTCCTGACGGCGGCGGAATAGCACAATCAACGCAAGCAGTGGTCCTGCGTCGACACGAATCGGAAACGCCAGCAATTTGTAATTGGGAAACGGCGTTTGCGCATTACGTTCGTTGTTGATAACGGGCTCACTGTGCGTCGCCATCCATTGCAGCATCTGCGCGCGCGCCGCGTCGGCGACAGCGCTGACATTGAAATCCGACTCATCGGCATCGCGGCGATGATTAAAAGAAAAGGCATGTCCCGGCAGCGCAATCGTGCCGAATGATGCGGCGGTTGCCTCGGTTGCGTCGACCAACAGTGAACGCATCACAGCAGGCAGAGCAGTCGGTGTGGCGCGTGGTATTTCTGGCGCTGATTTCGGCGGATTGACACTCTTCAACACGGCGACTGATGCCGGCGCGGGTGTGACTGCTGGTGTGGGTGCTACTGCTGGTGCGGGTGCTACTGCCACTGGTGGAGCTGGTTTAATCGCCGCAAGGCTGGCACCCACGTCAGCACTCTGTTTCTTCCAATCCATGCTTTTGGCTTGCGCGTCGAAGCGCCAGCTGTACTGCAGAATATCCAGCAAGGGCGCCAGCATGCGCTGCACCGTGGCGTAACTGCGATACCCAGCTTGTGGCGGTAGGTGATCGAACTGAATGGCCAGCGCGCCTAGCAGCTCGCTACGGCCATCGCGAATCGGGAAGACATGCACGGGTTCAGGCAGGGAGCTATGCGCATTCAAATCGCGCTCGCGCGGATCGTCATTCATATAGCGCGCGATCAGCAGTTGCGCCTGCATGCTCAACTCGGCTTCTTCGATGCCGTCGCTCACCCACAACACACGGCCACGCTCATCATGAAAGGCCACTTTGCGCGCCAATGGCATCAGCATCCGTACCAGCTGTGCATAGCTGGCAAACGGCTTGGTGACTTCTTGGTCCTGTGAAACTTTCATAGCGGCACTATTCCGTTTCATGGTTGACGAATCCTATTTGAGTCAGCCGGGCAAAAGAAAGCAGTTGTTGCGCCACGTTGCAGTTCACAGATTAGAACACCTGCCGCTGCCAAGTCGATAATATGCGGGGGAAGAGTCGTTCGCGGTGCGCCACTTATGTTCAGTGAATAGGCTCTTCAAACTATCGATGCTGGGAAACAACAATAAAAACAGGCAAAAGCTACACGTATTGCCACGCTTGTTACCTGCGGCGCGGACAGATCAAGCAACTGATGGATGTTGCCCAGAAGTACAACATCGTCGCGCATGCCTACCATACAGTGATACAACTCGAATCAGCTCGAAGCGACGGCCTTCGCCGACCGTTTAAAATACGCCTCGTTTACGCGGCGTGATTCGATGCAGACATTCGACACGATGGAACAATAATCCTAAGGGGGAGCACGATGGCGATGTTAGGCAACATGATGCAGCAACAGCTGCTGGTGTCATCGATTCTTCGACAGGCTACGGCGCTGAGTCCAAATGTGGAGATCGTCAGCCGGCGTATCGAGGGCGATATTCATCGTTATACCTACCGCGATTGTTATCGACGAACGGCACAGCTCGCGCATGCGTTGCGCGCACTCGACGTTCAGACCGGCGATCGCGTTGCCACACTGGCCTGGAACACGTATCGCCACCTCGAGCTTTACTATGCGGTGTCGGGTATCGGCGCGATCATTCACACCGTGAACCCGCGCCTGTTCGGCGATCAGATTCAATACATCGTTAATCACGCTGAAAACAAAATCCTGTTCGTCGATTTAACCTTCGTGTCGCTGTTGAACGATCTGGCCGCTCATCTGCCGACCGTCTCTAAAATCATTCTGCTCTGCGACCAGGCGCATGCGCCGACCGACGCCAAATTCAAATTCGAGTGCTATGAAAGCCTGCTCGACAATCAGCCCCGCGACTACGACTGGCCGCAATTCGACGAAAACACCGCCGCCGGTCTTTGCTACACCTCCGGCACCACCGGTAATCCGAAGGGCGTGTTGTATTCGCACCGTTCCACGGTCATGCATGCGTTGTGCAGCACCACCGCGAATGGATTAAACCTGTCGCGCAAAGATACCGTCATGCCGATCGTATCGATGTATCACGCCTGTGCCTGGGGCCTGCCTTATTCGGCATTGATCGCCGGCGCCAAGCTGGTGTTGCCGGGTGCCAAGCTCGATGGCGAATCGCTGGTGGAATTGATCGAAAACGAAGCCGTGAATTTTGCAGCAGGTGTGCCCACGGTGTGGCTGACGACACTGCAGTATCTCGACAAGGCCCATAAGAAATTGCCGCCCGACATGGTGATCGGTTGCGGCGGTGCGGCGCCACCGCTGGCACTGGTCGAAGCCCTGCGCGACAAGCATCAGGCGTATCTGCTGCCGCTGTGGGGCATGACCGAGACCAGCCCGATCGCGACGTTCGGCAGCAAGCCTTCGAATATCCACAGTCTGTCCATCGACGCATTGAACAGCATTCAAATTTCTGCCGGGCGCCCGGTGTTCGGCATCGAAACAGAAATCTTCGACGAGGATGACCGTCCGCTGCCGCATGATGGCCAGCGCTCCGGGCAATTGCGCGTGCGCGGACCGTGGGTGGTGGAACGTTATTTCCGCGCCGATGCCGATGCCACCATCGATGGCTGGTTCGATACCGGCGATGTCGCGACGATCGACGCCGACAATTACGTGCGCATTGTCGATCGTAAAAAAGATGTCGTGAAATCCGGCGGCGAATGGATCAGCTCGATCGAGCTCGAAAATGCCGCGCTCAGTCACCCCGATGTGTTCGAAGCCTGCGTGGTCGGCGTGCCGCACAAGAAATGGGACGAACGGCCACTGCTGCTGGTGGTGCTCGAGGATGGCCGCGCGCTAGACAAGGCGTCGATCACACAGCATCTATCGACACGCGTCGCCAAATGGTGGCTGCCGGACGACATCGTCGCCGTCGATGCATTACCGCATACCGCCACCGGTAAATTGCATAAGGTGCCGCTGCGCGAACGCTATCGCGAGCATTACCAAGATCGGGATTGATGCAACAGTAAATAATAAGGGCGCAGAACCGCCCTTTGATCACTCGCTCGTCTGTAAATTAAGTGGATTGATCAATATGCCAATTTTTTGGACGTGATTTCACCTGCATAACAGTTGTAGATGCGCATTAACTGTTACCGGCCACGAGTTATTTAACCGCCTGTTCCGGCGGCTTGCCGCCGAGAAAATTGGTAATCGCGTGGTTCGCCAGATAACCGATGACCACTTCATCGGGTAACTGTTTCATCTTCTCGTGATTGGCGCGATGGTTTGCTTCTGACACGATCATCGGCATCTTGCCCAATGCTTCCATTGCCTCATCAACCAGCTGTGCGGGAGTCTGGAAATGAGTGGTGTCGAGATGCTTGTAGGCTTCAGACGCCGTCGACAACGTCATCCCGGCCGCAACCGCCAGCACATCGACGTTATACGGTTTGAATTCGCCCCATAGCGCTTGCCCCAGTGCGATGTCGTATGCCTTGGTTGCCGAATAATGCGCATAGTAGGGCGCGCCCTTCAGTCCTGCACCCGATGACATCAACACAATGCCACCGGCCTTGCGTTTAAGCATGGGTTGCGCAAAGTGATACGTGAGCACCAAGGGGCCCATCACGTTCACTGCGATTTTCATTTTTTCGAAATCGAGGCCGGTATTCGTTTTGAAGAACGGACCGACATCGGCAATGCCTGCGTTGTAAATCAACAGCCCGACTTCGCGATTGCCGACAGCCGCGACAACCTGTTCCAGCATGTCGGCCGCGCTTAAGTCGACCTTGACCGGCAAACATTCGACGCCATGTTTCTTGGTCAGATCGCCGGCCATTTTATTCAGCGCCGCCTGATCCCTGTCGAGCACCGCGACATTCAAACCATGCGCCGCTGCATAGTGCGAATACGCTTCGCCGATGCCTTGCGCGCCGCCGGCAACCAGCGCCCAAGGGCCGTATTTTTCGGTGAATTCTGTCATTGGTCATTCCCCCGTCTGTCAATAGATGGACCGATCAGCATGGCCATAATATAGGGTGCAAGGTCATGCATCCGTCTACTGTGGACTGGTCGCGTTCCATTCGCGGCCCACAGCAAGGCATACGCATGATCATGCAATATTTGTCTCGTACCACGCTACGGATTTCTCAACTCATCGCGCTGCTTGTTGCCGCTACTTTTGGTGTTTCCACACAGGCTGCCGGCAAGTTTCACTTGCAGGAGGCCACGCTCGCCGATATTCAAACGGCGATTAGCAGCAAGCAGATTACGACGGAGCAACTGGTGCGCATGTATCTTGAGCGCATCAAGGCCTATAACGGTACCTGCGTTAAAGAACCCAACGGCATATTAAAGCCGATCGAAACCATTCCACATGCAGGTCAACTGAATGCGTTATCGACATTGAACCTGCGTCCCACTACTCGCAAGGCATGGGGCTTCGATGATCGCAAAGCGCGCAGCATGACGGACGCGGTTGATAGCGATCCAAACATGCCCGATGCACTGGAGGTTGCCATCGCGCAAGACAAACAATTTGCGAAGACCGGAAAACTCGCAGGACCCTTGCATGGCATGATCATGGCCATCAAGGATCAATACGATACCTTCGATCTGCGCACCACGGATGGCGCTGACGCGTTCTATGCCAATGATCGTCCGCCGGAAGATGCCACCTTCGTTAAACGGTTGCGAGACGCGGGCGCGATTATTCTGGCCAAAGCCAATCTTGCCGAGTACGCATCCGGCGGTGCGCGCAGCGCCTTCGGCGGCACGTTCTGCAATCCGTACGATACGGAACGCACACCGAATGCATCCAGTGCTGGATCGGGAATTGCGGTTGCGGCGAACCTGGTCACATGCGCCATCGCTGAAGAATCCAGCTCCTCTGTTCGTGGCCCCGCGGAAGCCGCCAACGAAGTAGGTCTCGCGCCGACAGTTGAGTTGGTGAGCCGCAAGGGAATGATACAAACCGGCATTCACACACGCGTGGGTCCTATTTGTCGCAATGTGCAAGACGTGGCAAAGATCATGGACGTGATTGCCGGTTACGATCCCAAAGACGAAATCACCGTGTTCAGTGTGGGGCGCATGCCCGCAAAGTCTTATGCAAGCTCCACTAACAGCAAACGCTTGGATGGTGTACGCATTGGTGTGCTACGTGAATACATGAACAAAAAGTTATTCACGGTTGCCGATGCCGAGTCGATCGAGATCGTTGAGCGTGGCATTGAAGACCTGCGAAAGCTTGGCGCGACGATTGTCGATCCAGGCCCTGAAGGTGCATTGTTTCAAAGTTGCGTGACGCGTTATGCGCCTTCGTTGCGTAACGCAGCGCTGACCAAGCAATATCCAAAGCTGTTTCCAGTCGATGCGCAAGGCAAGCCGACGACTGATCAAGTCAATGCCTTGCTCGATATGGAGTTCGATGCCTCCAAAGTGCCGGATGACTTGACCATTCGCAACCTTGGCACATCGCAAGCGCCGGGCGAAGGCAAGTACATGATGAATCGTTACTTGCGTGCGCGTGGCGATGCCAATATCAAGAGCAATACGGATCTCATCAACAAGGCAAACTTCTATGACGATCCGCATTTTCCAGATCGTAAGAAGACGCGTGAGACCGCTGATGCCGCAATGCAGTTCGACATGTCCACCAGATTGCAAACACGCTTCACTGTGCAACAGATAGTCTTGCAATGCATGCAGGAGCAACATCTGGATGCGGTGACATATCCCACCAGCAACTTGCCTCCCGGCAAACTGGATGCGCCATCGGCACCGCAAGTGAATGGCCGCAGTGTGGTGTGGACCTTCCTGGGTCAACAGGGCTTTCCAGTGATTACGGTACCTGCCGGGTTCACCACACAAGTTTACGATTGGGTGCGCGATCCATCGGTTGCGCCGCCACCTCCACCCGCCAGCGGTGAATTCAGCGAACGTCCTCGCGAGGGAGTACGCATGACCGGGCCGATTCCTGCCAAGTTGCCGGTTGGCATTGATTTCCTCGGTCGACCGTTTGATGAGCCGACCATATTGCGTATCGCAGCAGCGTATGAAGCGGCGACCAAACATCGTACTCCGCCACCAGACTTTGGGCCGCTGAAGGGTGAGCCTTGAGTGATCTCGTACTATCGATATTGAGCTGAAGAAATGTAGGTTGGGTTGAGTCTTCAAAGCCCAACCTTCGTGCCGGCTTAGTCGACTTTAAATTCAACCGCCCTAGCCGATAGTTTTTGACTTTGATTCATACAGCTCCAGCGGCAAGCCATCCGGATCGGCGAAGAAAGCAAAGCGGCTGTTTGTGTATTCATCAACTCGAATGGGCTCGACCACGACCCCTTTTGATTCGAGTTCGATCTTTGCCAAACCGACGTCTTCGACTGCAAATGCCAGATGCCGCAGACCTCGTGCTTCAGGATACGAAGGACGAGCCGGTGCATTCTGAAACGAGAACAGTTCGACTTGCGACCCATCTGGTAGCTGCAGGTCGAGTTTGTACGACTTGCGTTCTTCTCTGTAGTGCTCCAAGAGTACTTTGAGGCCAAGCGTCTCCGTATAGAACCTCTTGGATCGAGCGTAGTCGGCGCAGATGATTGCGACGTGATGGATACGGTGAAGCATTGTTTTTTCTGGCGGCTAAAGTTTGAACTCACAGCGACGCGTAACCATCACCGCTCGCCTTCCCCGCGTCGCAGCTCGTCACCATGGGGCATCACCATGGCCAGTGAAAAAATTCTGCTTAGCGCGTCCTAGATACGCAGCTATCCATGATCGCGCGGAGTGATGTCACTCCTCCTGCGCACGATATTTTTCGTGGCATCCCTTGCAGGTCGTACCTAGAGCGGAGCGGGCAGCCACCAACCCGGTCACGTCACCTTTCTGTGCAGCGGCGTCGAGATCGGCCGCCGCCCGAACCAAGTCGTCGTTCATCTTGGTGAACCCGGCGGCGTCGGACCAGATCGCAGGCTGCGCGCGTGTTTTCACCCCGGAGTCTGGCCCGCTGCCCGGCACGAAATACTTCGCTTGGCCACCGGCGCGCTGATTGAGGTCACGGGCGGCACTACGTACCGCTGCGAGGTCGGGTGCACCCGACTTGATTTCATCGCCCACAGTCTTGAAGTCACCGCCAATTTCCTTGAAGTTCGCCTGACGCGCTTTGATCGCTGCAACAATCTCGGGCGTCGCTGCATAGGCGAGTGTTCCTGCGCCGATCGTGCACGCGATTACCGTTGCCGCCATTCGCATCTTCAATCTCATCTCAAGCCTCCACATCACACCAGTACCTCGCTCACTGCACGATTGCTCCGCATGGCGCCGCCACCCCAGCTATCGACGGGAACGCCCATGACTTGCTGGGCGGTCAGTCCAATTCTGGAGATAGGCTCGCCGGACCCTTTGACGTGGATACCTGACTTCACCCGACCGCCCGCTCGTCCTGCAAGCATCACGGGAATGCCCGCGACGTCATGATTCTTGGCGAACGAAACTTCGGAATGGGCAACCACGAGCAGATTATCCAGCAACGTGCCAGCACCCTCCTTGATACCAGCCAACGTCTGCACGAAGTCGGCCCACGCCTCCATGCTGCCAACGGCGAATTTATCAACCGTCGGTTGGTAGCCGATCGACCGATCGACCAGTTCCTCATGCGTGCTTTGATGATAGCCAGTCGTATCGCCCGCGCGGCGCAACTCCGCCGCTGCGGTGTCGAAATTCATGTTGAAGACCCGCGTCTGGTTGCACGCCAGCGCCATACCTAAGAGTTGAGTCATCAGCTTGTGGTTGGCCTTGCGTACGCCGATGTCCGTGATGTCGCCCCTGATCGGCGCGGGGGCATCCGGCCGTACACAGGCTTCGGCTGGCGGCGGCTTCTGAAGCTGGAGGGAGAGCTTTTCCTCCATTTCCCTGACCGAGGTGAAATATTGATCGAGCCGCATACGATCCGCCGTACCCACCTTCGCCAGCAAGGCGCGACGCTGCTCGGCGACGCCCGATAGCACGCTCTTGCGGACCATGAACTTAGGGTCCGGCTTGAAATCCGCTTTGTTGGGGTCGTGAAAATCGGTGCCGAACACTTTCTGGTACAGCTCCACCGGATTTGGAACCGAAGCATTGAGAGTCGAGCCGTTTCGGAAGGAGTAGCTCGTCTGCGGATTTCCATCAAGGCTGAGATCCAAGGCGCGGAAATAGGATCCCGATCCGATGGCGTCGGAGATCAATACGTCGAATGTCGGCGCCTTGATACCCTGCCACGTTTCGGCTGACTCGCCGGTGCGCACCCCGGTGTTGCCTGAGATGTGCGGCAGGTTGGGTTTGCCGTCGAGCATGACATCGAAGCCGGAAAGGATCGTGACATGCTGCTGAACCGCCCTGATCGGTTCGAGCTGCGGTGGGAGGTCATAATCCGTCCCGGTTTTTTGGGGAACCCATCGTTCCGGTATCATGCCGCAGCCCCAAAACCAGGTACCGAAGCGCACGGGAAGGCGGCCGCCCCCGACAGTCGCGGCGAACGCACTGCCGTTATCGTTGAGAAAGGCGTCGAGGATCGGAATGCCCACTGCAACGGCCCCGCCGCCTAGGACACCGCGTAGCATAAAGCTACGCCGCGAAATGCTGTCTCTCATGACGTTTTCCTCGTGCTAATGGTGGTGCGCATGGTGGTCATTGCGGGTGTTGAGGGCGTGCGCGACATCGCATAGAAGCCGGGATCCAGCGCGATGGTCCGCACCAGATCGACGAAACGGTAGCCGTTGGCGGCGAAGCCCCGATTGAGATCGCCGATAGCGGGTTGATCCTCGGTCTGGGCGTTCCGTGCGTTGGCATAGCGCCAGACGGTGCTGACGAGGCATTCGCTGATCTTGGGGCTATCGTGAAACAGTTGTCCGAGGTGCGCGACGCCGTCGAAAGGCACCTTGTCGAACTTGCCGGTGACATCGATCGGAATGTCGTGCTCGGTGCGCCGAAATTGCCCGGCGCCATCGAATTGCTCCAGACTCAGTCCGATTCCATCTGTCGCCTTGTGGCAGCTTGCGCAGTCTTCGTCATCGAGATGGGCTTCGAGCCGTTGCCGGGTGGTCTTCAGTGTTGGGTTATTGACGTCCTGAACGACCGCGAAGCTTACATTGGCGGGAGGCGACGGAATTTTCTGGCAAAGCAGCGTTTCGCGTATCGCCTTGCCGCGCAGCGTAGGCGATGTTCGCCCTGGATGCGCGTGAAGCGCGAGCAGGCTGACCTGCGTCAAAAGACCGGTCCGCGGATCACCTGCAGGGAATTCATAAATCGACCAGCCCGGCTTGGACACGGGTACGTCGTAGATTGGACCGAGGGCGCGCGTCATCGCGAAGCGACGCGTCGTGAACAGGTCGCGATAATCTCCGCGGTGATCGATCAGCAGATCGGTGATCGTGCGTAGCGTTTGCTCGCGCGTTGCGGCAGCCACCGAAGTGGAAAACGCGGGATAGATCAACGCGTCTTTGGACAGGTGGTCGATATCGCTAAGCTGCAGGAAATCATCGAAGAAGGCGCGCACGCCGTCGTTGAAACGCGGCGACGCGATCATCCGATCCACCTGGGCCTGCAGCCCCTCGGGCCTGTCCAATGCACCCGAAGCTGCGGCAGCAAGCAGCGTATCGTCTGGGGCAGTGTTCCAGAGCAGGAAGCTCAAACGCGTCGCCTTGGAATAAGCGTCGATCGCATCTGCAGAACCGCCCCGCGCGGGAGTGTCGATGCGGAACAGGAAAGTGGGGCTTGTCAGCATGCCGACGAGCACCGCCCCCAATCCGTCATCGAAGTTGCCCAGCTTGCCGGTCGAACTCAGGGCCTGCGCTACGTCGGCACGGACTTCTCCGGCGGAAAGGGGTCTGCGGAAGAGCCGAAGCCCAACTCGCTTGATGAAATCGGCGGCACATGTTGCCCCATTCGGGTCATTCGCGCCGGGAGCGCAGCCCACCAGCTTCGCCCGGTTCTCCGGCGCGAACACTTGCGCCACGATATGGCGGGCGATGGCGTCATACTGCTCCAGCCCACCGGGGGTTATCGACACAGCGCTCGAACCCACAGCGGTAAGGCCGTCGACACGCAGATCCGGCTCGAAACGTCCGACCACTTCCACGCCACTTCCGAAAACGTCCGCGATCACGTTGCGATACTGCGCTTCCGTCAGGCGGCGGACACTGGATTGCGGAATGGCAGGGCCAGGTTTGGCCGGCAATGCAGACGATGAAAGGATGCTCAGACCGGCGGCACCGACTGCGGCGAGCACCATTTGCGACACACGCCACTTCATCGCGCGCCCTCCGCACGGTTGATATCGCTACTGGCCGTTTGCGTCGGGCGATCGATCACGAATGCCGGAACCGCGTGGAACTTCATTGCGCTCGAGATCGCGGTGAACTGACCGGTTCGTGGATCAGGAAAACCGTCGGCGAATCGGTCGATCGCCAAGCGTACCGCGGCGCAGGAGATTCCCACATTGTCGGCGCCGTCCTCCGTCATGTGCTCAATCATGTCGTAGTAGCTAGCCAATGTGGTGTAGCCAAATAGCCCGCCGTCGAGGTTGCCGTCGGGTTTAAACGTGGCTTTGATGACCGCCTTCCGGACGATGCGGGTGTTGTCGATGATCTGCTCCCGAAAAACCAAGCGGAGATCCACGGGATCAGTTGTCAGCTCGCCGTTCACGATATGACCGTGGGTGACGTTAACGAGGCTGGGATCTGGATCGAGCGTAAAGCTGGCGCGCGCGAGAGGCTTGCCGCTGCCGTCTCGCACAAGGGAGTCGGCACCGGTCAGCACTCGGACAGTCACATCAGAATCGTTGCGTGGATCGTCGATTCCGCTCACCTCGATTAACATCGGCGCGCGCGCGGATAGCATCACCTTCTCCTGCACGGCGGGATCGTTCATTTCCTGACTTTGCTTGTAGCAGCCGACCGCCCTCCACAGTTGATTGTCGACCCCTTTTTCGCCATTGAGACCGGTGAAATCATGCGCACCGGCCTTTCCGTCGAGGTTTATCCCGTAAGAGATCTTGCCGTCGTAGGGCACATATCCCTTCGCAAGCTCCGGGAAGTCGTAAGGATTGGTGCAACTTGAATAGGCGAGGGTTTGGTCCTGATACGCGAGACTGCCGCGACCCTCGGGAAAGCCGTTTAGCGCCGCGATGGCACGGACCTGCTCGGGAGTCGGTTTTTGATGCAGCTTCACATCCGGCGGCAGTTTGGCCACCTGAGCCCGGCCACCAAAATCGCCCGGCCATAAACTCAGGCGCCGAAATCCGAAATGGTCCCACATGTGCTTCTGAAGCCGGCCCCGCTTGCCCGGATCGGACAGTTCAGCGCGTTCTGCGGGCGGCAGCATACTGAGGTAGACGTCATAGGTCCCTGGGGACTGAACCGAGCAGCTCTTCGGGTCCCCGCCGCCGCTCAAATACAAGCCGTTAACCACGAAGGCGCGTGTCCCGGGGATGCCGCCGGTTGGGGCGTCGGCGGCGAGCGCAATTCCACCTATCGGCAGCCCGATCATTGCGAGCGCCATTATTGGACGAAGACTTGCGTTTCCCATCCCCCACTCCCGAGCAGCTTCACCTGAAGTCGCTTGCTCTTCTATAAATCGCGTGAGTGCAAAATCGCATGAGTCAACCCACTGAAACACCCCATTTTCGATCATCTCCCCGGCTGTTTCGAACGTTGATTCAGACAGATTGAGTGGTAAAGTCGGAATTCTCAGCAAATACTAATACGACATATGAGCGAAATCACCGGTTCCGAAACCAAGGCTCCGCCCCGCTCGGGAAATCAGGGCGACTGGCCTGCGGCCGAGGCCATGGCGCGTCGAGTCTTTGAGCTTTATGTGCGGGAAATCGGATCGTTGAGCGAACTGGCGGCGAAACTGAAGCTCACATGCGATCCGTCGGCACTGCTCGCCGGATCGGCGGAGCTAGAGTCGGGCGATCTGCAAAGACTTTACGGCGGCGCCGTTGCGCGTCTGTCCGTTCACGCGCAAATCACGGAAGGACGGCCGCCGCTGAGATCATCGGATTGGCGGGTAGTGCTTTACGGTCTCGATGGCGGGCGAACAATGCGTGAGGCGATCCAGCGGGCCAGCGACTGTTTCGAGGCGATCGATGGGCGCTGCGGACTGATGACTCTGCGCGTTCGTGGCGATTTCGCGGAGTTGCACTTCTCGACGATGCGGCAGCGACGAACGGCCATCAACTGCCTGATCGATATGAGTGGAATTCCGCAAATGCACAGCCAGTTGAGCTGGCTGATCGGCAAGCCGATACCCGTAGTTGAATTTGCCCTGGCTTATCCAACGGATGTGTATGAGAGCCTTGAGCTACCGCCTTTACCCTTCGCCCTCAGCCTCGACCGTGGCTGGAGTGGCTTCGTCTTCCCGTCCGCCTATTTGGACTACCCGCTGGTCCGTGGCGCGGAAGACCGCAGTTCGGGAAACCGACCTGCAAGTCTGCTGTTCCTCGGCGGTGGCGAAGAACGCACTGAGCCTGGGCTGGCACATCGCGTGCGCGCCAAGGCATTGCAGGTACTGCGAACGGAGTACCGCCTACCCGCCTTTGAAGAGATGGTCGCGCATTTCGGTCAGAGCCCTGCGTCCCTGCGCCGAAAGCTCGTGCGCGACGGCCACTCATATCGGGAGATCCGCAATAGCTGCCGGCGAGAACTGGGCTTGGACCTGCTGCGGGGCACCAGCCTGTCAGTGGAACAGATAGCGACCCGCCTTGGCTTCTGCGATTCGGACGCATTTCGTGGCGCTTTTCGAGAGTGGACTGACGAGACACCGAGTGACTATCGGCGGCGCGCTCAGGCTGGACTTGCAGGCGGCAGTAACGCGACCATGGTCAGTCTCGGTTCGCGGACACACCAATCCTCTTTGATGAACGGGAGAATCGAGCCATGACACACAGGTACGTCTTGATTGCGCTACTGGCGGCGGCCTGCATCCGCACAACCGTCTCCGCGCAGACTCCCGCCGACGCCAGCCTTTCGCTGGTCGGAATAGACGTTGTCGATATGGAGAAGGCCAAGGCCTTTTATATTCAAGTCTTGGGGATGCGTCCGCTATTCACTAGCGGTGGCCCTAGCGCACCGGTCGAGGAGGTCGGTCTGGGCTTTCCAGCGGCGGGAGAGCATCAGACGATGGTCATGCTGATGCACCATGTTGATGGCGGAGCCCCACTTCATCCAGCCAAGCTGGTGTTCCGCGTGGCCAATGTGCAGTCGATCATCGAACATGTGCGTGCCGCTGGCTACACGGTGGTATCCGAGCCTCATCACAGCGCGGGTTCCCCTCTCAAGACAGCCATGACAAAGGATGCCGAGGGGACGCTGATAGAATTTTTCGAACTGCTGACAAGTGACAACAAATGAAATTGCGGCCTAAATGTTCTCGCTCAATATAGTCGAAAACTCGACCCTAGCATTCATGCGGGTTTGAGCGAGGTAGTTTAAGCCGTCGATCGAATTAAAGTCGAAAACAACAAACGGGTTTTGCAAGCTTCGAATACAAAACCGATTAATAAAGTCGAAAACTCGCTTTATTTCAGAGGTTTTTCAGCGAAAACATCATCATTTTTTCGCTGGACACACTCGTCAATTAGATACAACCTAATGCCGAACAGGTGATTCTCATCCAGACAAATTGATAGCAGTTAACGGATCACGAATGGCTAGCGCACTCATGTCCGATGCCAACATCTCATCATCCGATTTCATCAATCGAGATTTGAATAGACACTCACGTTTCGCCAAGCAACGAAGCCGCTTCAAGAAAGCAGCGTATATCGAAATCAAGAATCAGATTCGGCGCGACGCTCCATTGCTCGGTGGAAAGCTCACTACCCATCATGTGCTGGATGGAAAGAACAACTGGATGGATGGCCATTTTCTCAGCCGCCGCCGTCCCTGGTTTTACAGCCTCGCGCTGATTACCACGCGTTGCGCTTACGTGGACTTGGTGCATCAGCGCGCAATGGATCGGTCCTACGAATTGGCACCCGAACGGGAGCCTGATTTTTTTGACCGGGCGGTGTCAGATCCGAAGACCGGGCGCAGCGTTGTTCACTACGTTGAGCCCCTGCGTTACCCGGAGTTAGACGGCATGGCCCGTTATGACTGGGCAGATAATCAGCATGCCGTCATTGCCAATTCCGGCGAGATCTCGGTTCACGAACAGTGGACGCTGCACCGGGACTATCGTGCCGGCATCGGCCTACACGCCACGATTGATGTGCCGTTCCTGACCGTTGAGTCGATCAACCAATTCATCGACCGTTTTCTGGTCGACGAAGCTGAGTTCAACAATCCGACTCCGCTTAACTATCGGTACGAAGATATCCCCAGCTGGGGCATCGATGCCAACGCGGTCATCGGGATAGCTGAGGAGGGTAACTTGTGAACGATCCCCAGCAATCCGAATCCTCGGCTACGCGCATTGTTCCTGCCAGACGGCTAGTGCCCCGAGTAAAACTTTTCCCTGAGGACCCAGAGCCGCTTTCACGTGGTGGCGATCAACGTCGTGTAGGCGCTCACTTCTCCTGCCTCACCGATACACAAGCGATGTTGCTTAAAGAAGTGCTGGCCGAGCTGCCCGACGTTCTCAAATCACTCAAAGACGAAGCATTGATGCAGGCACGGCAATCGCTCACCAAAGCGTTCGTGTTACCGGAATCGATCATTCAACAGTATGTCGCAGAGGCCTGGGCACACGAGCACTGGCACGAATTGTTTCTGCAGCAAACACCATGCATTTCGTTAGACGAAGCGGATGAGCGCTGCGAACACACTCCGTGGGACGCCCTTGAAGACTTACTAGGTCTGGCTCATCAGGGCAGACGGCATTTTCCTCTATTTCTCTTCACCGCCGACGGACCGCCTGATCCTTGGTGGGTTGCGGTATTGGCAGCACTTCGCTGCGAAGAACGCAGCAATGAATGGAAGCTGCTGGCCTGGATTCTCAGACCCCACACCATTCTGCAAATCCGCTCACCGTTAGAAGCCTTGAGAAATGACCCGAAGCGGGTGATATCGCTTGCTAAACATGCCACTCGGGAGGAACAGCTGTGAGCACACCGCCAGACATTTCCCCCGATCCGTTTAAACACGGCAAGTTGCACATCCAAGCGAGTGAGAGCATCGGTTCTTACGCGGCGACGGTCAGGGCGATGTACGGATACGTCGATAAGCAACCGGATGCGGCTTGGCTCACTGCAATCCTCCAATACCTGCCGGTATTCCTCGACTCTCTGTCAGGACCCGATCGCACAGAAAGATTGACCCACCTGGCTCGAGCCCTCGCTCCGCACTACTGGCGTGTTAATGCGACGGCCGAGATGAATATCAACGGTAAAGCATTTCTCGCCAAATTCTTCAGGACCGTTCCCTTATTTAGCGAGCAACAAGTTCGCGAGCGAGCCACCGATCCAGACTCCTTGCCCTGGTCGGATCTCATGCAATACACCTATGCCAATCGCACATATTACTTCGCAGATCAATTTGAAGCCGATGGAACGATCAATCCGCTCTTCCTTCACATCACGAAGGCCTTCAAAGCATCTCCACATCATTCGGAATGGAGCATCGCCTTGTGGTGGATCAATCCCACCGGCTGGCTAGAGGGTGCGTGTCCCCATGATATTTACCGAGAAGATCCCGAAGAGCTCAAGCGCGCGTTGGAACAAGAGATTGTCCAATATGAGTATTGAGCGGACATTAAATGAAGCAATCCGAAGCATTGCTCGTGTTGATCACCTAGCATTATTCTCCGGTAAGTCTGTCGACTACAAACGTATTGCAGAAATTGCAGGACTGTCTAAAGCAGACCTTGCTAAGTTAGCAGCTGTCAAACAATCATCGGTACGCTTCGATGAGAAAATTCCAACCGACGTAGCAAACCGATTGCGCCAGGTTGGCACTATCGAAAACTTAGTCGCCGGATACTTTCGCGGCGATGTATTGAAAGTGCGCCTCTGGTTTATGGTGCCGAACTATGAGCTCGGCAATATTTCCCCGCGTGACATGATTCGCTTCTGGCGCGGTGACAAGCTATTAAATTTCGTAATCGATGCATGTGTGCCTTAGGGATTTGAAAATCACAATCCTATGATCGCCAAGCATGATGATTAACATGAAACGGACACAAAAATGGTTAGACGAGCAAGAATTAGACGCCACCTTGTTGGCAACACGTGAAGCTCGTCAGGAATACCAATCCGAACGGCTGTTTGCACAGTTGAGTAAGGCGCTACGGCATGCCCGCAAGGCTTCCCAACTCTCACAAGCTGAAGTCGCAACGTTGGCAGGGATCAAACCACGAGCGGTAGATCAGATCGAAACAACACAGGGTGTACGCAGTGTGCCGATGGGGGCAATAGTGAAAGTGGCGCGCGCACTCCATTTGCATATAGAAGTGACAATAAGCAAGGAAGAAGGCTAAAGACATTCAAGCACAAACGTGGCCGCGTGCGCCCGACTTGTTACTTTAATCTCACGATCTATTCTTGCTTATACGTCCGCTTTTTTTCGAGCGAGTCAGTCAGGCACCCGGGTTCGACCCACTGCTGCCAGTCGCGTCTCTCGAAAGCCGCCATTCAAGATGGCGAAAGCAGACATCTGAGTAAGCTCACTAAAATGCGCCGGCGCGCCCTGGTGTTTTCGAAATTGATAAATGTGCATGGGGGATGGCGGCAGTTGACGATCGTTACAATTACACTAGTGCATTGTTGTTCTTTCGTAGCGAGCCGCGCCAACTACCCATCGCTTGATCACCTATACCCTGGAAAATATGGGTGGGCGGAAGTTACCGGCCGTGTCTTCGCAATCTATGAAGGTCATACGTCAGCTTTAAACACGTTTCACCGCGATGTGCTTGATGACTACAGCGCGTTGATCGCGACCTTCTCGCTCACCACTGACTACACCGGAGACGAGCGAACCCGCGAAATACGGTTACGAAACGGAACGCGGAGATTCATATGATCGTTGTTACTGCTCCCACTGGCGATATAGGCCATAAAGTCCTCGCCACTCTCCTCGACAATGACGCGCCGATCCGCGTGATCGTGCGTGACCCGTCCTGGGTTGATCAAACGATCCTCGCTGAAATACAGAATCCAATTCATGCACCTCACCAGCAACATTGTGCTTGTCACAGGCGGCACCAGCGCCATCGGCTGTCAGGGCTTCACGAATCGATAGACGAAGCGATCGGTCTCGCCCTTGATCGAGGGATCGAACACCTTGATCGAATGCGGATCGCCCTTGTTCGCAAGCATTGAACTTTCCGCGTCCAGTACGAAGCCGGCTCCCTCCACTTCTTCGCGAGCAGATGCAGGCTCAATCCGATGCAGCGACTGGGCGTTGCTCGAGCCCGCCCCGATGGCGGCGGCGTGATCGACGATGACGTAAGACCCACCGGGCTTCAGCCGCTCGTAGACGGCTCGATTGAAGCCAACTGCCGTCGTGCCTTTGCTTTGGATGAGATCGGTATGGAGATCGTGATAGAACAGGTGTAGCCACAGGACATCCGCTGGTTGCATGGCCTCCGACAACACCATCAGGTTCGCCGAGACGACTTCAACGTTCTCTCGCCCAGGCTCCTTCGCAAGCGTCCGCATGCGGCCGATCGGATCGTTCTTGAAGTGGGCGACTTCGGCCGGCACGAAGCTGTAGACCCGTCCTTCGGGTCCCACGATGTCGGAGAAGAGACGCGTCCAGTCGCCGTCGCCCGGGTAAACATCGATGACGGTGGCGCCTACCTCGACTCGTGCAAACTGGGTCAACCCGGATAGCTTGGCTTGGTCGTACATGAGGATCTCCGTTACGGTTAGTCGTTTGAAGGGTGCGAGGCCCGCGCCAGTGCCTGCGTGTCGATGTACTCCCGGATGCTCGTCAGCCTGCCGTTCTGCACCCTGATGGCGAAGATCCAGCTGTCCTCGAACGTCTTATTCGTGGCTTTGATCTTGCCTTTGGCGAAGCCGACGACCATGACCCGATCTCCCTGCGCCACGAACTCCCGGGGTTCCGTGGATGTTTCTATCGACTTGGATGCGGTCTCAAGCAAATCCACCAGTCCCGCATGTCCGCGGTGCGTGCCAGCTAGCGGCCAATCTTCGCCCGGGATGATCCACTCGATGTCCGCGGCGACCCGCGCCAGCAGACCTTCCTTGTCGCCGCGGCCGATCGCGGCGAAGAATTCCTTCACAATCTGGACATTCTCTTGAGTGCTCATCAAAGCTCCATGACTACCTGTCGTTGGGGTGTGAAGGTCAGACCTGCGCCATGCCGCCATCGACGGCGAGATCGATCCCGGTGATGTAAGAACTTTCATCGGAGGCGAGGAACGTGACGGCAGCCGCGATTTCCTCAGGCATGCCTCTGTGGCCCATTGGGATCTGTGAGGCAAACTGGGCGGCCGCTTGCTCGGCCTGCTCAGGGGTCAGGCCCGTCGTCGTCGCCAAAGCCGGGGTGTCGATTGCGCCGGGGCTCATCGAATTAACGCGGATTTTTCGGTCTTTCAGCTCCAGAGTCCAAGCGCGCGCGAAGTTGCGTACAGCCGCCTTACTCGCAGCATAGGCGCTAAACCCTGGCAGCCCTAACACGTTGGAGACCGAAGAAGTCAGGATGATCGAACCGCCGTCTTTGAAGAGGGGAAGGGCCTTTTGTACTGTAAAAAACAGTCCTTTCACGTTCACATTAAAGGTCTGGTCAAAATGGGCCTCCGTCGCTGCCGCGAGTGGTGCGATCGTCCCCGCGCCTGCGTTAGCAAAGAGAACGTCGATGTGGCCATGTTTGTCTTTCACGATGGCATAGAGCCGGTCCAGATCTGCCAAGCGCGACACGTCGCCTACCACCGTCGTAACGTTTTTCTGGATTGAGGCTGCGGCTTCCTTCAGTTCCTTCTCGCGTCGTCCGGTTATTACGACGTGCGCGCCTTCTTCCACAAAGCGCTTGGCCGTGGCCAAGCCAATCCCGCTGCTGCCGCCGGTGATGACTGCAACCTTACCTTCTAGTGATTTCATAATCTTGTCTCTCTCAGTGTGTGTTTGGAATGTTGTGAAATTTGGGAAGCGTGATAGCGCGCCACGGTCAGAGTTGCGCCAAGCCGCCGTCGACGGCGATTTCGCTGGCGGTCATGAAGCTGCTGTCAGACGAGGCGAGAAAGGCTGCCGCCGCTCCGACCTCCGCCGGATCGCCCATGTGCTGGAGCGCAGTCATCGAGCCATAGGCCTTCAGGCCCGCCTCGCCTAGCGCTTCCTTCGCGAGTTCGGTCGCGACCGCCCCGGGCGACAGCACGTTGACGCGGATGCCGGTGCCCTTCAGGTCCTCCGCCCAAGTCCGCGCGAGATTGCGCACGGCCGCCTTGCTTGCACTGTAAGCAGTGAACGCCGGAGCACCGGTGGTGCCGGCACTCGATCCGGTCAGGATGATTGAACCGCCCGGGCCCATCAGCGGCAGCGCCTTCTGGACCGTGAAAATCGTGCCCTTCACATTGACGTCGAAGGTTTCGTCAATGTGCTGGGCGGTGATCTCGCCGAGCTTGAGCTGACTTCCCACGCCGGCATTGGCGAAGACGATGTCGAGGGTGCCGCGCTCGGCCTTCACCGCCGCATAGAGTCGGTCGAGATCGGCCTCATCCGCGACCGAGCCCTTCACCGCGCGCGCATTGGGTCCGAGTTCAGCCACCGCGGCATCGAGTTCTTTCTGCCGGCGGCCGAAGATGAAGACGAATGCGCCCTCTTCGATGAAGCGCTTGGCTGCGGCGAGACCGATGCCGGTCGCGCCACCGGTGATCACCGCGGTCTTTCCATTCAATCTGTTCATGTCATGCGTCCTTCGATGGAGTGGTACGAAGCAGGGAACTGCTTGCTTGGGCTATTGGGGTACATTGGGAATGTTTCGTGGAAACTGGTGCCCAACTTAGTCCCGCCGTTGGCGCTTGATTAGTCGGCAATTGGGAGAATGACTATCCCGCCAGCGGTAAAATGGCCGAGGAGGCTCGATGAACCGCGATCTCAATGACACCTTGGTGTTCGTCAAGGTGGTCGAGCTGGGTAGTTTCACTGCCGCCGCCAAGGCGCTGCACCTGCCCAATACGACGGTCAGCCGCAAGGTGCAGGAACTGGAAGCGCGACTGGGTGCCCAGTTGTTGCATCGCTCAACTCGCAAGCTCGGCCTGACCGAGGCCGGCACCGTCTATTTCGAGCATTGCCAACGCATCGCGCGGGATCTTGATCAGGCGGAAAACGCCGTGGGCCAATTGCAGAGCGGACCGCGTGGCTGGTTACGCGTGACCACCACGCATTCGCTGGGCTCCACCTGGATCGCGCCCTTGCTCGGCGAATTCCACGCGCGCTATCCGGAAGTGCGCGTGGAATTGCTACTGAGCAACGAGCATCTTGACCTTATCGCCGGCGAGATCGACGTGGCGTTGCGCGTGGGCACATTGGCGGATTCCGACCTGGTAGTACGCAGGCTCAGCGTCCTGCGCACCGCTGTCTACACGACGCCGAGCTACATCGAGCACTTCGGTGAACCGCTGCATCCCGATGACTTGATCCACCATCGCGCACTGGCCTTGACCAACAACCGCAACGCTTGGACGCTGGGCGACAGCAACGGCAAGCCGCGCGAGTTCGCTATCGATCCGATCGTCATCGCCAACGACCCAAGCGCGCTGCGCGCCGCGCTGCTGAGCGGCGAAGACGGTCTCATGCTGACCACCGACGTGTTCGTGCGGGCCTTCGTTGAGCATGGCCAGCTGCAGCGGGTGCTAGCCGGTTGGCGCGGCCTAGACATCGATTTCAATGCGCTGTTCCCGCGCGGTCAGGTGCAGTCGCCGAAGGTGCGCGCTTTCATTGATTTCGTAGTTGAGCGCCTGAATATCGAGGAGGACTACATGCAGGTCTTGCGCGAAGACACCAATCCCTCTCAGCAGCAAGCGGCAAACGTGGCGGCTCCTGATCCCAGTGTTCTGACGCTTCAAGAGCCTGGGTAACACTTCGCCAAGCGCGTAAATCACGGCTCCGTGGGCATTTAAACGGTCCCGCTTGAACTGGGTGGTAACGCTTGGGCATACATGCTGGTCGCGTTGAGGTGCAGCTCCGGACCCGCCCTCAGCCGTTCGACCAACCATCGAGCGCCGGGACCTAACCGATCGGCGGTGAGATAGGCACATCCCATGACCAGGCGAGCGACACGAGGGTCGAAGTCTGCCGGTCGGATGACCTTCAACCGTCCCCATTCGATGTCATCTTCAACCATGTGAAAGGGGCATATTGCCCCGGCCGAGGCCGGCCAGCAGCATCGACTGCTTGGCACCAAGGTCTGCCAAGCGCCAGGTTCGCGGAAGGGACGCCATAGTCCCGCCCCGCCGTCAGGGCGGAGCGATCGGCTAGCACAAGTTGCACGTGCTGTTGCAGGACATGCGTCTCGATCGTTCCTCGGATTGCCGCGAGTGGGTGATCGGGAGAGACCACTCTGCCTTGGGTACCTTGAATTCACCGATCTTGGTTGTCATCAGTGGCTGATGATCATAGCGCTCTGCCCTACTTGAATGAGCGATTCGACTGTCGCGTCCGCTTCCGGGAAACAAAGCGGTCGCTCCGACGGCCGCTTACCGGAAAATTAAGCGCGGTTCGCGAAGGACTGCAAAGGGCCGATCTGTAGAGAAGATATTTCTTTTTAGCAGACACGCACATTACAAAAAATCCATTTCCCTGACTGCTCTATTCAGTGAAGTCACTCACATGAGTTGAAGCGAGCCACAGCCGCACTCGCGTCGCTTAACAGCGGTCGTTCAATACAACGAACGCAGACATCGACGCTACACTTTAGTGACGCGCCCGCCATTGAGGGGCGCGTCTGCTGGAAGTGCTTGTTTGGCGACTGAACTAACGCTCATAGTAGTGGCGATCTGAGCCATCAAATTGGCCAGACAACATGCAACATTTTTTGAAACGACCTCCCGGAATCGCATGGGCATGGATCGTTACGTCCGAGTTTCTCGAATCAACTCCTTGTCGCCATGCACCAAGCGGATGCCACGCTTTACCTGCTGTTCGGACGGGAAGCCGCGACGGCGTTTACTAGTCAGCTCAAAAGCAGACGTCGTTCTTGGGAATTTTAGTTTTCATGACACTTCTCCCTATACAACCCGATTGGGTACGAGAATTCTAATCGAACGTCTACGCGCTATCCAACGATGCCGATCATCGGCCGCACGCGGCACCAAATAACGCCATCTCAATACATACGTCGCTTTGAAGCGTTTCGAAACCAACAATACGACCCCGCAAACTTGACCTGGCACTTCTCTGCTATGTGGTACTAGGCGCCGTCCTTGAATTCTCTATTGACGTAGCCATGTAGTCATCAATAAGGTTTGCAGAATCGGCGCGCGGCTTCGGTGGGCGGTGCGCGTTGGCGATAAGTCCACGGGCAACTACGAGGAGGTGATCCAATGTCTAACCCTAACGTTGGTTCGGTCGTAACTTCAGGTCAGCTTGTGAGCGGCGAGATTTGTCGCTAGTCGACAATTCGTACTGGCTGAATGGCCTCAGAAGATGCGCGATGAGCTTCGTCACGCATGCGCGACCGGGGGCCAACAGAGAGAGCTCGATGCAGGTGCTGTGCTGATCACGTTAGGTCTGCATGGCTTTATGCTCGAGCGGGAATGGCGGAGCCAGCTTGGCTCCGCTGTTTTCTTCCCTTGGAGATATGTGTCGAACTTCGCCTGTTGTAGTGCGCAGGTCTTGTCTGCTTCCAGGAAAACAATCCGTCATTGCTAGCGGCAGCGTGCGAGAGAATTGGAACGGATAGTCGGCCGTACAGACGGGCCGCTAACGAATTGTAAGGCAGCGCCACGTTGCGACTCATTGCATTCGCCCGATAAGAAAAGATGACCCCATAACAATTCTCCATGGGGTCAGGGATAGTTCCTCCGGTTTAGTGGACACCCTGATCTAACGAATCAGGAGTGTCATTAAATGCCAAAGCCAGGCCCCAGAACGACCAACAAATATAGTCAGCGCTTCAAGGCGACAGCGGTACGA